>ERZ1673697.1928-NODE-1928-length-20782-cov-5.714479_pt1 | contig 20782 bp, 16 predicted proteins | sample MGYA00580227_ERZ1673697 | MGnify/ENA primary metagenome ERZ1673697 (study PRJEB41218, sample SAMN15661759) | gut metagenome | host: Homo sapiens | place: Canada: London | collected 2015-08-20/2019-03-30 | study: EMG produced TPA metagenomics assembly of...
TGTGGACAAGGTTGTTTTTATCTTTGTACAGGTCCAATGCAATCAGACTGGTTCCCTAAGAAGAGAGGGGTTGTCAATGGAATCAGTACGATTGGAGCCAATATTGGTACAGCAATTTTAGCACCAATTATGACAACACTTTTAACAATGGCAGAGTATAAGACTAGTTTATCGGTATTTGCAGTCGCTGCAGTCGTACTTGGTATTTTTGCATATTTAACACTCAGAGATGATCCGTTGGAAGCAGGTATGTATCCGGATAATGTGACAAAAGAAGTATATGAAAAAGAATATAAGAACATATCTAAAAAGGACGAATATGTAAGTGATTGGACAATTCCGAAAATGCTCAAGTGTAAAGAAGTATGGCTTGCAGCAATGGTACCAGGCTTTATCACTTTGGGATTATTAGGAATTATAACACAATTTGTTCCTCGTAATGTGTCTCTTGGTTTATCGCAAGAAGTTGCGATTTCTGCTATGACTGTTGCAGGCTTAGTAGGTATTATAGGAAGTTATGCAATTGGATATATTGATACCAAAATTGGGACAAAGAAAGCATGTATGATTTATTGTGCTATTTTTGCAGTGGGAATTGCTTTTAATTTGTTAGCATCCATATGGCTTCCATTTGTATATGTATCTATTCTGATAGTCGGATTCTCGTTAGGTGGAAGTACAAATATGTCTCTTTCATTTCCTGCTTCCATTTTTGGAGTGTTGGATTATCCGAAGGTAAATGGAGTTATTTTTCCAATAAATTACTGTATTGGTTGTTTAAATTTTGTTGTAAACGCAGTTGTAATGAAAATTACTGGAAGTTTGACAGGAGCTTATGTTGTATATCTCTGTTTGTTCCTCATTAATATTGTAATAGTTGCCAGAACTGAAGAAGGAAAATGGGATAAATTAAAACATCCTGAATTAATGAATCATTAAAAAGAGAAAAGAACTGAACTTCAAAATGAAGGTCAGTTCTTTTCTCTTTTTAGAATTCATCGTTTTTTGAAAAGAAACTAATCAGTTCTTCACGATGTTTTAGAAACCGTGCATCTTCAGGTGAGAGTTTACTATAGTATAGTTCATTAATAAGACGAAAAATAAGGGTGGCGTCTTCTGGACGTATACATGCCATAATCACTGTTCGAATTTTATAGGTATTTCGACGAATCCGGTGTTTTAAAGTAGCTATAGATAATTTAGTTTTAGTGCTAGGAACAAGGCTATACATTAATACAATACTAGGTTGAAATGCAAATGACAAAATCGCTTCTCTCATTAATACAGATTGAAGATAGTTTTGACTTACATATCCGGAGTTGATGAAATCATTGGAAAGCATTTCAATAAGTGAAAAGAAATCATCTGTATCTACACATTCATGCCAGAAAGCATCGTGGAGAAGTTCAGTAAGCGATGGGAGCGATTTACTGTATAAATGATTAATCTGGGTGCTTATGATATGTGAAGCTATTGTTTGTTGATCCTGAAGAGTGAAAAAGGGTGAAATCAACAAAGTAGAGCAATCCGAATTTGGAGATATATTTTTGTTTGCTGTAGTAATGATTAAATCTATATCGGCAAAATCGTAATTGTCTTTAGCATAAACGGGAAGAAGGGCAATAAGCTCAATATAATCAGAAAATTTATTTAGAATTTGATGCTTTAGTCCCCAAGTAGCCGGAAGATTTAGCTGGCACAATATAACCGTTTTTAACTTTGAAGAAGTTCGTTCTTTATAAGCAAGAGCTCCGGAAATACAAAAAGCAAGATATATAAGTTCCCCGTAATTCAAATAATTCCCATAATATTTTAGAGCAAATGGCTGGAAATGAAATGCAATTTCAAATTCAATCAAAAACTTTGAACGTGCAATATCTGTATTGGTAGGTACATCATTGAAATGATGTGCCGGAAGAGATAAATAACGAAGATACTGTACTAAAGTAATATAAAAATCCTCATCATTGCTAAAGTCAAGTCCGTATGTATCAGCAATACTTTGTATATAGCCATTGGCAAGGGATAAAAGGTCACTGTTGAAATACTCATTTACCGTTTGAAAGTTAAGAAGTTTGGCGTCAAACATTCGGCTACAGTAAATATGTACATAAATGTCTTTCCGTTCAATATGTGAAAATTGACAGTTCAATTTCTCGGAAAGAGAATCCAAAAGTGCGTCTGTAGCTTGGATTACTTTCAAATCGGGACAGATTTGTTCACAGGGAGAGATCAGCTCATGCCCATTTATAATGCGATAGTAAGCAATTGCAATCATTAAATTCAGAATGACCATGTTGATGTCTTCCATCATAATGCAAAAAGAATCCATGTAGTAATTGGTTTCTTTCATAATCAAATTTACAATGCGCTCGTCTAAATATTGGTAATGATAATAAGCGTTTCCTCTCGCATTATAATTCCAGTTATCTGTAAAAAGGCGGTTTAAAATAACTCGACGCTTACGTTCATCTGCTTCAAAGGAGATGTTATTTTTTTGACGAAAAAATTTAATGTGTGGTTCCGGAAGGATATAATTATGTCGAAGTGCATGTAGATCATGTTCCAGAGTTGTACGGCTAATATACATTTCATCTTCTAAATCATATAAATTTACTGGTGCTTCTGCGAGGCAGAGGCGAAATACAATATGGCGTACACGTTCATCTCGTGACAAAAATGAATTACTGGATTGGCTTAATTTTTTTAAATTTATCTCGGAATCATATTCCAGAAGATATCCCCAGCTACGCTTAGAGGCAATATGTACACCGGAAGTTTTGATAAGTTGGTTGATTTCAGTTACATCATTTCGAATTGTACGTGCAGAAACATGAAGGTGTCCGGCGAGATCCTCTCCGGTTATATAGCTTTTTTGTTGTTGAAGATAGTGGAGAATCTTGCGTTGCCTTAGAGTTAAGTTATAGTTGTCCATTGGAGTACCTCCTTTTACAAATTCAGTATGATTAAAATAATAGATAGGGTGGGCTTGAAAGTCAATAGAAAATACTTTTCCTTTTATATGCGGAAATTCTCTGTTTGATGAACTGGGAACCCTATACTAGAATATCAGTATAAAGCAAGGAGGTACACAAATTATGAAATATGAAAAAATTAGAAAACAGGTATTAGATGCGATTTTAGATGCAGTAGATCAGGGATTGATCAAAGGGACTTCTGGTAATATCGCATTAAGAGATGACGAAGATGATGTAGTAGCAATTACACCAAGTGGAATTCCATATAAAGGAATGACATTGGAAGATATAGCAATTGTTGATCTGAACGGAAAATGGTTAGAGGGAAATTATAAACCATCTTCAGAAGTGCCAATGCATACAGCTGTTCTTCGTGCAAGACCGGATGTGAAAGCTACGGTTCATACACATGCAATGAATGCAACTATTATGGCAATGGGTGATGATGCAGAGTTAAAACCAATTACTCCACCACAGTGTGAATTTGTGCCAGTAGGAATCGTACCATTTACAATGCCGGGAAGTGATGAGGTTGCTGATAAAGTTGTAGAAGCATTAGGAAAAGATGGAAGATCTGTTCTGATTAAAAATCATGGAATGTTTTGCTGCGGAAAAAATATGAAAGCAGCAATGGCAGCAACAGAGTATACAGAAGAAATGGCAGTTACAACACTTTATGCTAAACTTCTTGGTACATACGAGCCAATGCCGGAAGAAGGCGTAAAGAAAATGAAAGAATTAATTGCTGCGGATCAAGCGGTATAAAAAATATAGATAAACCAGAAAGGGAGGAAGCATGAGATGGCAAGCGAATTTTTTGTAAGCAGCAATGTTGTATTCGGCAGAGATGCAGCAAAGAAATTACCGGAAATTTTAAAAGAATATAAAGCCAAAAATGTAATGGTTGTATATGACGCAGGAGTTAAGATGGCTGGAATTGCAACGAAAGTATTGGAAGAAATTGAGAACGCGGATGTAAAAATTACAGTGTTCGATGGAGTTATTCCAAATCCGACCAATGAAGTTGTAGAAGAGGCAGCTGAGATTGCCAAAAAAGAAAATATTGATGTGTTTGTTGCTGTTGGAGGAGGAAGTAGTATTGATCTCACAAAAGCAGTAAATATTTTAATGACAAATCCGGGCCCTATCGGTCGATATGGTGGTATTGGTATGGTCAAGGAAGCGGTACTCCCTTTGATCGCAATTCCTACAACAGCCGGAACTTCAAGCGAAATTACAAATGTAGTTGCGTTAACTGATACAGAGGCAGTATGCAAATATGTAATTATTGACAATAAAATTGTAGCAGATAAGGTAATTGCAGATCCGGAATTTACTCGTACAATGCCACCGTCAGTTACAGCTGCGACAGGAATGGATGCTATTACTCATGCGGTAGAAAGTTACATTTCAAATATGTCAACACCTCTTACAGAGTATCATTCTTTAAAAGGTCTTCAAATTTTTTATGAGAATCTTCCAAAAGCAGTTGCAGATGGAAATGATATGCAGGCAAGAGAGCAAATGATGTTGGGATGTATTATAGCAGGTTTTGGATTCTCTAATGCGAATCTTGGATTGGTACATGGAATTGCGCATACATTAAGTGCACATTTTCACTTGGCACACGGAATGGCTAATGCTACAGTACTTCCTTATGTTATGGAATATAATGCAGATAGTTGTCCGGAAAAGATGGTAGAACTTGCGAAAGCAATACAGCTTCCGGTTTCTGGAAATTTAGATGAAGACAAACTTCTCCTTTCTAAGGAATTGTTAAAATTAACAAAAACATTAGGAATTAAAACTTTATCGGAACAGGGAATTAAAGAAGAAGATCTTTCAATGTTAGCTGATGATGTCTTAAAAGAACCTGTTCTTGGCTTCAATCCAAAACAGGGTGTAACAAAAGAAGATGTTTTGGATATTCTTCGTAAAGCAATGTAAAGGAGAGAGAAACATGAGTGAGAAGTGTAAATGTGGAAAGCGATATCCACATCTGTTTTCCCCTTTAAGAATTGGAAATATTAAGATGAAAAACCGAATCATCTGCGCCCCAACCAGTCCTAGTATGATTGATTTAAATGGTCATTTTACTCCGGAAATGATTGCGTATCTGGAAGAAAAGGCAATGGGTGGAGCCGGGGTTGTGACATATGGAGAGGCGATTGTGCATTCTGCTACGGGAAAATCTCACAATAAACAACTTCAGCTAGATGCATTTGGCGTTCGTCAAGGAATGACAGAGGCAGCAAGAGCAATCCACGATGCCGGAGCTTATGCTAATATCCAGCTATCTCACGGAGGAATGTATGGAGGGCTGGCAAGTGTAGGCGGGGATGTAGACACCTGTCAGGTTGCATATGGCCCAAGTACAATGACAATGCCTGCCGGAGAAGTACAGGAAATGCCAAATGAAATGGTATACGAAATTATTGAATCGTATGGAAAAGCTGCGAAGTTATGTAAAGAGACCGGCTTTGACATGGTACAAGTACATGCAGCTCATGGATGGTTATTTTCCCAATTCCTTTCTCCGGTATGGAATAAACGAACAGATGAATTTGGTGGATCTTTAGAGAATCGTGCAAGATTTTTCCTGCTGGCATTAGATGCAGTGCGAAAAGCAGTGGGACCACAGTTTCCGATTGAAGCAAGAATTTCGGGAGATGATTTAACAGAAAAAGGACTTGGACTTGAAGATTGTATTAAAGTTGCTGAGATGATTGATGATAAAGTAGATTTAATCAACGTATCCTGTGGAAATCATGAAGATCCGGATATGTTTTGTAGGACACATCCATCGGCATTTTATAAGCGAGGAGTAAATGTTTATCTTGCGGCAGAAATTAAAAAGCATGTAAAAACACCGGTTGCTTGTGTAGGATCTTTAAATGATCCAGCACAAATGGAAGAGATTATTGCAAGTGGACAGGCGGACGTAGTAGAACTGGGAAGAGCGAGCCTTGCTGATCCATATCTGCCTAAGAAAGCCTATAATGATGAAGCGGATGATATTACGCCATGTCTTCGGTGCTATGAATGCTTTGGAGCGACTGGTGAGTTGGAAATGGTAAAATGTGCAGTCAATCCAACTATGGGTGAACAACTTCGTGCGAAACTTCCACAAAAAGCGCCGAAAAAAAAGAAAAAAGTTCTTGTTGCAGGCGGAGGTCCGGCAGGTATGGAAGCCGCTATTACACTAGCGTTAAGGGGACATGAAGTTACTTTGGCAGAAAAATCAGATCGCCTTGGTGGAAATCTTCATCCGGCAGGCGCAGCTTATTTTAAAGAGGATATTCGGAAATTAATCGAAGTGTTAGAGAGAAGAACGAAACAAGCAGGAGTTCAGGTATTATTGAATCAAGAAGTGACACCGGAATATGTCAAAGCGTTTAATCCAGATGCTTTATTTGTAGCAATTGGTTCGAAAGAACTTTGTCCGCCAATTAAAGGTATAGATTCCGAAAATGTAATAATGGCTATTGATGCCGAATTACATCCTGAGAAACTAGGAAAGAGAGTCGTATTTATGGGAGGCGGTCTTGTAGGAGCGGAAGGTGCAGTTGGTTTTGCTCACGAAGGAAAAGAATGTACAATTGTAGAAATGAAATCTACAATTGCAGAAGAAGTAAACTCATTTTATCGTGGAGGACTAATGCCGGAAGTCGAAAAAGCAGCGAAATGCCTGGTTAACACGAAGGTAAAAGAAATTGTACCGGAGGGAGTGTTCTGTGAACAAGACGGAAAAGAGATTTTGGTAGAAGCCGACAGTGTTGTTTGTGCCTTGGGCTTTGCATCACCTTATGATAAGGTTGACGCCTTAACGGATATTGTAGACGAATATTACATTATCGGTGACTGTAAAAAGGTCGGAAAGATCTATGATGCAATGAACACCGCTTATTACAGTGCATTGCTTGTTTAAAAATAACAAAACATGGCGGTTTGTTGAGAACCGCCGGAAGGAGATAAACAATGAAAAAAAAATTGGTTTTGTGTACTAAGCTTCCAGAAAAGCGTATGCAGGAAATTGAAAAATATTGCGATATTACAATTGCCGGTGAGTTGAAACATGGGAAAGGTAATGCTCCGGAGGAACAGACAAAGGAAGAGTGTAAAGGTTTTGAAGTGGTTGTGCTTGGAGATGAATATGCAGGAACAGATACTATCAATGCTTGGGTAGAATCTGGTATGAAATTTATCGGTGTAGCCAAAGGAACTCCGGTAACTGTTGATAATGAAGCAATCAAGGCAGCAGGACTTCAGCTTTCCTATACACCAGGCAGAAACCGCGTGGCAGTTGCAGAATTTAATATTGGATTAATGATCGCGGTTGCCAGAAAACTGACATTAAGCAGCACCGGACTTGCTAAAGGAGAACATGTCGGACCGGCTGTAGACGATATTTATAATGTTCCGGATGTAAAAAATGTTACGTTTGGACCGCTGGATGAAAACCACCCATTCACAGATTACGGTATTGGTTTTGAGCTTTATGGTAAAAAACTTGGTATTGCAGGGTATGGAGCGATTGGTCGTGAAGTGGCGGTGAGAGCGAAAGCATTTGGAATGGAGATTCTTGCATATGATCCATATCTTCCGGCTGACAGAATTGAAGCAGATGGAGCCAGAGCAGTAGATCTTGATACGATGCTTGCAGAAAGTGATATGATCAGTATTCACCTCCCGGTTGTAGAGGCAACAAAAGGAATTGTCAATAAAGACTGGTTCTCTAAGATGAAACCAACAGCTATTGTAATCAATACAGCCAGAGCGGCAGTCATTGATCAGAAAGATTTCGTAGAAGCACTTCAAAACAAAACGATCGGTGGGGCAGCAGTAGATGTTTACTGGCAGGAGCCGGTACCGGCAAATCACCCACTATTGTCTATGAGAAATGTGGTATGTACTCCTCATATGGCAGGTCTTACAACAGATGTAGATAACTGGTCAGGTGAGATGATGGCACAGGAAGTTTTAGCCTATTTAGAAGGAAATGAAAGAAAATATATTTGGAAAAGATAAAAAGATACATAGTATAAAGGAGAATGAGAAATGGAAAAAGGAAAGAACAAAAAAGTAATTGCAGCCGGCCTTTTGGTAATGTCTCTGACAATGGCTTGTAATAGTGCATTAGCACCGATTCTCGCAGAAGTGGGTAAATTTTTCCCGGATGCAACAGATTCAGCGATTCAGATTGTATTGACACTAATTAACTTGACAACACTCCCAATGATGTTGTTAGAACCATTGATGGAACCTAAAATTACTAAAAGAGATATCGCACTTATTGGTACTGTTTTAATGCTTATTGGCGGTCTTATGCCACAAGTATTAAATTCAAAGCTCTGGATGTTATATGCTGCAAGTATTGTAATTGGAGCAGGACTTTCCCTTGTAGTTGTTGTAAGTTCTTCATTGATTTCTGATTATTTTACAGGGCTTGAGAAGTCAAGGGTTATGGGATTTCAGTCCATTTTTGTAAGCATCGGTGGAACAATTATTGCAAAAGGCTCCGGTCTTTTTACAGCAATGGCAGGATGGAAGAGAGGATATCTTGTATTTTTAATCTGTATTCCGATTCTTCTTATTGTAGCATTGACTGTTCCGAAGGGAGAAGTCGTTGCAAAAGAAGAGAAAGCAAGTGGAGGTATTTCTGGAAGTATGATTTATTTCGGTGCACTTTGCTTGATTACAGGTGTTTTTGTAGCAACCTTCAACACAAATATAGCAATGTACATTGACCGTAAAGGAATTGGTGATGCAAGCACAGCAGGAACAGTGGCTTCCATTATGCAGGTGATCGGTATTCTCGGTGGTTTAGTTCTTGGAAATACAGTAAAATTATTCAAACGTTTCACCATTGGTGCCGCAATTCTTATGATGGCAGTAGGTACAGCAATGGTAGGATTTTCAACAAATCTTCCAGTTATCTGCGTAGGAGCAGCAGTAGTAGGATTTGGATTTGCAATTCGAAATCCGGGAGCAGTTACGTTTGCAGCCAATATGGTACCAGCGGCGCAGGCATCACTTGCAATTGCAATCGTGTCTGCAACCTATAATGTAGGAAACTTTATTTCTGCATATGTTGTAAATCCATTGGCAAATATGTTAGGAAATGATATTTCCAATCGATTCATTTTGTCAGCAGTAGCATTAGCAGTGATTGGTATTGTTGCATGTGTAAAAGCACCTACCACAGATGCTCAAGCATTAGATTCCCAAGGTTAAAAAGAGAAAGCGTTTAACCTTTGTAGTAGAGAGAGAAAAGAGCTTCCACTTTCACAGTGATATAATCGTGAAAGCGGAAGCTCTTTCATTATGTAGTGAAAAAAGCCAGTGAAAAAGACTGGCAGTAAATGATTATAGTTTAAAACAAACCACCCGAATAGGTGGTTTGCTGATTTATAATAATGAAAGGGAATTTTTTTTGTTAGAAAAGCAATTAATCCCAAGGATGAAGGACTACTTTGATTGCTTCTCCGGTTCTTGTGAGTTTGATACCTTCATTTATTTGATCTAAAGGAAGGATATGGGTTACGAATTTCTCTGTAGGGAAATTCGGTGAAATTGCAAGTTGGAAAGCTCGTTTTGACTGACTGTAAGAAGCACCGAAATGTCCTTTAATCCAAATGTTGTTGTAGTGAATTAAATTACAGTCAAGTTCTGTCATAGATCCTTTTGGAACACCTCCAAAAAATACAACAAGTCCACCTTTTTTAACCATATGGATGCTTTGAGTTTGAGTTGCATTTACTGGTGTGGCGGAGATTACTTTGTCTGCACCTTTTCCATTGGTGAGCTCCTTTACTGCTTCAATTGGATCAACTTCGGAACTGTTTATAGTGACATCTACACCGAACTGTTTAGACATTTGTAAGCGGCTTTCATTGATGTCGATCATAATAACCTTCTGTGCGCCGCGAATTTTAGCAAGTTGTGACATGAAGCAACCAATTGGCCCGGAACCAATAATTACTAATGTATCTGGATAACCGACTTTTATATTTTCAAGACAGGCAAATACGGAAGTCAGAGGTTCACCAAGACTTGCTGCATCAAAGGAGACCTCATCCGGAATTTCATAAATTCCGCCACGGCGAATCTTTTCTCCACTTACTGCTACATATTGAGCAAAGCCACCAGTTCCTGCAAGTTTTGCAACAGCAGTATTTGAACAATTTTCACTGTGTCCACTAATACATTCGTCGCATTCCATACAGTAAGTACCGGGGAATAAAAATAATCGATCACCTACTTTATATTTGGTTTCTCTTGCACCAATTTCATCAACAAAACCAACAATTTCGTGACCGTAGATAAAAGGGTAGTTCCCTTTTCTTGAATCTGTGGTAAGATTACGGATATCAGACCCACAGAGACCTACAGACATAATCTTTAAAATGAGTCCGTCTTCCGGACAAGTTGGTTTGTCGGTTTCTTCTACGCGGATATCGTTAGGTCCGTACATTAATGCTGCTTTCATTTTCATTATACAACAGCTCCTTTCTATATTTTAATTTACATAGTTAAGTATAGGAAGAAAAAGGTAGAGATTCAAACGGATTATTTCCATATATAAACGGCAATGGATTTAAAACATGTTGAAAATTTCCGTAAAAAAAAGGAAAATACATTTTTGAGAAGTATGAGCAGATTTGCTATTGTTTAACTAGAAGAATTATCAAGATGATAAGAAGGCGAGGAATAAAGATGGCAAAAATTGAAAATTATTTATTGGGAATGGATTGTGGAACAACGAACATAAAAGCAATTATTCTGGCGGAAGATGGAACCGTGGTAGCAGAAAGCTCAAGACCAAGTAAATTCTTGTCTCCAGGACCGAATATGCAGGAGCAGGATGCAAATGAGTGGTGGCAAAACACAGTAGAAATTTTTAGAGCATTAACAGAAAAAGCCGGAGAAGCTGTTGTTAAGCGGATTCGCGGAATTTGTATTAGTTCGCACACGGTAACTATGCTTCCGGTGGACAAAGAGGGAAATCCATTAAGAAATGCAATGACTTATCAAGACAGTCGATCAGCAGCAGAACTTCATTATATAGTAGACGCAATTGGTTTTGATCGTTTTGTAGAGATTGTAGGAGGACAGCCATCAGTAGCGTTTCTTCCTAATAAACTTTTGTGGTTTAAGAAAAATGAACCAGAATTATTTGCGAAAACGGCGTATTTTTTACAGGCAAGTTCTTTTATCAATTATAAATTAACAGGAAAAATGACTACAGATATTGACCAAGCATCCAGAACACAGTGCTTAGATATTTCTACGATGGAATGGTCAAAGGAAATTGCTGATGTTATAGGTATTGATTTAGATGAAGTATTACCTAAGCCACAACTAGTGAATGATATTATTGGTTTTGTGACAGAAGAGGCAGCTCAAGTGACTGGATTAATTGCAGGGATTCCGGTTGTAGCAGGTTGTAGTGATGCGATGGCGTCAATGCATGCAACAGGAATGAGTAGATTAGGAGAGGCAGGAGAGTCTTCCGGTACTACTTCTTTAGTGTTTGTTGGAAGTGACGTAAAGAGTGCTCCAGATATTCCGGTTGTAACAAAACCATGTTCCATTGACGGCATGCCGTGGATTTTTGATGCTCCGATTCAGACAAGTGGGGCAGCATTAAAGTGGTTTATTGAAACTATGGCAGCAGAAGAAAGAGAGTATGCAGAGGCGCATGATAAGAATATCTATACATACCTCAATGAATTGGCATTGGAAGCAAAACCAGGAAGTGGCGGATTGTTTTTCTTCCCATATCTTTTAGGAGAGCGTGCGCCTTTATGGAATGAGTATGCAAGAGGTATGTTTATCGGAATGGGCATGGGAATGAAGCGGTGCGAGTTAGTACGTTCTGTTTTTGAAGGAACTGCATATGCGCTTCGTCATGTTATGGAAACAGTAAAAGAATCAGGAGCTAAGGCAAATGTGCTTCGTATATGTGGCGGCGGTGCAAAGAGTCATACATGGTCTCAGATTAAAGCGTCAATGCTGAAGATGCCGGTTTATTTATTGGATGAAAAATCTGGAGATGTTCCGGTAGGAGATGCGTTGATTGTGGGACATAAAGTAGGAGTATTCCCAGATCTTACGAAAGCGGTTGAGAATATTGTAAAGGTAAATGAAATTATTCAGCCGGTAGATGAATGGGTAGAAGCTTATGATAAATTGTATCCGTATTATGTAGAAATGTACAAACATTTAGATGGGGATTTGAAAAAATTAAAGAATACTGTAGATGGTATGTACTAAAACGGTTTATTTTCAAACAACTCTTGCGAATACCTCACAAAAAGGATAAGCTATATTTAAGTAGACAATTCCGAAAGAGGAGGGACAGATATGTATTCATATGAAGAGATTTTGAAGACAGATCCAGAAATTGCACAGGCGATTACAGATGAGATGAAGCGGCAGAATTCTCATATTGAATTGATCGCATCCGAAAACTGGGTAAGTAAAGCAGTAATGGCTGCTATGGGAAGTCCGCTTACGAATAAGTATGCGGAAGGCTATCCTTCAAAACGATATTATGGAGGATGTCAATGTGTGGACGTAGTAGAAAACCTAGCCAGAGACCGGGCAAAAGAATTGTTTGGATGTGATTATGTTAATGTACAGCCGCATTCAGGGGCGCAGGCAAATCTAGCAGTGTATTTTGCAATGCTTGAACCGGGAGATAAGATTCTCGGTATGAACCTTGACCATGGTGGTCATTTAACTCATGGATCGCCGGTAAATCTATCGGGTAAATATTTTAAGTCAACCTTTTACGGTGTTAATGATGAAGGCGTGATTGACTATGATGTAGTCCGTCAAAGAGCGATAGAAGAAAAGCCAAAGCTCATTGTTGCGGGAGCAAGTGCATATGCACGAATCATTGATTTTAAGAAATTCCGTGAAATTGCGGATGAAGTAGGTGCTTATCTGATGGTAGATATGGCACATATTGCTGGCTTAGTAGCTGCAGGGCTGCATCCAAGTCCGATTCCATATGCAGATGTGGTGACCACGACAACGCATAAGACGCTTCGAGGTCCAAGAGGAGGAATGATCCTTTGGAATGAAAAAGCAAACGAAAAATTTAACTTTGACAAAGCTATTTTCCCAGGAACACAAGGGGGACCGTTGGAGCATGTGATCGCGGGAAAAGCAATTTGTTTCAAAGAGGCATTGCAGCCTGAATTCAAAGAATACCAGCAACAGATTTTAGCTAATGCACAGGCATTAGCCAATGCCCTTTTAGACAGAGGCGTGAATCTTGTTTCTGGAGGAACAGATAATCACCTTATGCTTGTAGATTTAAGGGATGAAAATGTGACAGGAAAAGATTTAGAAAAACGCTTGGATAGTGCGCATATTACATGTAATAAGAATGCAATCCCGAATGATCCGAGATCTCCGTTCTTAACGAGCGGTGTTCGGCTTGGCACGCCGGCAGTGACCACCCGTGGTATGAAAGAAGAGGATATGGAAGTTATAGCAGAAGCAATTTCTCTTGTAATCAAGGACGAAGCAAATGTAGAAAAAGCAAAAGCCTTGGTAGCAGGTCTTACTGAAAAATATCCATTGATTTAATAAGAAAAAATAAAATGGGGGCAGTCTCATGAAAGTATGAGACTGTCCCCGATCGTGTATCTTGACGTCTATTTATCTATTTGATAGAATAGAAAAAGGGAAAAACTAGGGTTTATCAAGAAATATATTAGTTTACAGATGGACGTATATGGATAAACTTATGAGGGAGTATAATGAATTAAATAAGGAGGATACACATGATGGATTTGACATTTGCAGAACAAGTCAAGATTATCTTAAGCAGAAGAGGCATGACAATTAAAGAGCTCGCAGAATTGATCGAGAAGCATACCGGAAAGAAAATGTCCAGACAGAATCTGACGCAGAGATTAGGACGTGACAATTTTCAAGAGCAGGATATGCGTATGATCGCGAGAATTTTAGGTTGCCCTTTCTATCTCAATATTCTAGATGAAAATCTCTCTGTTGAGGCGGAGAAAACCCATGAGGAAATACAGGAGAATTATATAGAAGAACCTCAAGAGACATATGTTGACGAGGTCTATGAAGAACCGGCGGCAGAAGAATATGTCGAAGAGGTTTATGAAGAACCAGTGGCAGAAGAATATGTTGAAGAGGTTTATGAAGAGCCGGTAGTAGAAGAATATGTCGAAGAGGTTTACGAAGAGCCAGCGGAGCAGGAAGAATCCCTTGAGGACATCCTAGAAGAAGCCGCAGCGTTAGAGCGTGAAAATAAAGAATCCGAAAAGAAACAGGAAAATAGAACCATCTTTGAAGATGGAGAGAATAAAGGGAAGAAACACAGCTGGACATCTTATTTAAGACGAAGAAAGAAAACGGTAGAAGAACCTGTGAAGCCGGTAGAAGAAGAGCGGGAGCCGCAACAGACAGCAGATACGCAAGAAGCAGTAGAAGAAATATTTGATACAGAGACCATTTCTCTTGATGAGGAAGAAGATGCAAAAGAAGTTAATTCGTTTACTGAATATGCAGAAGAGAAGGTAAAAGAGCTTCAACCGGAAGGAACGGAAGAGGAGGATCTTGAAAAAGGTGATATTAATCCTTACACCGGACATGAATATCAGTCCAACAGTGTTCGTATGCATCCAAGCCGCATTGGTTATGTGCAGGTCTATGACAGAGGAGAGCATAAATGGACAGATATGACAGAATGGGCATTCCTTGGTTATCAAGAGAGGAAAAAGGTGCTTCTTGGAAAAGATTATGAACCACCAATCTATTTGGATTAGAAAAGAGTGACATAGATGAATTGGGAACAGTTGTTATCGACGAAGCGAAGCAGAGGTTCGTCCAATAAAAATAAATACTTGAAGAATACGGATCTTCGCAGCGAGTTTGAAAAAGACTACCACCGGATTATCGGCAGTGCGTCATTTCGGCGCCTGCAGGATAAGACACAGGTATTTCCGTTGGATAAAAGTGATTTTATTAGGACGCGTCTGACACATTCTCTTGAGGTGTCATCCTTTGCAAAATCACTGGGACAAAATATCGGAGAGAATATTTTGTTATACAAAAAAGATACGGGCTTTACGCCGAGAATGAAGGAAGATATTTGCAGTATATTACAATGTGCGGGGCTGATACATGATATCGGCAACCCGCCATTTGGTCATTTTGGAGAATTGGCTATTCGAGAGTGGTTTGAGAGAAACCTTCCCGTTCTTAAGTTTCACGGGAAGCCGATCGATCAAATGTTGACAGAAAGGATGCGTGAAGACCTGTATCATTTTGAAGGAAATGCACAGGCTCTCAGATTGGTGAGCAAACTTCATTTCCTTGTGGACGAACATGGGATGAATCTTACGTATGCATTGCTTAATACGATTGTTAAATATCCGGTGGCTTCCGATGAGATAGATCCGAAATCCGGGAATATTAAAGATAAGAAGTTAGGATATTATTTGGCGGATGCGGAAATTTTCAGAGAGATCCAGGAAGCGACAGGGACAAATGGCAGGCGCCATCCTCTGACCTTCATTTTGGAGGCGGCAGATGATATTGCATATAAGACTGCGGATATCGAAGATGCTTTTATCAAGGGATTTATCAGCTATCAAAAATTATTGGAAGAGCTGACAGAGCTGCAGGTAATGTATGGAAAAAGTGATGCCAATACATTTAATCCTGCAAGGCTGTTGGACGAGTTGTATTTAAGAGGGAAAGACAAGCACGTAGAAGATCCGGGGGAGTATGCGATTAAAAACTGGATTGTTCGTGTGCAAGGATTTTTAATCAATTGTGCGACGTATGGATTCACATCCAATTATAATGAGATCATGGCAGGCGAATATGAACATGATCTGTTTTATCATACATTTGCCGAGAAATTAATGGATATGTTAGGTGATCTTGCATTTCGGGAAGTATTCACCTCCGATACGATTTACCGTATGGAAGTGGCGGAAGCGACGATGATAGATTATCTAATGGATCGTTTTGTATCTGCAGTGATCAAGTATGATGATAAAGAAGAGAAAATGGGAACGCTGGATATCAGAATGGTCTCGTTTATTTCCAGTAATTATAAGAACGCATATCATTTTCAGGCTCAGGGGAAATCAGATGAAGAGCGGTTATATTTGAGGCTCCTTCTGGTGACCGATTATATTTGCGGAATGACAGACAGTTATGCGAAAAGATTATATCAGGAATTAAAGGCAATTTTATAATTGCGGTATTTTTCGTATGGAACAGGAATAGATTGTGATAAATGGACTCTAAGGAGTGTTACTTTGAAGCGATTTATTCGATATCTGTACGAGTATGAAGAGGGCAGAAGAATCCGTAATGTAGGATTTGTAAAAGTAGATCAGCAGGAACAGGAGTGTATGATCCATATATACGGAAAGGGACTGCATCTGAACATGGGAGAAACACTGGAACTTTACCTGTTCTATGAGGAGGGCGGATTGTGTGTCGGAGTCTGGCAGGGAGAAATAACGAACATTAATCCGGCAGTGAACTATCGGCTGCATTATACGGAAGAAGATACCGGAGAGGCAGAAAATTTCTCTAAAATACGAGGCATTGTGTTGAAAAATCATGGCGATCGGAAATATGCGGCTGTGTGGGACGATATGCCGGCAGATGTGGAACATATGAAGATCTGGGAGAGAAAAGAAGAGCCGATAGAAATAGAAGAAGAGGAAGAAGACGAAAAATCAGAAGTAGAAGATAAAGAAGACGAATGGGAAGAGCTTGAAGACAGTTCCAAGACCTGTGAGATTCAGGAGGAAACGGAAGCTCTTGCATGCGAACCTATTGGACGGTATCATGCGAGGAAAATTCAGCGGAAGGAGCTGTCGAGGCTGCCCAGATGTGAATGGAAGCTGTCCAATAATCAATTTTTACTTCACGGATATTATAATTATCATCATCTTGTTTTTCTGGAGGAGGAGCAGATGATGTACCTTGGAGTTCCGGGTATCTTCCACGAAGAGGAAGCCAAGGCAGCAGGGGTATTTGGTTTTCCGCAGTTTATCCCGCTTACCGAAACAGATCTTGAATTGCCGGAAGAGGAATGCGAAGGAGAAAGCTTCGGATACTGGTGCCGTCAGATCCGCAACCCTTATCGCTGTCAAGAAAGAAAGTAATGGAGTAGATTTATGGTAAATACAGATGAGAAGTATATGAAGGAAGCGATTAAGCAGGCGAAAAAAGCATATGCAATAGGCGAAGTGCCGATCGGATGTGTGATCGTATATGAAGATAAAATTATTGGACGGGGATATAATCGGAGAACCATCGACAAAAATACACTGGCACATGCGGAGCTTCAGGCAATTCGAAAAGCCAGCAAAAAAATGGACGATTGGAGACTGGAAGGTTGTACGATGTATGTTACATTGGAGCCGTGTCAGATGTGCTCCGGTGCAATCGTTCAGTCGCGCATGGATAGAGTTGTCGTAGGCTGTATGAATCCGAAAGCAGGCTGCGCCGGCTCTATTTTAAATCTGCTGAATGTGCCGGAGTTTAATCATCAGGTGGAACTTACAACCGGGGTACTGGGAGAGGAATGCAGTCAGATGATGAAAGCATTTTTTAAGGAATTGCGCGAAAAAAAGAAAAAAACTATCCGGCATACAGCTGAATAGTTATAAAAAAACGTGCATTGCGCTTCGAACAAGTGCTCACAGGCGTTACCTTGACAGTTAACTCAGACCAGGCACCCTTACGGCACCCGGAAGATTCTGCTTAGTGCTGCTTCGTTCCCGACCTGACACGGTTCACAGATTTCCGTCGCGTAAGACCCAGTCATCAACGCCACTTGTCAAGGGCAGCCCTGCAAGACAATGCCCTCTGCGCAATATCACCCCTGCTATAGCGGATTGCAGGTTCAAGGTACCGCTAACACCCCGGCTGCACGAGTCTATATTTTATCGTGTTTTGGCAGAAATGTCAATGGGGATTGAGAAACTGGAGGAAATTATGAAAATATTACTGACTGCGATAAATTCGAAATATATTCATTCTAATCTGGCAGTGTACGCACTGAAGGCTTATGCGCTGAAACAAGCTACGCCGGAAGATGTTGAGATAGAAATTGCAGAGTACACGATCAATCAGCAACTGGACCATATTATGATGGATATCTATGAGAGGAAACCGGATGTACTTTGCCTGTCCTGTTATATCTGGAATCTTTCATATGTAGAGCGATTGACAGAAGAAATAAAGAAATTAAGAAGGGACATGCCTATATGGGTCGGCGGTCCGGAAGTATCGTACGATTCGACAGATGTTCTGAAAAGGCTTCCGTCAGTTACGGGAGTTATGAAGGGCGAAGGAGAAGAAACCTTTGCAGAATTAACACGTCTGTACGAAGAGAAAAGAGCGGATGAGCGCTCTCTTGCAGGGATAAAAGGAATTACTTTCAGAAAGGATAACGGAGAAATAGCGGAAAATGAATGGCGCATGCCGATGGACTTAAGTAAAGTGCCTTTTGTCTATGAAGATATGGCAGAATTTGAACACAAGATCATATATTATGAGACAAGCAGGGGGTGTCCGTTTTCCTGCAGCTATTGTCTGTCTTCGGTAGATAAGAAGCTGAGGTTTCGCGATATAGAATTGGTGAAGAAAGAACTTCAATTTTTCCTCGATCACAGAGTACCGCAGGTGAAATTTGTTGACCGTACATTTAACTGCAATCACCAGCATGCGATCGCAATCTGGAACTATCTGTTGGAACATGATAATGGAGTGACCAATTTTCATTTTGAAATATCCGCAGATCTGTTAAATGAAGAAGAACTTCGTTTAATGAAGCAGATGCGTCCGGGACTCATCCAGTTGGAAATCGGCGTGCAGTCCGTGAATCCTGATACAATACGTGAAATTAAAAGAACCATGGATCTTAAGAAACTAAAAGGGATTGTCAGCAGGGTAAGGAGTTTTGGAAATATTCACCAGCATTTGGACTTGATTGCGGGGCTTCCTTATGAGGATCTGGAAAGTTTTGCACATTCATTTGACGAAGTATATCATATGTATCCGCAGCAGCTTCAGCTTGGTTTTTTGAAGGTGTTAAAAGGTTCTTATATGGAGGAAAAGAAAAAAGACTACGGATTGGTCTATCAGAGTCAGCCGCCATACGAAGTATTATACACCAACTGGTTATCTTATGAGGAAGTGCTTCGTCTGAAAGGGATTGAAGAAATGGTTGAGGTATATTACAACAGCCATCAGTTCGAATATACAATAGATGCACTGGAAAAAGAATATGATTCACCGTTTATCATGTATGAAGATATCTGGGCTTATTATAAAGAGCAGGGGCTTCACAACATACAACATAAAAGAAGTGCAAGGTATGAGATATTGTTAGCGTTTGTAACGAGAAAGTGTCGGGAGAAACAAGAATATTTCCGGGAACTTCTAACATATGATTATTATCTCCGGGAAAATGCTAAGACACGTCCGGATTTTGCCGGAGAGGTTAAGCATTCGAAAGAAGCAGTGAGAAATTTTTATATGACGGAAGAAAAAGAGCGAAAATACTTAGATGATTATGAGCAATATGATAAAAACCAAATGAGAAAAATGACTCATCTGGAAACATTTCCGATTCTTGGGAAAACGGTGCTTTTTGATTATCAAAAAAGGAATCCATTGAATGATGACGCACGTACAGTAGAGATTCCATTTATGACATAAAGAACGGAATTTCCGGATAGTGATTGTTGCAAAAAGGCAATAAAAAGTATAAAATATGGTGTATCGAAAAGAGGGATAGAAAATGGATTTTAACAACAAAAAAGTAAGAAAAATTGTTGCAATTGTAATTATGGTTGTCATTGTTGCGATGGTTGCGACAGCGGTCATTCCTGCGATGATGGTCTAAGGAGAAAACAGAGCAATAGAAGGGGCAGCAGGAACAGGGATGGCGGTACAGCAAATAAAAAGGCGAAGAAATATGAGAAGTGCAAAAAGAGAAGCTTTGAGGCGGAAGAGAAGGAGACAAGTTCTTTTCGGTTTTATTTTGGTGTGTATTTTATTGGTTTGGGGCATTTCTTATTTCCTGCTTTATCGTTCTGTGTCAAAATATCCTCAGAATAAGATTTGTGATAATATTTACATAGGTTCTGTGAATGTGTCTGGAATGACAAAGGATAAGGCTGTTAAAGAACTTGAAAAGCATTTGAAAAAAGACAGAGAGACAAAAGTTACATTAAAAGTGCAGAAAAAAAGTGTGGAAGTCACGCTGGATGAATTAGGCCTTAATTATGGTAAGGTTGAAAAAGTAGCACAAAAAGCTGTAGATTACGGAAAAAAGGGAAGCGTATTCAGTCGGTATTTTAAGCTTCGAAAGTTAAAAAAGGAAAAAGTGGTTTTTGAAAAAAATATTGATATCAAGGATAAAGCTGCAAAAGCCACATTAAAAGAAAAGGCGGTTCCGCTTGCGGCACACGCAGTGGACGCGTCCATAACAATCAAGGATTCTAAGCCGACGATCACAAAGGCTAAGGAAGGAAAAACGGTAGATATAACGAAATCTATAGAGGTTCTGGAAGAGTATCTGAATACGAAGTGGAAATATAAAGATTTCTCGATCAAAATGGTTATGAAGAAAGAAAAGCCGAAGGTAAAAGAGAAGGATCTTGAAAGTGTTACGGATGAATTGGGAAGTTTCTCAACAGATGCAGGCGGCGGCGAACGCTGGAAGAATCTGAAAACAGGAGCCGAGATGCTAAATGGGACAGTGCTGATGCCGGGAG
>ERZ1673697.1930-NODE-1930-length-20777-cov-6.235064_pt1 | contig 20777 bp, 24 predicted proteins | sample MGYA00580227_ERZ1673697 | MGnify/ENA primary metagenome ERZ1673697 (study PRJEB41218, sample SAMN15661759) | gut metagenome | host: Homo sapiens | place: Canada: London | collected 2015-08-20/2019-03-30 | study: EMG produced TPA metagenomics assembly of...
CCCGGGGGCCCTTGATGTTGACGGCCGCCGGGGCATCACCCATGCCGTCCTTGCTAGGGGCCCACGTCAGTGTGCCGTCATCGGCCACACTCGGCGTCCAGTAGCCGCCATCCTCGCCCTTGTCTCCCGGCACTGGTATGACGGCGCCCCCGGTTTGCCGTGTGTCCAGCAAGATCCAGCCGGTGGGGCCCAACATGAGCCGGTTTACGCCCACCGTAATATCACTTGCGCCGACGGGAGCCCCGGTAATGCGGTCGATAATCGGCATTTCGTTCCCACCGTAGCTCAAGCGTGGATTTTCAGCAGTGTTCGTTTTTGTAAATTTCACGGCAAGTACCGCGCCGGGCCTGAGGATAAAACCATCAACTGCTGATACAGTTTTAACTGCAGCGGTCCCCGCAGAGGTGCACGTCACCAGCGCATTGACGGGCAGGTTTACCGCGCCGGATTGCCCGTTTACGTTTGTCACGCCAACCGGCACATACACGTTTCCAGAGCTATCGGGTGTCACGCCATTTACGGTGCGTACAGTTTTGCCGAGAGCCCCGTTGATTTCCTGGAGAGTCGTGCACTCATAATTATTGCTCTCCACGTTCTGTGTGTTCATTGGGTGAGCTTCGACATTTAAACGAATGTTAAAAATTGCAATCGTTCTTGTATAAGTCGCTGTAACGGTTTTGGGTGCGTTAATTTGTATGTCAACGTCCACCATGCCGGGGACAGCGGCCAGCTGCGGGGCCAGTGCGATTGTGAGCGTGTTGCCATTTGCCGTGACGGCTGGGCTGCCGTTGGGCATTTTGTCGTAAGTGCCGCAGTATCCGTCAGGCTTGCGGTACCGCACCACGGCGTTTACCTCCGCCGTCTCTCCGGACGCTGGGATCCGCCAGGCGCCGGTCCAGGCCTCCCCCGCCTCGTAGACAGTCAGCACGATTGCGTGGGCCCAGACATCACCCTGCTTGATGTGTACAATTGGCGTCGGATTATGTGTTGCTAAATCCATTATAAGCTTATGGTCAACTAGCATATCGTCGCCTCCTTACTTCAATTTTTTAACCGCTACGCTGGCGTGCAATGCGATACTGCGTATGTCTCGCATCGCCACCACAATGTCCGATATGGTGTTGTCAAGCCGCCGGGTAGCCGTCCCGAGATCAATAGCAGCGTACCGGTCGGTCACCACGTCGTACGAGGTTTTCACCACTTTAGCGCGCACGTCTACGCCCAGTTGCGGGTGCCGCACGGTCAGTGTGTCGCACAGTCTCACCTGCTCTAGCGGCGCGAGGTGTTTATATTCAGACGTTTGCCACAATGGGACAAATGATACTTCCATCGTCACATCCGGCAAAGTTACTCCGTTGGCCACCAGATAATCCCGTGCCCGTGTCCACAGCTCGGCAGCGGTCGGTGTGCCGTCAAACTCCGCTGTCAGATCGAGTACCTTAGTCCGGCGGTAGCTGTGCGGGGTCCCAATCTCCAGTACGCGCTCGGGTAGCTGTACCAACACATCCGGGGGGTCCCCCTCCTGCGTTGTGTCGGGGCCGTAATAGTAAGGATAGATACTGTCAAACAAAGATTGTATGCTGATCTTATGATCCAGTGATGTTAGGTTCTTCCCATACTCCACCACAGCGTCCCGGTCAATGCCCCTGCGCTCGAGCAGTTGCACGTTAAAGCGGTCAAATCGCAGCTCGCCGCCGTACACCTGTACCAGCGATCCATCTTCGCCGCTTAGGCACAGCCTCGCGGTGGTAGGCATGTCCCGCCGGTACGGTGTCGTACTCGCGATATCCGTCGAAAAGGTAAATGGGTTTTCACCGACTGAATTTACAGCAATTGCTTTAATTGCATAAGACGCCCTATTTGCGCTAAATGGAGTAACGCCAATGTGGTTAAGCTGATAGCTTACGTGTTCTGCAAAAATTCTAGCTACGCCATTCATTGATTGAGCAATTGATGTAATGCGGAATGGCTGCCACTGGTCTGTATCATTTGGCGGTGCTAAAATAATGCGATCCACAGCTAGCAAATCATACTTGTCACCACCAACCGGATAGCTCATCTCCAACTCAAAAGGACCGTTGCGCTCCTCGGTGACGATGCACGATATGACATCAGATAACGCGCCCAGGCCCATTGTCTCAAAGCTACGCTCGTCGGATTGATACAAAATCGGATAGCTCATAAGTGCCACCACCTCGGGATAATCTGCAGCCCGGCGGCAGGCGCGTCAGTGGGCGCGATTGCGGCGGCTTTGCGGGCCAAACGGATGATATTCCGGCCGGGTGCCAGCACCGGGAAATCGGTATTGATCCTGAGCTGTGAATTAAGATTAGCAGCAACATCGCCTCTTTGGTATGCCCCGGTCATGTTATGCATCTCACAATCGACTGTGGCGTAATACGACGTCGTGCACAAAAGCGTTTGCTCGCCCAAATCATTGCTGACGGTCAATGTCACATCTGCGCTGCCGTCCAGGAGGATTATCGGGGTTGCCGTAAACGGATACGGATTATATAGCTCGCCCATCTCGCGGAGATCAAAATAGTCGTACGGCGCCGCAGGGATCAGGTAGCTAATTGGCTGCTGCCCGGCGTCTGTCCACAGCTGCGGCTTACAGTCAAACGTGATCTGCACGCGCTCAAGCTGATTAAGGATATTTCGGACGGTCCCGCCCCCGTCGAATACGGCGAGCCGGAACACATCAGGGTTATATGAATCCCTGAGTTCGATATAACTGTCTGAGCTGTACAGCCAGCCCGCTATCTCGGACGCCTGGGCCGGATTGCCTGCAAAAAAGCAGTCGTACGTGATGGATACATTTTTATATGCGCCGTAACCGATTCGGAGCGAGCCGTTGCGGCCCGGCACTTCCACGCGTTCGGCCTGCCTGGCGGGCCAGGGGATATCGGGCGCGCTGAGCAGATACAGCCCGTAGTCCGTAGATCTCCGGCCATTAAAGTAAAAATAATTAGATTCCACTGTACATCATCCTCCTTCCAACCATTCGTTCGAGTTCTGCACTCATTGCACGCGCAAGAGCTGGTACGTCATAATCCTTTCCGGCATTATCAATGTGAAAATGCATATCCCCAAAAGACACATTTGGCCTGACTGCATTGGCTTGGCTGGCGTCTGGCCGCGCGCCCCGCAGCAGGGGAGGCACCGGAGCTGATAATGCAGATTGCGCGGCCAACAGCTTTTCCGCCTGGCGCTTACCCGCGCGCTCCACGCCCTCCGTGCTCTTGTCAACGCCAATCTCCAGGCCTTTGCCGTAGTACTGGCCGATCTCAATGGCCTTGCGCGAAGGGCTGTACACTGCGAGTTCACGGCGTACCGCGCCGTCCAACGCCCGGCCGGTTTCTCCGGCCATTTGGCGGATCCGATCCAGCCGCGACTGCAGTCCGGCGGCCAGGCCGTCCCCGTAGTATTCGCCCACCTCGCGGCCCGCCACGTAGCTGTCCTCGGCAGAGTCCGCGAGCGCCTGCACAGTCGTGTCGATTTCGTCGAGCACCATATAGCGGGTTCCGTCGATTCCGGTGGCCATGCCGTCCGACCATTTGGCTGCGATGCCAGTCGCATCTTGCCGCGCGGTGGCGAACGCCTTGGTGGCTTCTTCGTAGCCGCGCTCGGCCTCGATCACCATATCTCGGGTGTAGCCCTTTATCCCGGCTTCGAAGTTCGCGCGGGTTTTTCGGGCTTTCCGACCAGCCTCGACGGCTTCGGACTCCAGACTGTTGAGGACTTGCTGCGTTGCTTTATCTACGCTGTCCCCGTAGTCCCGGTAAGCCCCGGTCTTCTTGTCCAGCAGGTCTATGGCCTCGGCGGCATAGCCCTGCGCGGCCAACAGACTTGCGTCTTCGTACCGGTCGATCGTGGTCAGGTAATTGTCGTAGTCTGCCGCAGCAGCATCCAGCTGGGCCTTGGTCTCTTCGCGGAGGCGCTCCGCCTCATCAATGCGATCATTGGTTGCCTGTATTTCGTTTTGCACGCCCTGCGCACGCATGGTATCGCTGATGGCCAGGGCATCGTTGTAATCTTGCTCCAGCTGGATCAGGTAAGCCCGGTCTTGCGCAATCGTCTCGCCTTGCTCCGCGTACTCGGTCTGCCACCGGGTCACCTCTTCCAAAGCCCGACTCTTGCCCTTCAGCGCAGCAACGTAGTCCCTCTCGTAGGCTTCCAAGAGCAATTCGGCCTTGCGTTTTTCGATGGCCGCGTCAACACTTTTTGTCAGCTCATCGTACTGTGCAATGAGCAATCCGTTCATTTCAAACTCAGTGCCTAATGCGTCATTTAGCTGAGTCAAGATGTACTCTGCTCGCCCGCGATTGGCCGTGCTGACTACGCCGTTGGCGTCCGCCAGCCCCCTAAGTTCGTCGGCCAGCGCTTGTACGTGGCCCATTTCGGCTTGCGCCTCCACAATAGAATCCTGCGTCGCCTGCTGCTGCTCTCTGAAGGCCTCTGCGGCCTCTCGCGCTTCATCGGATAGCTGCTGTTCCTCCTCGGAAAGCAGGCTTACCGGCCCTTTAGCTTTTTTACAAGCCACCGCGATAGCCGTAATTCCGCCGACCAGCGCGCCAGCAGCGGCAGCGACAAGGCCTAGCGGCGACGCCTTGAGCACGGCGTTAAGCGCTGTATGCGCGGCGACGTTAAGCCACGTCGCCACCGTGTCAGCCTCGGTGATGGTCTTGCTGAGCACTGTGGCGGCCTTGTACGCCAGCACTGCGACAGTCAGCCCGGCCACCACCCCGGCGACAGTTGGGATGTTATCAAGCGCCCAATTCGAGAACTCTCTAAGAGCTGGTATAAATTTATTTTGCACGTATTTTGCAACGCGCTCAATCGGTTTCTCAGCGCTCTTCAACAGCTCCGCGCCCAGCTCCTTAATATCGGTCACCGCCGGTTCGACGGCGGCGCCCACATCAGCCAGAGCGGCGTTTAGATTTTCCTGCGCCTCGTTGGCCCTGATCACTTCCCGGTTCGTGTCGCGGTACTTATCCGCCGCCGCAGAATACAGCCCGTTCAGCGTTTTGGTGATCAATGCCTGCCGCTCTTGTTCGTCGCTGCAATTGGCTAAAGCGATGTTGAACAAGTCTTCAGCGGACTGGGCATCCTGGACGGACTGGTTGTAAGCCTCAGTGGCCTCATACTGAGCCTTTTTCGCTTCATACTCGGCCAGCTCGGATTCTGTGAGGCCTGCCAGCTCTTTAGCGGATAGCTCTGTAAATTCGATGTTATCCCGCAGCGTTACTCCGAAGGTTTCGCCTTCTTTGGCGGCCCAATTGAGTGCATCGGCAAGCGGACCGGTCACCTGGCCCACGCGGGCGGTCTCATTGGCGGCCTCCGTCAGGCCCTCAATGGGCAGTGACGCGCCGAACGTGCCGTACACGCCAGTCAGGGTGTCGGTCCAGGTGGCGAGGTCCTCCTCGGTGGTCACGAGCTGCGCCAGGTGGTTGGCCGCCTCAACGGCCTGATCAGTCTCGCCCAGTACGCCCTGCAGGGCTTTGTAGGTCTCCCGGCCCGCTTCCGCGCTGTGACCGGCGGTCTCAAAAGCTGTATCCAGCTTAGCCAGCTCAGTCCGATATTCCCGCGTGGTTTCGGCCAGTGCCACGATGCCCGCCACGGCTCCGGCTGCGGCGGTCACCAGGACTTTGAGCCCGTCAACAGCTTTGTGGGCGGCATCGCCCAGATCTTCGTGCGCATCCGCCGAATCCGACGCCGCCTTACCTTCGCTCTTCACCTCTGTAGCAGTTTGCTGTAAATCGGTTTTGAGGTCAGAAGCGCTCTGGGCGGCATCCGCCTGCGCATCGGCATAGTCTGCCAGCTGCTTCTCAGTTTTGGTGATTTCCCGCTGCAGCGCCCGCAGCTGTTCGGGGCTTGCCGGATCGCCAAATTCGTCCGTCACGGCCTTTTGCTGCTGCTGCAAAGATTTCAGGGCGGCCCGGACCGCGTCCACCTCAGGCTGCAGCGCCCGGTACCCGTCTGAATCCGGGCCCTCTTCTTCGGCGATTTTACGTTGCTGCTGCTGCAATTTCCGCAGCTGCTCCCGCAGCTTATCGGATTCCTCTTGCAAAGGCTGATATTTCCGCAGCCACTTGTCATAATTTTCAGCGGATTTAGCTGCCTTTTCGTTGGCCGCCCGCAACGCGGTCAGCTTGTCCCCGGTTTTACCGATTAGCTCGCCCAAAATCCGTTGTTTTTGGGCCAGCAAATCTGTGTTGCCGGGATCCAGCTTAAGTAGCTTGTTCACGTCGGCCAGTTCGGAGGTGAGCCCCCGGGTCTGCTTCTCGGTCTGCTCGAGAGCCTTGCCTAGTTTAGTCGTGTCGCCGCCGATTTCAACCACTAGGCCCTTAATCCGATTGTTCGCCACGGACTGCACCTCCTTGCCGCTTCAATTCCCGGAGCCGAGGCCGGTCCGGCTCGGTCTGCGTCATTCGCCAGGCGTTCTCCAGGTATTCCCGCCCGGCTTCTGTCTCGCTAAGGCGTTCGATATAAGCATCGCGCCTTAAAATCAAATAATCTACTAAGCCCAACTCTTCCACTTGATGTATACTCAATCCCGCGTACTGCGCGGTTAGGCGGAGCCAAAAAGTGAGGGGCGTGTAGGGGGGCTCTCCCGCGGCGTCCGATCCGCCAGGGTACCACGGGAGCGTTAGTTTTTTGAGCCAGCGAGCTTGCCCACAAAGTCGGCGTACGCCTCAAAAAAGGTGATCAACTGGTCATCGGCCACCTGGTATCGGGTGGGCAGCTGGGCCGCGCTGATGTATACGCCCTGCCGATTATTGGATAGCAGCCGTGCTGCCAGATCATAGATCGCCACCCGGGCTTCTTCCACGCCGCTGCCCAGGGCCTCGTCCAGGTCCGACTGCTCGGCTTCAAGCTCCCGCTGAAGCGCCACGGTGGGGGGCAAGACCGACAGCTCAAGCCCCCGCCCGCGATCCTGGAGCTTGACGCGCAATACGGGCAGCGCCTGCCCGGTCAGATCGCGGGATTTGGTCAAGTCTACAGTCGCCATAGCCAATCCTCCGTTTTACGCCCCGGCGTCCGCGGGAAGCGTCTCCTCGATGATGATCAATGTGCCGTCTCCGTCCTGGGGCTCCGCCGCGAATTCGGGCTCGATCACCGTCGGATCGTCGGTAGCGTACGTGAGCGTGAGCCCGGCGGTGTTGGTGCCCACGATTTTGACGGTCACGTCGCCGTCCTGCGCATCTTTGTGCGCGAAGCAGATCACATATCGGTTGCCCTGCGCGTTTCCTGTGCCGCCGATTTTGACAATCCGCTTGCCGCCGGAGACGGTGACTTTGCACCGATCGATCAGCTTCTGCAGCGTTTCGCCGTTCCAGGTGATCAGGCCCAACTTTAGACTGGCTTCCTCCCCGGTGACAATGGTTTTAGCCACCAGACACATGTCATCCCTGGTTGTCTCCGACGTAGCTGTGTACGTCAGAGCAGCGCCGCCCTTGATGTAGCCCAGTCTGTTGTCCTCGGTGCAAAGGGTTTTTTCATCCGGCATGGTGCCCGTGTAAACCATGGCGTACACGTATCCGGATCCCAGGGTAATCGTATTTTTATCACGTTTCCCCATTATCGCGTCCTCACTTTCTCATAAATTGTGAACTCGTAAATTACTTGATACCGCTGCTCATCCTGCAGCCAGTACCGATCCTGCTTAGTCCACTGGCAGCCCGCAGCCGCTATAGCCTGCTCCACTGCCGCTTCCGCCGCGTCATCAAGCGCGGCCTCGTAAAGTTCCACGGTCGCATCGTGAATGCGCACAGCCGGTACGCCGTCCGGGCCGTCCGTGGTGATGTTGTCGGTATACACGGCGTAGGTCCCCGCCGGGGGGCAGGGAAACCGGGAACGCCGGAACGGCAGGCCGGTAGCGGCCAGAATACTATGAATCGTCGTTGACAAGTCGCTCCACCTCCTGCACGTAGTCCGGGAGTACACTCGCTAAAGCGTTGTGCAAAAAATGATTTGCGCGGGTCCGGCCGCCATCCCGCGTGGCATGTCCGAAAACAATCAGATGTGCGATCCTATGCTCAGGTGGCCGTACGCACCAAAAATAATGCCGCGATTTGACTTTACGCCCATAGTCCCGCTGCTGCATCTGAATCGCCTTTGCAAATCGGCCCCGTCTACCACGGGGGGCGGTGGACCGGGTGAGGTCCACCAGCCGCTTCATGGCTCGCAGGGCGGCGGCATTCAAACGAACTTGCATAGATGCTTGATAGCTGCTCAACTCCTGCTGAATCGCGTCGGCCAGCTCTCCTGGCCCGACTTCAAGTGCCATAATATCGCCCCTTAATGGTAATCGTGCGGTGCTGCTCCATGTAATCGTCCCAGTCAATTGCCTTGAATGCGTACCCCCGATAGAGGATACGGTACGGCTGCGGATTGTATCGAAGTCGCTCCAAAGCCGCAGTGTAGCGTACTTTAAAGGTCAGATCCGGGTGATGCTGGTCAGCCCCGGCGGCTACATCGGTGCCGCCGTTGGCCTTGTTTACGGCAGCATGCAATCGTAGATATTCCGCCCAGGACTCGTCAACGGGATCCTGCACCTGGATTATGATCGGCTTATCGTAGGTCATCAGCTGCACTCCTCCCGTGCCCGGCGCAGCTCCAGACGCAGCTGCGTCTCCAGCGTATTGGTCATGGCCCGGTCTGCGTTCGCCGCCTTGCCGCCCGGCCCGCGAGTATCGTAGAGGTCAGCCATGTATTTCAGTGTCAACTCATCGGCGCGGGGATCGTCCGGCAGGTACACATCAATATCATCGCCTACCGCGCCTTTTAGCGCCAATCGCGCCGAGGAGAGAGCCCGACCGACATTTGCATTTATCATCTCGTCAGTATCGTCGAATCCCAAATACTTCAACGCATCATCCAAATTTACCAAATCGGTCTCCCTCCTCTCCGCGGGGCAGCCATCAGGCCACAGTGATTTGGCCGTTCACCACAGCGTCGGCGTCCTTGATCTTGTAGCAGGCCCGCAGAATGCCCCGGAGCAGGGTCAGGTCCATTTCATAGGCGTTGATCTGGTCTTCGCCGGTGCCGACGGTGGCGATATCGGACGGAGTGATGCTCAACTTTTGCAGATCGTACTTGCGGGCAAACTCCTTAAAGTCGCCCATGATCATCGGGATTTTGCCCGCCTCGGTGGCCAGAATGGCGTTGGGCACCACGGTCAGCGGGTACACCGTCGCCCCCGCGGCCAGTTGCAGCCGCATGGGATCCTGAGGGTTGCGACTCAGCAGATACTTGCCGTCGTTGTCCTTGATCGTATCCAGCCACTGCAGCCCGTCGTTGTTGGTCACGATTCTGCAGTTCCCGGCATACAGGCCCAGCGTCACGTTGAGCGCATTTTTGATGTCGTCCAGATTGGCAATCGCGGCGGGAGTTAAGGTCTTGATCAGCGCCAGGATCTCGCGATTGTCGGTTGCGACGGTCTCCCGGCCCAGCCAAGCCGTCAGCTCGGCCAGCATATTGGCATCGCTGTCTCGCACCAGTTCATTGGTGATCGCCAAGTACTGCGCGTATTTTTCGACGGCGTATGTTTGCTGCTCGAACTTGGGCCCTGCCCCAGCGGGGATCCGGCCATTTTCGGCGACTTTAGCGAAGCCCTGGCACTGCGAGCGCTTCTGGTATACTCGGCTGCCCGTGGGCGCGGTCACGTGGACTGTATCGATCAGGGGCAGGAGCTCGGCGTGCGCCTCCACCCAGTGGTTGATCTGGGTCTGGACGTCGGAGGGGACGGTCAGCCCGCCATCAGCGGGGACGCCTTCACTGAGTGCCTTACCGGCGGCGCGGTCGCGCAGGGCTTTGCAAAAGGCCTTGGCCTCGGCACTGAGCGGCGCGTACGCGGGCGGCGTATGCACGTCCAACGTGGTATAGGGCGCTGGATCGCTGGGCGCCTGATCCTGCGGCACGGCAGCCAGCTCCAGGCGCTTTTGCACGTCCTGTGCCTTTTGCAGGTCCGCCTGCAGGCTGTCCAGCTCGTCCAGAGCCGCCTTCGCCTTATCGTAGTCTGGCGATTCGCCCTCCGCGAAGCCCGTGGCCTCTGCTAGTTTCGCAGCAATCTTCTGCTGCAGTTCTCGGATTTTCTTGCTCATCGTTCTTCCTCCATAGCATTGATTTTTGCGCGTGCAATTCGCAGTCGCGCATGGATTGATTTCGGGTCAATTTCGGTCTGCGGAACGTGCCGTTTGCAAATCGCGGCGGCGGGCTGTGCCGGAATCGGAACCATGGACAACTCGTAGGCATCCGTGCAGTTAGCGAGCACGTAATGGCACTTCTGCAGCTCGCCGTCCACCTCATATTTGCGACCCGCGTAGTGGCTGCAGCTGCCTGCCCGCCCGCCGCAGATGGAGCATTTAACGTCGCCCACCCGGACTCCTACGCTCACCTCTTTGCGGATACCGCCATTGATCTCAGCAATGAGATTTTTATTTGCCGCCGTGCGCACCATGTAGATTTTCGCGATAAGCCGCACGTAAGGCTCCCCAGTGTCCAGCTGCTCTGATGTAGTTTCGATTTCAGTGCTAAAAATCCTGGCAACTTGATTTTTAGCACTCCATGAGTGGTCGTTGATTACGGGCTTGCCCGGGAACAATAGCTTGAGATCAGTCAGCGCCTGTACGCTAAAGCGCTCATGGTCGCGGTCCACGCGATTGTCGCAAAGCACCGCGCGAAAGACAAATACATCCTCCGGAGTTAGCGGGCTGAGCGCGTAGGTGTTGATCAGCGCCATATCAGCGTCGGTAATCTCAAGTCCGCTCAATTGCGCCGATTTAAAAGTGCAATCAGGTTTATTGATCAGTTCATCCACGACTTATCCTCCTTTCCAGCGTTAATTTGTGTGTACTGAGATCCTGCGTACTGCACGGGGATGCTCGCACCGTTACCCAGCAGCTGATCGCCGCCGGGCTTGCTTGGCAGGTCCAGGCGCTCCCGCGCCTCGTTAGGTGTCATCAAAAAATTAGCAACTGCGGTCGATAGCGTTTGTATCTGTGTTTGCTGGTCTGCACGCAAAATTACAGCAGTGTTAAACTTTACATGATACCCTTCTGCCTCCTCGGTAGGACTCAGCAATTTGTACCCTACCTCTTCCTCATACTGCTTTACGATGTAAAGCAGGGTGTCCACCAAAAACGACAGTTGTTGTGCCTCTGCGCTGGCATAGCTGCTCTTGGTGTAGTCGCCCACCTGGTAGGGCTTCACGCCGAAGGCGGAGGCGATTTGCAGGGCTGAATATTGGCGCAGCTCCAAAAATTGGCTGTCCGCGAGCTTGAGATTGAGCGGCGTCAGCGTCATGCCCCACGGGATGGGTATGATATTATCGCCCTTGTGCTTGAGCTTACCGCTGGTGTACTCGGATAAGCCGTCCACCAGGGCCTGCGCGTTGCGGTCATTGAGCCCGGCCGTGTACTGCAGCACGGCTTTCGCGGTCATCCCGGACTCATACAACTTGTTTATCATCGACTGGGCTTTAATGTTTCCGATGATGGTCGTTTCAAGCTGCTCTCGCACCGGGACTCCCAGGATCCCGTCCACTGTGTTGTGCGATTTGATATGCAGCACGTCCTCCGACGGTAGCGTGATACGTCCCGCTGATGTGGAGTATTGGTAATACACGTCCGGGACGTCTCGAAGTTTAGATGCGTTATCGTACCACACGGTTACAGCGCTGGGATCCATCAGCCAGAGCTGCGGATTACGCGGATTGGCCGTATCAATCCACGCGTAGGCATTGCCGTAGTGATTGCGGCAAAGCTCCATCGTCCCCCAGAAGATACTCGCGGACATGTACCGGTTGGGCCGCTCATTGAGCATCCGGTAATAGGGGTGCTCACGCGCGATCCGGATACCGTGATCCGGCGTACACTGCAGGATTTTGAGCGGCAGCTTACCGACGCTCTCGGCGAGCACTTTGATGCAGGCGTAATATGTAGCTTCTCCTAAGGCGGAGTCGCGGACGCCATCCAGGCCTAAAAACTGCAACAGTTTAGTCATTTCTGCCTGCCGCGCGCCGCCCGCTGATTTCCGGCGCCCGCCGCGCCATTTTGCAATTGGCACATCATCACTCCTTCGGGGACCACCCCATATCCTCCAGATATTTAGCCAGCGTAGCGTCCACATCCACTTGAGCCTTGCCGCCGGATTGCAGCAGCATGAGTGCATGGGCATCCACGATCGCGTCCAGCGCGTCGATTCGGCTAAATCGCGCTCCCGGCTTCTTATCGATTTTTATTTCGCCGAAGCTGTTTTTCACCACAGTTGCATTTGATACCGACCACGACAACAATTCGTTCGATTTATCAAACTCAACCGCCTGACCTTTTATCAGCAGCTGCAAAGCGCAAGTAGCATCGTTGAGGCTTCGGGCGCTCTGGGTGATCGTCACCACGGGGCACCCCAACTCTTCCAAGTCCTGTAGCACGCCCGCCGCGTTGTGCGGATCAATGCCGATGCCCAAGAATCTAAGCCCGTATTGCTCCTTCAGATCCTTGAGATATTGAACGATAAACTTATAATCGTTCATGAAATCCATTACTCCGCCGGTCACGGTGAGCTGCCCCTGGCTAGCCCAGAGTTGATACGGAGCTAAATCGGTTTCCTGATGCTCTTCTAGGCGGCCGCGCGGCATAAAACTGTGACTATGCAGATAATACCGCCCGTTGGTCAGCGGTATCTCGAGTGCCAGGGACGTAAGGTCCCCGCCGCTGGATAAGTCCAGACCAACCCAGCAATCACGGTATCGCCCCGCGATGTCGGCCAGCGCACGCTGGGCGCCGCATGCCGCCCATGCCGCAGGATCAATAAATTGAGCATCGATGTTGCGCACCCAGAGGTTAAGCGATTTTGTCACGAACTCTGCCAGCTCTGCACCGCCCATAGCCTTCGCCGCTTTTGCGTCTTCGCGGAGCACCGCGAGCCGTTCCGGATCCGCGCACGTGTACGGGCACGACTTTACCCAATTTCGCTCGTCCCAAATATCATCACCGTCGTCCAGGCTGTAGATATCGACGAAAAAATCATCAGCGGTTGTAATCCCGTGCAACACGTCACGCGCGTACTTGTCCATTTCATAGCAAAAACTATTGAGCTTACTGCCCCGCGTGGTGATCATCGAGACTAAAGTCTCCGGCAGGGACCGCGTGCCCTTATATATCTTGCTGTAGATTTGATTGTCCGGGTGTTGGTGCAGCTCGTCGATTGACGCAAATATTGACCGAAAGCCCTCGTCCAGCCCGGCTTCCCGGCTCAGCGCTTCGATGGTGCAGCCCGTTGGCTTTGCGATAATAGTCGACTTATATTCTTTTATGTCGAACATTTTTCGCAAGTCCGGGTCAACGTTCACAAAGTTGCGCATTTCCTCCCAAGCTAGTTTGGCTTGGCGCTTCCGCGTAGCAGTTGTGAAGAGCTTGCCTAATCGATACCGCATGAATCCGGCGATATATAGCCCCATTACGCCGTTTTCCATCGTTTTGCCCTGCTGACGGGCTATGGACTTATACCGCCGCCTAAATCTCCTGCAATCGTTTGATGCTTTTTTCCAGCCAAACGTGCAGCCCAAATCAAAGGCTTGGCAATCCATGAGCTTAAGCGGTTTGGGCTCCTCGCCCTCCGCGATTGTAAGGGTCTCCGCGAATCTGATGATTCGCGACGCCGCGTCCGGGTCCCAGTAAAAGGGGAAGTCCGGCGTCCGCTGCCTGACAAGATCCCTCAAATGCCGCTCGCACGCGAGCCGGTGAAATTCCCCGCAAAATACGTGTCCGGCGGCGGCGCGCTCGGCATAATCAGTCGCTCTATCCATCCGGTCCGCCGCCCCGGGCAAACAGGTTATCAAAGAACGAGCTATAGAAATCGTAAAGCTCCGGATTGTTTTCAAAGCTATACTGTTCTACCTTTGGGTTCTCGTTCAGATTACTGGACGTCTCCAGCACATAATGCGCTGTCGTGGTCTGGATCAGAATGATTTTGCTGTGGTTATTTGCCACAGCAACCTCCCAGCCATGGCGAGACGCGATTTGCATAAACTCTTTAGCATAATTACGTCCCTTCTTGGTGTCCATCTCCGTTTGCATACCGGATGTAATGAACCGGGCCTTTTTCAGTCCACCGGATTTAGCCAACCCATTAAGATACGCGTACTGCTTCGGCCCGATCCGCAGCGTGCTGGCCTGCAGATATTCGATAGGCTCTCTGTCCGCGATCCAGCGGATAAAAGAGATGGATGCTACCCCGCCGTGGAGGCTGATGAATTTGAGGCATTCGCCCGGCCCGGGCGGTTGGCCGCCAGTGATCTTGTCGAGCTGCTTTGCGCTGGTGGCCAGCACAAAATTTCGGCGGACCGGCGCGGCCAATCGAGCACAAATCAGTTCTCCGTTCACTTCGCGCCACCCCCTAAAAAGGCCTCAAATTTGTTGGGTTCCGGCTCTTCCGGCGGCGGGGGCACCACCAGTTTGCACCGGCTGGTAATTGTCAGCCCCAGCGCCGCGGCCAGACTGGCCGCCTGCTTGCAGTACCGATCCTGGAGTTTGGACAACTCGGTGATCTCGTACATGTCCTCCATCGACGCCATTGCCTGTGTTAGCTGCTTGGTGGCCTGCTCGTATAAGCTTTGCGCGACGACATATCTCGCCAGCGCGTCAACATCGGTCTCGCCCATAATGCCCAGCTTATCCAATTGGCCTGCAATCTTCGCAAATTGCTTTTTTTGCTGGGCTGTAAGATACTTAGGCGCGGTCAAATCATCGGCGCAAGGGGCAATCTCCATCTGGCGGCGGGCCGCAATTTCGGCTTTCGTCAGGTGCTTCGCGCCCTTGGCAATGAGTAAATCAATCGGCTGTCTTGCCCCGGCCATCCAGCCCACCTCCTTTCAGGCGATAATATTTTTGTCACCGTGGGGACTTTTTGCTACAACGACCCTTTCCTGCAAGTGTCATCCTTTCATCACCCCATAGAATTTTGACCACCCCTGGGGGCTTTGGCCAATTTGCGCAGGTCAATAACTTGCGGCGTGGGTTTGCGCTGGCGCGGCTCAAGCCGCATGTGGCAGGCGGTGCACACCGGCATAAGATTGCCGGGATCCAGCCGCAGCGCCCAGCCTTCCGGGGAGCGGACCGGCTGAATGTGGTGCACCTCGCACGCTGTGCCCGCGCATCCGGGGAGCCGGGCGGCGCAGCGGTACTCTGCTGCCTGCAGGCAGGCCCGGGATGTGCTCCGCCACGCTTTGCTGCGGTAAAACGAATAAACATCATCTTTTGGCCGTTGGGCGTTATATCGCCGGTTGGCTGCACGCACCCGGTACGCACGTTTGCGCTCCATCGCCTCCGCCGCCTGGGCCTCTGCTACGGGACGGCAGTCCTCGCAGTACTGCATCCCGGTAGGTATCAGTGTCCTACACCGCGGACACGGGTGCATTGCCATTTGCTGTCGCCCCCTCAATCCGGCGCTTGGCCATGCTGTAATACCGCTCATCAAGCTCGATACCGATAAAATCCCGCCCGGTATTAATGCACGCCACACCGGTCGATCCGGATACCATGCAGTTATCCAGCACTGTCTGGCCGGGATTGGTATACGTCCGGATCAAGTACTCCAGCAGCGCCACAGGCTTTTGCGTCGGGTGGCCGCCTTTTACGCGCGCGGCCGGGAAGTCCAGCAACTGCCGCGGATAATACTCAGTCGCCACACTGGCGTCTGCCCCCTTAGTCCTGTAGTAATTGCTTGTCCCGCCGTGTCCGCTCCGCAGATGCGCGGGCCCGTGTGTCATCTGCGGATTATATGTGCATTGTTTTCTATAGAATACAACTATATCTTCACAATCTCGCAATGGTCGAATTTTCGCATTTAGAAAACCAGAAATCTGACTTTTATACCAAATCCATTTATACCTAAATGCCTGCAAATTGCTGGTTATCAGTTTCGCGGTAAAGGGTTCCTGGGCATGCAGCACAATCGCGCCCGTCGACTTGACCACCCGATTATAGGCGGCCCACAGCGCGTCAAGCGGCAAAGGCTTATCCCACGCATTAGCGGTGACGCCGTAGGGCAGGTCGCACAGCACCATGTCCACGCTGCCAGGCGGCATCTTGCCCATAGCTTCCAGGCAGTCGCCCAAAATAAGTTGCACGCCATCACCCCCGAATCAGATATTGTCAGATACTTGCGGTAATTTAAGAGATAATTATCTGTTCGTGCATTCATGTTTCTTTTAATACAAGTATACCACAAAATCAAATGCTGTCAACAAAAAAAATGAGAAAAAGTGGTGCCAATTTTTGGCACCACTCAAAATCACTCAAACTTGCCGTGCATTACCCGACGGGCCTTGTCGTCCCAGTACTCGGTTGCGCCCACTTTGCGCGGACGTGTGCCGTAGCGTGCGATCCAATCCGGCAGGCTCTCGTTGATGGCGTCAAACGTAAGCCCCCAGCTACGGCACGCCGCTATAGCATCGTCCAGCAACTTGCCCTCCCGGCAAGTCCACAGGATAAGCCCGGCGCCGTCATTGAGGCGGGCCGCTAGTGCGGCAGCTATTACCTCCCAGTGCGGCTCACCGATATTTGGATACGCATCGGCGCATAGGCAGCCGTCAAAGTCAATCGCGATAGCCTTGCGCAACGGCGGCGGCGCGGGGATCCGCACTGTCGGCGCAGGAAGCCGGTTGGCAGGCGCAAAGCCCGCGGGGTGCAGGCACGCGTGTTTTTTCTTCATTTCTTCCTCACTTTCTCGATCCGGGCCTTAAGCGCTTGCATTAAGGCGTCCTGTACGTCGCCCTTGCTCTCGAGGCCCGCGGCCATATCCTCATCCAGCCCGCCCTGTACCAGGAGCCTGTGGATGTACACCGGGCGCTCCTGGCCCTGGCGATGGAGCCGCTTATTTGCCTGCTGGTACAGCTCCAAATTCCAGCTAGGCAAAGTGTACCAGATGATGTGATTTCCGCCACTTTGGAGATTGAGCCCATAGCCACAGCTCGCCGGGTGCGCCAGCAGCAAGTCAATTTCCCCGGCGTTCCACGCCTCCGCATCCGCAGGGCCGCCGTACGTCCGAATGCGAAGCCCGGTGTCGCGCAGCGCGTCCATAATCCGGTCGGGCTCATGCTTGAACCAGTAAAATATAATCGCATGTGCGCCGCTCAGCTGCTCAACCGTCTCCGCCAGCGCCGCCAGCTTGCAATCATGGATCTGCGCGATTTGCCCGTCCGCGTCGTACGCCGCCCCGCTGCACAGTTGCAGCAATTTGCCATTGAGCACTGCGGCGGATCCAGCAGTAATCTCAGTCTGATCAACTTGCAAGAGGTACGTCGCCTCGAGCTTGTCATAAGCCTTCTGCGCTGCGGCGTCCAGGGCCACCGGAATATCGTGGGCTATTAAATCCGGCAGGCTGAGGTAATCGGCAGCCTGCATGCTGATGCAGATATCCGCTATCGCGGCCTGTACGCGCTGCTGGGCGCCGAACTGAGGCGTGTAGGTCCGGAACATCTGCCCGGGGCGCGCCCAGTCCTCGGTGAAATACGCCTCCCGATACGCCGTCAGCGTGCGCCCCAGGCGCTCGCCCTGATCCAGCAGGAAGACTTGCGCCCACAAATCAGCAAGGCCGTTAGGCGCAGGGGTGCCCGTCAGCTCCACGAGTCTGCGGATGTGCGGGCGGACCCGCCGAAGCGCTTGAAATCGTTTGCTTCGGTGATTTTTAAAGCTGCTGCTCTCGTCGAGCACCACCATATCGAACGGCCATCCGGCTTTATAGTAATCCACCAGCCAGGCAATGTTATCCCGACTGATTATGTACACATCAGCCGGTGTTGCCAGCGCCCGGATCCGCTGATTAAGCGCGCCCGCGACCAGGCTAAATTTCAGATGCGCTAAATGATCCCACCGCGCCGCTTCGGCCTGCCACGTCGCCTCGGCCACCTTCTTAGGCGCTACGATCAGCGGCCGCTGCACCGCCCAGCGATTATACTTAAGGTCCTCGATTGCGGATAAGGTGATCACTGTTTTACCAAGTCCCATATCCAGCATTAACGCCAGATACGGGTCCGATATCAGTCTTCCGATGCAGTATTCTTGATATTTGTGCGGCTTGAATAGCACGGTATCACCTCATCTACAAAATCCAGCACCTGATGCAGCCCCTTGAGCACACGCACATCCGCACCTCGACGGCGCAGCTCAGCGTGCACGTACTTCTGCCGGGCGGACAAGACGCCCTGCAGTGTCTTAAGCTCAACGTAAATGGTCCGGCCCTCCGGCGTGATGATGATCCGGTCGGGCACCCCGGATGCGCCCGGAGACACCCATTTGTAGCACAGCCCGCCGCGACGGGTCACTTCGCGCACAAGGCGCTGCTCAATTGCGGACTCAATCATACTGGGCCTCCGGCACCGGGCCAATAGACCTAACATTATCGTACGTAATGAAATCGTCCGGATTAAATTGAATATTGTGGCATCGATCATCTACTTCCGCGGCAAGGCTAACCCCGATAACACCGATCGCCGGGTCGGTGAATGGCTCCGCGAACGGGGCGGCGTTTTCGGCGCGCTCAATAGCCTCGCGCTCACCCTCCGCTTCGACGCAAACGGTGACTTCGATAGACATAGTACCCTTAACTTCGTATAAGTTCATAATTTATTCTCCTTCCGGCGCTTCTGCGCCCCAAACATCCCACCCCGGGGCTCTCTCACGCGCAAACAACTCAATTCGGGGTGCGTAACTCACCAGCTCAATCATAGCCCTCATCTCGTCCGGCTTACGGCTGTGTATGGTCCTCGGTGCAGTAAATCCGGTCACACCCTGACACCGCTTGCCATCTGATAGCTTGTATGGCAGACGGCGCTGTGTGACGCCGAAAAGGCAATGCTCCGTTTTGCCGCGATAATACTGCCCGAGGCCGGTTTTGTCCTTAAGCCACGTTATCGCAGTGACGTACTGAAAACCCCAGGCTCTAAGGCAGTCAAAAGCAGCCTCCAGATGATTGTTGGTTGCCCACAAATATATGTGGCAGCCGTCGGGGTGCGCCAAATCGGCAATTGGCAGCGCCTTAATATCAGCGTCGGCCATAAGGCTATAGTGCCGGTCTGCGCCACGCTTAATCCTCCCTGAGCCGCGTTCATACCACGGCGGATCAAGGTATATGGTCCTGTACTTCCGATCCGGAAAGGTATAAACCATCATTCTTCCTCACCTACCTAGTTCGCATTGTATTCATCTGCCGCGGTTTCTGCCGCCTCTGCGGATACATAGATTTTGCCGTCAGCGCCGTAAAACCGCTCCAGCCCCTCGAATCCCCACTCGCCGGGAGCGCTCAATCTAAGTACCCCATCCGCCGTACGGGCTACCTCGTACCCCTCTACTTTGTGCATCACGGGCCGCACCGGGCAACGCGTGCCGTCACAACGTGTGGGGTCACCGCACACGCTGCAGTCCGCGCAGGGGACACCCTCTAACGTGTACACCGTGCTACCCAGCGCGTACGGCAGCTCAACCAGCCGGTTTTCCCGCTTGGCCTTAGCCAGTTCGGAGATTTCCTCCGGCGTCAGCCCGGACTTGCCGAAATCAAGCAGCCTAGATGCTGCAGCGAGGAGCAGTTCAGCTGTCCCCGCGATTTCGAGGCCATACGGTGGTTCGCTATACCTTGCAGTGTATTGCAGCATCTTATCAATAAGCGCTCTTGTTGTCATTTTCATACCATCCTTATTTATTTTCCTTTCTGCGTTTTTGTTCTCTCCGCGCCCACTGCACGCCGGGATCCTTCTCGCTCAAATCTCGGCCGCTGGCGCATTTGACGCATTTGATCCGCCACTTGTTTTCCCACGGCTTGGCTCCGCGAATACGCTCGAAATGCCCATATCCGGGCTCGATGTACTGGCCACAGCAGTAGCAGTATCCCGGGTAGAGATTCCTGGCCATCAGCGGCTCACCTCCTCCTCCGGCGGCTGACTCGTCTGCGCGTTATACTTCTCCGCCGCGATTTTAGCTGCCACTTCAAGCCCGTAGACGCGGCCGTCGACTCCCGCATACGGCACAAACTTATCGTCCTGCCACCGGCCTGGACCACTGACCAAAAGCCGCCCGTCCCCGCCGCAGCGCACCGCGTAGCCCGCAACCACGCGCCGGACCACGTGCACGTGACAAGCAAACTCCTTGGGATCGGCACCGCAGCAGCCGTAGTAGCAGTCATAATGCCCGCAGTCTGGGCATTCCACGAGCTCCAGCGTGTACACCGTGCTACCCGGTGGATACGGAAGTACAGCCAGCCGGTTTTCGTGTTTGGCTTTAGTAAGCCTGTGATTTATAAGTGCCATTTTCTTATCAACCTTTCATGTTTTTATGGCGCGCCAACGCGTAACGCGGTAACACCTGCAACAGCCATTTTCTATAAGGGGTAAAAATAGAGAGTTTAGAGAGTTTAGAGAGTTTTAAAACCCTCTAAACTCTCTAATCGGCTTTTCGCAAATTTTCAGAAAATTCTGTTACATTGTTACATCTGTTACAAATGTTGTTTATCGTGACTATATCCGTCAGTATCCGCTTTTTTCGGCGGCAACAGATGCAACAGACGTGACAGATGTAACACGGCAACGACGGTTACAATTCTCTCTAAATTCTCTTACAATTTGGTTACAGCCGCCCGAAGCAACGTTGCGGGCCGTACGGTTTGCCCGCCCGGCGCAGCCCAATCCGCGTCCACCCCGGCTGCTTTGCGAGGATTGCGTTAATCGCCCGGGAGGTCATCGGGCTGAATTTCCCAATCTGCCCGCCCAGCAACTCCACCCA
>ERZ1673697.1946-NODE-1946-length-20631-cov-4.113822_pt1 | contig 20631 bp, 20 predicted proteins | sample MGYA00580227_ERZ1673697 | MGnify/ENA primary metagenome ERZ1673697 (study PRJEB41218, sample SAMN15661759) | gut metagenome | host: Homo sapiens | place: Canada: London | collected 2015-08-20/2019-03-30 | study: EMG produced TPA metagenomics assembly of...
CCATCTGGCCCTACACCTTGGCTTCCACAGGCATTGTTCCGGAGCACGCCTACGGGCCGGACTACGGAATGCATCCCATTGGTTCCGGCCGCTATGTCATGAAGCAGTGGGACAAGGGGCAGCAGGTGATTTTTGAGGCGAATCCTGACTACTACGGGGAGGCTCCGAAGCTAAAAAAGCTGACGGTACTCTTTATGGAGGAGGATGCGGCCTTTGCAGCTGTTTTGGCGGGACAGGCAGACGTGGCTTACACGGCGGCCTCCTACGGGGAGCAGGAGGTTTCAGGGTACCACCTGCTGGCATGTGAGAGCGTGGACAACCGAGGTTTCAACCTGCCTGCCGTGCCGGCCTATACAGACGAAAATGGTGTGAAGCGGGGCAATGATTTTACCAGCGACGTGCGGGTGAGACAGGCCATTAACCTGGGCATTGACCGCCAGGCTATGATTGACCATGTGTTAAACGGCTTCGGAAGCCCGGCTTACAGCGTGTGCGATAAGCTGCCCTGGTACAATCCGGAGGCGGAGACGGATTTTGACCCGGAGCAGGCGGCCAGGCTTCTGGACGAGGCGGGATGGACAGAGGGGGCAGACGGAATCAGAGAAAAGGATGGAACCAGGGCGGAGCTTGAAATTTTATATCCGGCAGACGATTCCGTCCGCCAGGCCCTTGCCATGGATACCTCCAACCAGCTGGCCAGTCTGGGAATCCAGGCTTCTGCCAGGGGCGTGGGCTGGGATACGGCCTACACAGACGCTCTCAGCCAGCCGCTGATGTGGGGCTGGGGAGCCCACACGCCGATGGAGCTCTACAACATTTACCACACAGACGAGATCCTGGGAACGGCCCGGTATTCCCCGTACTCCAACAAGACGGTGGACACCTACATGGAGCAGGCCCTGGAAAGCTCAGACCTGGAGGAGTCCTATGAGCTGTGGAAAAAGGCCCAGTGGGATGGCGGGACGGGAGCTTCCGGAATCGGGGACGCGCCCTGGATCTGGCTGGTAAACGTGGATCACCTTTATTGGGTGAGAGACGGCCTCAACACGGGAGAGCAGAAAATTCAGCCCCATGGCCATGGCTGGTCTGTTGTAAACAACGCGGATCAGTGGTTCTGGGAATAGAGAAAGAAGGAGAAATACGTCATGAAACAGACAGCCGGATGGATGCTCAGAAAATGCGTTCGGATGCTTGTCCTCCTGCTTCTCGTCAGCGCCGCCTCCTTTTTCCTGGTTTCCCTCTCTCCGGTGGATCCGCTTCAGAGCAATGTGGGACAGGCGGCTCTGGGGGCCATGAGCCAGGAGCAGGTGGAGGAACTGAAGGAATACTGGGGTGTGGGAACGCCGGCCCTGGAACGGTTTATCTCCTGGCTGTCCGGCGTCCTGTCAGGAGATCTGGGAACCTCCCTTCTCTACCGAAGGCCAGTGGCCGAGGTAGTGGGAGAGCGTTTTTTGAGCTCTCTGTGGCTGATGGCTTCCGCCTGGGTTCTGTCGGGAGTCTTTGGTCTTATGCTCGGAATTCTGGCCGGTGCCTTTAAGGGAAAATGGCCGGATCGGCTGATTACAGGATACTGTATGGTGACAGCCAGCACACCTTCTTTCTGGATCGGCCTGGTGCTGCTTTTGATTTTTTCCGTTCAACTGGGACTGTTTCCCATCGGCCTGGGCGTTCCCATTGGAATGGAGGCAGGGCAGGTGACCATTGCCGACCGGATTTCCCACGCCTTTCTCCCGGCGCTGACCCTGAGCCTGACGGGAATTTCCAGCATTGCCCTGCACACCAGGGCAAAGATGGCGGACATTATGGAAAGCCCCTATGTGCTCTATGCCAGGGCCAGGGGAGAGAGCGAGAGGCAGATCGTGGTAAGACACGGTCTCAGAAATGTGCTTCTACCGGCCATTACCCTGCAGTTTGCCTCCATCAGCGAGATTTTCGGAGGTTCTGTGCTGGTGGAGCAGGTGTTTTCCTATCCGGGGCTGGGCCAGGCCGCCGTAACGGCTGGCCTTGGAAGCGACGTGCCTCTGCTTTTGGGAATTACCCTGATCAGCGCTGTTTTCGTGTTTGCAGGAAATCTGACGGCGGATCTTTTATACCGGGCGGTGGATCCGAGAATGGGCGGTTTCCGGGCTGAAAATCGGAGGCGGAGCAAAAGCAGAGGGAGCGCGGACAGAGAACACGAAGAGCGGAAGAGGGCAGAGACAAACAGGAAGAGAGAAAATGGAAAGCTGATAGAAGCTTTCAAACGCATAAAAGATAAGAGGAGCCGGAACAGAAGCCGAAAAAGCGGGACATATAGAAAACGGCCTGCGAAACGTCCGGGCAGGACAGCCAGCCCTCTGTGGAACATTGTGATTTCAGCCTCTGTGCTGCTTTTTATTACAGCGGCAGGGGCGGCGCTTTCAGAGCAGGCGGGAGCGGCTGATTTCGCCAGGAAAAACCTGCCTCCCCAGGCCGGATTTCTGTTTGGAACAGACTGGCTGGGCAGGGATATGTTCGCCAGAACGCTGGCCGGCCTGTCTTTAAGCATCCGCCTGGGGCTTGTGACGGCCTTTTTAAGTGCGCTGGCGGCCCTTGTTCTGGGAACAGCGTCAGCCATGGGAAAATGGGCGGACCGGGCGGTTTCCGGGCTGATTGATCTGATTATGGGAATTCCCCATATGCTTTTGCTGATTCTCATTTCCTATGCCTGCGGAAAAGGCTTTACAGGAGCTGCGGCGGGCATTGCCCTGACCCACTGGCCGTCTTTGGCCAGGGTGATACGGGCGGAGGCCCTGCAGATACGGGAAAGCCAGTATGTGAAGATTTCAGCCAGGCTGGGAATGTCAAGGCTTCAGATTATAAGAAAGCACATAGCGCCCCACCTGCTCTCCCAGTTTATGACAGGACTGATACTGACCTTTCCCCACGCCGTCCTCCACGAGGCCAGCATTACCTTCCTAGGATTTGGACTGCCCCCGGAGGAGCCGTCGGTGGGAATGATTTTATCGGAGAGCATGAGATATCTGATCACTGGAAAATGGTGGCTGGCCCTCTTTCCGGGCCTGGCCCTGACGGGAACGGTTCTTCTGTTTGAGAGCATGGGAAGGCAGTGGAGCAGGAAACGCCGGATCTGGCGGTAAATTGTTTTACAAATGAGATAAGAGCAAAATATGGGACTGGCGAAAGGAGACAAAAGAGAGATGAATGAAAAGCGTAAGCCGCTGCTGGCGATGAAGAACCTTTCCGTTTCCTTTCAGGAGGAAAGAGGCTTTAAAAAGAGACGGATTCAGCCGATTCGTGATTTGAGCCTGGAGATCTGTGCAGGGGAGATTACGGCTCTGGCAGGGGCCAGCGGTTCCGGAAAAAGCCTGCTTGCCCAGGCGGTGATGGGAATTTTGCCAGAACAGGCTGCGGCGGAGGGAACCATAGAATTTCAGGGACAGGAGCTGACGAAGGAGTATCTGAGAGCGCTCCGGGGCAGAGAGATCGCCCTGATTCCCCAGGGAGTAAACGGCCTGGATCCTCTGATGCGGGCGGGAAACCAGATCAGAAAAGGAAGAAAGGATCTGGCTTCCTTTAAGCGGATGGAGGAACTGTTAGACCGGTACGGTCTTCCCGGGGAGACGGCGGATAAATATCCCTTTGAGCTGTCAGGCGGAATGGCCAGGCGCGTGCTGACGGCGGGGGCCATGATGGAGGGCCCCAGACTGGTCATAGCCGACGAACCTACGCCGGGGCTTGACGCTGAGGCTGCCCTTCAGGTCATGGGACATTTCCGGGAAATGGCAGATCAGGGGGTGGGCGTGTTTGTGATCACCCACGATCTGGAGCTGGCTCTGCAGACCGCCGACCGGATTTTGATTTTTTACGAGGGAACTGTGGCGGAGGAACTTCAGATGGCGAAGGACGAGGCGGGAAGACCCCTCGGAACGCTTGCCGCGCCTCCATCCCACCCCTATGCCAGACGTCTGTTTGACGCTGTGCCGGGGCAGGGGAAACCGTGGAGAGAGGAAATTGGGAGGAAGACGAATGAAGCTTAAGGCAGAGGGAATTTCGTTTCGCTACGAAAAAGGGGGAAGACAGATTTTAACGGACTGCTCCATTGAGGTGGACAGCGGGGAACGGATCGGCCTTATGGCCAGAAGCGGATCGGGGAAAACGACCCTCTGCAAAATTCTGGCCGGCTATGAGAAGCCGGAAGGGGGAAGCGTAACGCTGGACGGCGCGCCCCTTGGCTCCTTTCGCGGAAGATGTCCGGTGCAGATGATGTTCCAGCACCCGGAACAGTCGGTAAATCCCAGGTGGAGGATGAAGGAGGTTCTCCGGGAAGGCGGCGTTTCGCCGGGAGAGATGACAGAGCGTCTGGGAATCAGGGAGGAATGGCTGACGCGTTATCCGGACGAGCTGTCAGGGGGAGAACTCCAGCGGTTCTGCATTGCCAGAGCTCTGGGAGAGAAAACCAGGTTTCTCCTGGCCGACGAGATAACGGCCATGCTTGATCTGGCTTCCCAGAAGGAAATCTGGCTGTTTCTGCTGGAAGAGCTGGAGCGCAGGAATATCGGTCTCATTGCTGTCAGTCATTCAGAAAAACTGCTTGAGGAAGTGTGCCATCGGGTGATAGGATGGTAGACAGAGCGGAAAGCAGACAGACGGATGGAGGAAAAAAATATGGATATCAAAGAAATGCTTCATCAGGTGAGGGACGGCGCCCTGTCGGTGGAGGAGGCGGAAAAACAGCTTAAAAATCTGCCCTATGAGGATCTGGGCTACGCGAAGCTGGATTTGCACAGGAAGCTGCGTTCCGGTTTTCCGGAGACGGTGTTCTGCCAGGGAAAGCCGGACGAGTTCCTGGCGGAGATATTTAAGAAGCTGTACCAGGAAAACGGAGAGGTATTTGGGACGCGGGCATCGAAGGAACAGTACGAGCTGGTGAAGAAGGCGGTTCCCCAGATTGAGTACGATCCCATATCGCGGATTCTTTCCGCCAGCAGGCCGGAGAGCAGGAGACAGCAGACAGGGTGCGTAGCTGTCTGCACAGGAGGAACAGCAGATATTCCGGTGGCGGAGGAGGCTGCCAGGACAGCGGAATTTTTCGGCTGCCGCGCAGAACGGATTTACGATGTGGGGGTGGCTGGAATCCACCGCCTGCTGGCCCAGAGAGAGCGGCTTGCAAAGGCTAACTGCATCATTGCCGTGGCGGGAATGGAAGGCGCTTTGGGAACGGTGATTGCCGGGCTGGTGGAGAATCCTGTGATTGCCGTTCCCACCTCGGTGGGCTACGGAGCCAGTTTCCACGGCCTGTCCGCCCTGCTGACCATGATCAACTCCTGCGCCAACGGGATTGCGGCGGTCAACATTGACAACGGCTACGGAGCAGGATATCTGGCCGCCCAGATTAACCGCCTGGCGGAGAGAAAGGCGGAGTAGGGAAAGCAGGCGGAGAAGCCAGACAGAGAAAACCATAGAAGGACAAGAGAAATCAGAGAGGAACAGACCATGGAGAAGGAAAAGATTTTATATTTAGAGTGTTATTCAGGAATCAGCGGAGATATGACAGTGGGCGCGCTTTTAGACCTGGGCGCCAGCCGGGAGCGTCTTATGAAGGAGCTTGAGAAGCTGGGAATCAGCGGATATCACCTGCACTTTGGCCGGACGCAGAAATGCGGCATTGACGCCTATGATTTCGATGTGCATCTGGAAGAGGAGGAGCAGGATCATGGCCACCACTATGACCATAATCATCATCACGATCACGAAGAGCACGGCCACAGCCATGATCACGACCATCATGAGGACCATGATCACGATCACCACCATCATGGAGATCACGGCCACCACCATCACGAAGAACATAGCCATACCCACGATCATGACCACGGCCACGATCACCACCACTCTCATGTGCATAGAAATGTCCATGATATTTACCAGATCATTGACCGTCTGGAGGATGAAGAGGCGCGCCGTCTGGCGAAGGAGATGTTCCGCCTGGTGGCGGAGGCAGAGTCCAGAGCCCACGGGCTTCCGGTGGATCAGGTGCATTTTCATGAAGTAGGAGCGGTGGATTCCATCGTGGACATTGTCGGCACAGCCGTCTGCATCCGCGATCTGGGAATCAGCCGCGTGGCGGTCTCTCCTCTGTCTGAGGGACGCGGGTATGTGAAATGCCAGCACGGCGTGATGCCAGTGCCTGTTCCGGCTACAGCCGGGATTGCGGCAGCCTGCGGCCTGACGCTGCGCCTGACGGACAACGAGGGGGAGATGGTGACGCCGACAGGGGCAGCCATCGCCGGATGCCTGAGAACAGAGCAGGAGCTGCCGGAGCGCTATATCATCGAAAAAATCGGAGTGGGAGCCGGCACAAAGGACTTTAAAAACGCCAATATTCTCCGGGCCATGATTCTTGTGCCAGAGGAAGAGGAGCAGACGAAGAAAGAGCAGAAGCGGGAGCCCGGGAAGGCAGAACCGGGATTTTCAGGAACTCAGGAGCCGGATTCCATGTATGTGATTGAGACCAATATCGACGACTGCAGCGGAGAGGCCCTTGGATTTCTGATGGAATGCCTGCTGGAGGAGGGAGCCGCCGATGTGTGGTACACGCCGGCAGTGATGAAAAAGAGCCGTCCGGCCTACGTCCTCCACACTCTCTGCCGCAAGGCGCAGATTGAGGATATGGAAGGGCTGATCTTCTCCCACACAACTACCATCGGAATCCGCCGCTATCCGGTTGAGAGGACGGTTTTGAACCGCCGTGTGGAGGAGATGGACCTGCCCCTTGGAAAACTGGCGGTCAAGGTGTGCTCTTTCCGGGGAGAGGAGCGTTTCTATCCGGAATATGAAAGCATTGCCTGCATCAGCAGAGAGACAGGGATGGGATTTGCAGAGGTTTATCATCTGGCCAGATCCCAGGCGGAAGAGGCCGTTGGAAAGCATGAACACAGAAACTAGACGGCAGGAGAGACACATGGATTTTACTGCGAATCAGAACAAGAAACAGCAGCTGCAGGAGAAGGAAAAACAGCTGGCAGCTGTGATGGACGAGTATGGAAAGGAACCGGTCTGCCTGGCTTTTTCCGGAGGCGTGGACAGCAGCCTGCTCTTAAAGCTGGCCTGCGCCGCCGCCAGGCGGCACGGGACGAAGGTATGGGCCGTTACCTTTGACACTATGCTGCATCCTGTCTGCGACTTGGAAAACGCCAGAAAGGTGGCTAAGGAGATGGACGCCGCCCACGTTGTCCTCTCAGTCGACGAGCTGGAGCAGGAGGAACTGAGAAATAATCCGGTCAACCGCTGTTACCTCTGCAAACGCCGTCTTTTTCTCCGGCTTCAGGAATTTGCCGGAGAAAAAGGATGCTCCCTGCTCTTAGACGGCACGAACGCAGACGATTTGGAGGAGTACCGGCCCGGCCTGGCGGCCCTCAGAGAGCTGGGGGTGAAAAGTCCCCTGGCATCCTGCGGCCTTACCAAGAAAGAAGTGAAGGCCCTGGCAGGGAAATACGGCATTTCCGCCGCTTCCCGCCCCTCCGCCCCCTGCATGGCCACCAGGCTTCCCTATGGAGCCAGGCTGGACTACGATCTGCTGAAGCGGATTGAGGAGGGCGAGGAGTTTTTAAAGAGAGAGCTGTTTTCAGAGGAAAAGCCTGGCAACGTCCGCCTGCGGGTCCACGGGGACACGGCCAGGCTGGAGACAGACGCCGGGCAGTTCGCCGCCGTGCTGGAGAAGAGAGAGAGGATAGCAAAGCGGCTGAAAGAGCTGGGATTTACCTATATTACCCTGGATCTGGAGGGATTCCGGTCGGGAAGCATGGATGTGAAGGTGAGGGCTTCTACGCCACAAACGCATACATGACCACATAGTGGCACAGACTTCCGCCCATGACAAACAGGTGGAAAATTTCATGGGAGCCGAAATTTTTGTGTCTGGAGTTAAAAATGGGCAGCTTTAAGGCGTAAATCACGCCTCCGGCCGTATAAATAATGCCTCCGGCTAAAAGCCAGCTGAAGGCTGCCGGAGGAAGCGCGCTGATAATTTCCCGGAAAGCGGTTACGCACACCCAGCCCATACTGATGTAGATCAGGGAAGAAAACCACTTGGGACAGCTGATCCAGAAGGCGTTAATGAGGATTCCGGCTGCCGCGATGGCCCACACCAGGGCCAGCAAAAGAAAACCGGACCGGTTCCCCAGCACAATCAGGCAGATGGGAGTGTAGGTTCCGGCAATCAGAATGAAAATCATCATGTGGTCAAGCTTGCGCAGAAGCCGGTTTACCTTTTCTGAGATATCCAGAGTGTGGTAGACGGTGCTGGCCGCATACAGAAGAATCATGCTGACAATGAAGACGGCCAGGGCAGCGATCTGAAGACGGCTGGCGTCCGGCTCCGCGGCCGCCTTCATCAGCAGAGGAGCGGCTGCTGCCGCCGATCCCACGAAGGCAATAAAATGAGTCAGAGCGCTTCCAGGATCCTTTATGTGCAGGTCTGCAATACATTTCATAGAAAAACCTCCTTAAAATTAGACAAGGTTATCAATAATTCTACATGTAGTTTTTAAAACTATATCATATATTTTCTTATACTATACTCTTTTTTCTCCATAAATGCAAGAAGAAACAGGGAAAGTTTTCATAGCTGAACAGCGGCAGATATAGTAAAATAAAGATAGATGAAATCCAGACAAAGGCAGGAGACGGCAGTATGATTAAGATATTATATGAAGACGACGCGGTTTTAGTCGCTGTAAAGCCGGCGGGATTGGAGTCCCAGGCCAGCAGGAAGCTGGAGCCGGATATGGTCAGCGAAATTAAAAATTATCTGCTTCGCAGCAGGAGGAGGAAAGAGAGGCAGGAAGGGAGAGGTTTATCCACAACAATGTCCACAAATTCATCCACACAGGCCCAGGAGCCCTATGTGGGAGTTATCCACAGACTGGATAAACCGGTGTCAGGCGTGATGGTTTACGCGAAAACGAAGGAGGCGGCAGCCTTTTTAAGTAAAGAGGTTCAGGCCCACAGAGTGACAAAAATTTATCATGCAGTGATATGTGGAAAACCTGTGGATAATGTGGGTAACTTTGTGGACAAATTGTCGATGAACCGGGAAAACAACTATTCCAGAATAGTGGATAACTCGGATCCAGAAGGAAAGACAGCGGAACTGTCCTACCGCGTCATAGGAGAAAATAAGGAGAAGGGGCTGACGCTTGTGGAAATTCATCTGAAAACAGGACGCCACCACCAGATTCGGGTACAGTTTGCAGGCCACGGCCTGCCTCTGTGGGGAGATGCAAAATACAATCCGGCCGTTTCCATGGAAGGGGGAAAAGGCCCTCTGGCCCTGGCGGCGGTCAGCCTGTCCTTTACCCACCCTGTGACGAAGGAGCCGGTGACCTTTTCCATGAAGCCCCAGGGCGGAGCCTTCCGCCTGTTTCCGGCGGCTTCCTGTCAGCCAGGAGAAAGTTCAGCTGTTTCACAGTAGAGGGCTGAAACGCCCCGGCGGCACGGAACCAGAGGAAAAAAACAGGCCCGCCTTCCTCTTGAAAGGAAGACAGGCCCGCATCTTTTGTAAGCTTCTCTTTTGTAAGCCTTTCATTAGTGCTTTGAGGAACTTACCATGGGTGGTTCATTTATGATTTGTACTTCTTTTGTACAGGAACTAGTATAAGCAGTCTGAAGGAGAATATGCAAAAAGGCGCAGGGAAGAAACTGGGATTTGAGAAAAACAGCCGGCGCATGGAGAGGAAATGATTCTGCCATACTATTATTTATGGAAGCGGACAGCTGAAAAAATAATAGAAAGCAGGTGAAATGGTGCCGGAATTGTCAAAAAAGCAGCGAAAAGCCCTGGTCATCCTTTCCGTGACAGGCGGAGTTTATATCAGCTTTAAATATTTTCTTCCCCTGATTCTTCCCTTTGCCGCCGCCTATCTGGCGGCCCTTGTGCTGCGTCCCGGCGCAGCGTGGATTGAGAAACGTCTTCAGATTAACATCAGGGGAAGGCGGTATTCCGTGCCTATCGGCGTCATCGGAGGAGCGGAGCTTCTCCTTTTGGCAGCGGCGGCAGGGCTTCTCCTGTTCTGCGGCAGCCGCCGTCTTATGGAAGAGGCCAACGAGATGATTCACGCGGCGCCCGGGTGGATGATGCGGCTGGATCAATGGCTGACTTCCCTGTGCCGTACAGCGGAGGTTTTCTGCCGCCTCAGGGAGGGCGCGCTGGTGCAGGCTGCCAGAGAAATGATTACCGCCATGACACGGACTCTCAGACAGGCGGCCATGTCCAGCCTGGCTGTCAATTCTGTGGCAGCGCTTTCTTTCTGCGCCAGGGCCTTTGTGATGGCAGCCGTATTCTTTATGGCGGCTGTTCTGTCTCTTCAGGAGATGGACGAGATGAAAAGGCGGAGAAGGCAGTCCATGTTCAGCCGTGAATTTGCCCTGTTTGGAAGAAGGCTGATTATGACAGGGAGCGCATGGCTGAGAACGCAGCTTGTGATTATGCTTGTCACAGCCTGTCTCTGCGCTCTGGGACTTTTGCTGATTAGAAATCCCTACAGCATTCTGCTGGGCGCAGTCATCGGCGTTCTGGACGCTCTGCCGCTGTTCGGGGCCGGGGCCGTTCTGATTCCGTGGAGCGTTGTGGCCATGGCGCAGGGCCATTTTTATCAGGGGGGAGTCCTGGCGCTTCTGTTTTTAATCTGCTGCCTGACAAGAGAATTTCTGGAGGCCAGGCTGATGGGAGGGAAAATGGGCCTCTCTCCCCTGGAGACATTGACGGCGATTTATGTGGGAATGAAACTGTTTGGAATTCTTGGGATGCTCTTAGGCCCCATCGGCCTTCTTATCATCGAGGATCTGGTGGAGGAGTACGGAGAAAAGCGGGCGGACGCCCAAAAGGAGGATGAAAGATGAAAATAAAACTGCATTATGAAGAAAAGGGAACGGGGCAGCCGATGGTGCTCCTTCATGGAAACGGGGAGGACAGCTCCTATTTTAAAAATCAGATAGAATATTTTTCAAAAAAATACAGAGTGATTGCCGTGGACACCAGAGGGCACGGAAAATCGGAGCGGGGAACGGCTCCCTTCACTCTGCGCCAGTTCGCCAAAGATTTAAAGAGCTTTCTGGACGAGATGGGGCTGCGCCGGATCATTCTTCTGGGCTTCAGCGACGGGGGAAATATCGCCCTGATTTTTACCATTCTCCACCCTCAATATGTGGACAAACTGATTTTAAACGGCGCCAATCTGAATCCGTGGGGAATGAAGGCAGGCGTCTTTAAGAATATTTATCTGGCCTATTGGAAGGCGTGTCTGCGAATCGCGAAGGGGGAGAGAAAGAAACATAAAACAGAAGACGACAGGTATCTTTTAGAGAAGGCCAGAAAGAAAAAGGAACTTATGGGGCTGATGATAAAGGAACCGCACATCAGGCCCGTATACCTGAAAACCATGAGAAAGCCAGTGCTGGTGATTGCCGGAACAAAGGATATGATCCGCACAGGCCACACGAAGAAAATTCACCGTCTCATACCTGGAAGCCGTCTGTGCCTGTTAAACGGAACCCACTTTATCGCTTCTGAAAACAGCCTGGAATTTAACCGGGCGGCAGAGTGGTTTCTGGAAGGCGGAAACCGATGAAGTCTCTGAAAAACAGGATTCCAAGGCCTGTCGGATGGAACGCGCGGCGCGACTGCGCAGTTGTGATTCCGATCATCCGGGAACAGGGGCAGTACGCCGTGCTGTTTGAGAGGCGGGCGGGAAGCCTGAAGACTCAGCCGGGAGAAATCTGCTTTCCCGGAGGCAGCATGGAACCGGGGGAGAGTCCCTGGGAGGCGGCTCTCAGGGAGCTGTCAGAGGAGCTTCTGATCCAGCCGGATCAGGCGGAATTTCTCATGGCCTGCGATTATCTGGAGATTCCGGCCGGCTTTTCTGTCTATCCGTTTCTGGCGGAGCTTAAGGGATACCAGGGAACCTTTTCTGAGGAGGAGACAGAGGAAATCATAAAAATACCGCTCCAGTGGTTCTTTGATCACGCGCCTCTGCGCCGCACGGCGAAAATCCTCACCGTGCCGGAGGAACCCTTTCCCTACGATCTGATTCCACAGGGAAGAGATTACAGATGGAGAGAGGGACAGTATGAGGTGCTGTTTTATCAGTACGAAGATCAGGTGATCTGGGGAATGACTGCGAAAATGATGAAATCCTGCGTGGATACGCTGCAGGAAGAAGGGATACTACATGGTTAGAAAACATATTTTCTTTTCCGGCTGGGTACAGGGAGTGGGCTTTCGTTACCGCGCCCTGTATGCGGCCAGGGCAATGGGCCTGACCGGCTGGGTGCAGAATCTCTGGGATGGCCGGGTGGAGATGGAGGTGCAGGGAGAACCGGAGAAAATTGAGAGGCTGGTCGCCCGCCTGAAGGAGGGAACCTTTATTGTCATCGACTCCATGACCATGGCCGACGTGCCGTTAAAGGAAGGCGAAGGGGAATTCAGGGTATTCAGCTGAGACCTGCTCTCCAGGCAATCAGCTGGGCGGCCACGGAGACGGCGATTTCCGCGGGCGTCTGGGCCCTGATATCCAGGCCGATGGGGGTGATGACGCGGCTTCGGACGTCTGGGAAGCCGTCCTGTTCCAGACTGGAAAAGATGGCCTCCCGCTTTTTCCGGCTGCCCATCAGCCCGATGTAGGAGGCTTTCGTGGACAGGGCGAAGCGCAGGGCTGCCTCATCTCCAGAGTGTCCCCGCGTCATAATACAGAAGGCGTCAGTTTCCCGGGGAGCGCGAGTTTTCGCCAGCGCCTCGGAGAGAAGAGCAGGTTCAAGGGGAATCACAGCGGTTTTGGCTGCCTTCTGGAACCTCTCCCGGCTGGCGAATTCCTCCCTGTCGTCAATGACAAAATAGGGAAATTCCAGCCGATCCAGAAGCAGAGACAGCTCCAGGGACACATGGCCGCCTCCCAGAAGGAAGACCCGGCTGGAGGCAGTCAGGGGAATGGAGAGACAGGAGCGGCTGTCCGCAGTGCAGAGACACGGTTTTCGCAAGGACTGGGAGCCGTCTCCTGGCTGCCTTTGAAATGCAGGAGCGGAGCCGTCCAGAGGCAGCAGAAGAAAGCTGGCCTCCCCAGCTTCCATGCAGGAGAGGGCCTCCCGAAAGGCGCCGCGATCCTCTGGCAGGACAGGGGTGAAGAGTACGTCTGTGGAGCCTCCGCAGATCATGCCCAGATCCCCGGCCTGGCTGTTATTCAGGGAAAAAGAGCGGAGGAACCCGGAGGGACGGGCCTGTCTGCCGCCGCTTCCCAGCCTTTTCAGGAAGGAGACGGCCTCCTCCAGGCACCGGCCCTCTAAGGCTCCCCCGCCGATGGTTCCGGCTAGAAGGCCAGATTCATCTACAGTCATCATGGCTCCGGCAGATCGGGGAGTGGATCCCTTAGAAGAAACGACAGATACGAGAACAAGGGGCCGTCCGCCGGCAGCGGAAGAAATAATATCTTTTATCATAGAGAAGCACCTCCTGAGCTTGGTGAGAAAGAAGAAAACGCAGCCTGCCGCCAGCCCTGGAATGGCCGCATCGTTTCATTGCATTTTATGTCAGCAGCAGCACCTGTTCCGGCGAAACTCCCAGAGCGGCGGGAAAAAAGTCAGGCGCCTGCTCTTTTGGAAGTCTCCACCAGAGAGGCGGGCTGTCCGGACTCTGCCCCTGAAACCGGAAGAGAAACAGCTGTTCAAATGGTTCCTCCATCCGGCTGCAGAGAGCGGCGGGAAAGCGGTTTACGGCGATGTCCGGGTTAAAGGAATGAGCCCGGACGCCCACTGCCCGTATTCCGTCCGGGACGAGACTGGATGCCGTAAGGCAGATGCCCCAGCCAGGCACCTCCACCGTAAAATCTCCCGTTTTTCTGGCGGCCGCGATATTTTTGCACCCGGTCAGCCTGGCGGCGGCCACTGTTTTTGGATGGTCAAAAAGCTCCCTGGCCCCACCGGCGGCAGAAATGGTTCCCCTGTCCATGACTGCCAGGCGGGAGCAGAGGAGAAAGGCTTCGTCACGGCTGTGGGTGACCAGCACAGTCTGGCACTCCAGGGAGAGGAGAAGCTCCTTTAATTCTGCCTGCAGCTGTTCCCTCAGATAGGAATCCAGAGCCGCAAAGGGCTCGTCCAGCAGGAGAAGCCTGGGGCGGCTGGCCAGAATCCTGGCGATAGCCGTTCTCTGGGCCTGCCCTCCGGAAAGGGAGCCGGGCTTTAAATCCATCACAGATTCCAGGCGGAGAAGGCGGCTGAGCCGGCAGAGGCTTTCCTGCCGTCTGCTCCGATCCTTCTCCTTCTGCATTCCGCACAGAATGTTCTGCTTTACAGTCATGTGGGGAAAGAGAGCGCAGCTTTGAAACAGATAGCCTACCTGGCGCTTTTGAGGAGGCAGGCATATACCTGCCTCAGAGTCAAATAAGACGACGCCGTCCAGAAGGATTCTGCCCCGGTCCGGCTGCTCCAGCCCGGCAATGCACTTTAAGGTTAAGCTTTTTCCGCAGCCGGAAGCCCCCAGAAGCCCGGTGATGGGATCCTCAGTCTCAAAATCTGTCTTCAGAAGAAAATTTCCCAGCCGTTTTTCAATCTTTACACTCAGCAACAGGCGCTCCTTTCTTTTTCTGTCTGTCTTTCTGCTCCAGGCCGTTTACAGCCAGCAGCACGGCTGCAGAGATAGCCAGGTTGACGAAAACCCATAAAAAGGCCTGGCGGTCGTCTCCTGTTCTCCACATCTGATAGACGGTGGTGGAGATGGTGGCGGTTCTTCCTGGAGTGTAGCCGATCAGCATGCTGGTGGCACCGTATTCGCCCAGAGCCCTGGCGAAGGCTAAAACGGCTCCGGCCAGAATTCCCTGCCTGCACACAGGCATCCGTATGCGCCAGAAAATAAAGGCGTTTGACAGTCCCAGAGTTTTTCCCGCCTGTGCCAGGGTTTCGTCGAAGCTTTCAAAGGCTCCTCTGGCCGTGCGGTACATCAGAGGAAAGGACACTGCGAAGGCGGCCAGAATGCCGCCTTTCCAGTCCATGACAAGCTGCAGTCCCAGATTCTCCAGAGCCATGCCAAGAGGACGTCTGTTTCCCACTAAAAGCAGGAGAAAATATCCCACCACCGTGGGGGGAAGCACCATGGGAAGGGTGAGAAAAATGTCCAGAAAGCCCTTTAAAAGCCTGGGAAGCCTGGCGGCATAGTACGCGGCTCCAATTCCTGAAAAGAAGACCAGGACGCTGCTGACGGCGGCAATCCGCAGAGAATTCCACAAGGGGTACCAATCCATATCCGCCCTCCTATTCTGCCATGGAAAAGCCGATGCGCTCAAAAACAGCCTGGGCTTTGGGGCTGGATAAGAAATCCAAAAAGTCCTGAGCCTCCTTTTGGTGCCCGGAAGACTTTAAGACAGAGGCCGGATAGACCACCTTCCCGCACATTTCCTCAGAGGCCCTGTCCAGTGCAGGGAGACCTGCGCTGAAGGCGTCGGTGCTGTAGATAATGCCCGCGTCTGCGCTGCCCTCAGATACCTGGGCGGCGACCTCCTTCACATTGCTTCCATAGGTAACGAGCCCCTTTGATTCCAGCTCTCTCATGTCCAGCCCGTACCAGGACAAAAGTTTCTCAGCGTACTGGCCTGCCGGAACGTCGCTGTTTCCCATGGCCAGAAGGATATCCCCTGCCTTCAGATGCTCTGCCAGAGAATCAAAGCTGTCCACATTCTTCTCATTTTCCTTCGGCGTTACCAGAACCACCTGGTTTTCTAACAGATCGATCCTGCTTTCCGGAAGGAGGGAATGGGACTCTGTTTCCAGCTGATCCATCTGTTTTGGGCTGGCGGAAAGGAACAGGTCGCAGACAGCTCCCTCCTGGATTTGAGTTTTCAGGGTTCCCGACGAGTCAAAATTAAAAATCAGCGAGACGTCAGGCTCTGCCTTCTGGTATTCCTCCGCAATCTCCTCCAGCGCCTCCGTCAGGCTGGCGGCGGCGAATACTGTCAGCTCGGCGGATTCAGAGGACGATCCGTCAGGATCGCCGGATAAGAGAGAAGAGCAGCCGGAGATCACTGCGGCCGAGAACACTGCGGCCGCAGCTGCCAGAAGAAGGGGAAACATAAGGCGTTTTTTCGATATTTTCATGGTATTCCTCGTTGTTTATCGTCTGCATGCTAGTGAAGCGTTATCAGATTCTGCCGGATCTGCCTCTGCAGTGTCCGGCGCTTCCTGCCTGCGCCCGCAGTCCATGACAGAGCCGCGCAGCAGGGACAGGCCGTGGGGCAGCTGATCCATAAAAACGTCCATGCTTTCCATGCACGCTTTGGGACTTCCCGGCAGGTTGACAATCAGGGTTTTTCCCCGGATCACGGATACTGCCCGGCTGAGCATGGCCCGTCTGGTGATTTCCATGCTGGCCGCCCGGATTGCCTCGGCGATTCCGGGGGCAGGCCGTTCTGCCACCGCCAGAGTGGCTTCGGGAGTGATATCTCTCGGGGAAAAGCCGGTTCCTCCGGTGGTCAGAATTAAATCAGGCGTTCTCTGGTCGCAGAGGCGGATCAGCTCTTTTTCCAGGGCCGCCCGGTCGTCCGGGAGAACCAGCCGCTCGATGATCTGATACCCCTCTTCCATCAGCCGTTTTTCAATAGCCGGGCCGCTTTCATCCTCCCGTTCTCCGGATGAACAGCGATCCGACAGGGTAATGACGGCAGCCTGGAAGGGAAGAGGCTCCTTTCTGGGAACCACGGACATCTGGTCACCTACCGAGATCTGCCCTGCTTCCAGCACCCGGGCGAAAACTCCCTCTCTGGGCATAATGCAGTCGCCCATTTTGTGGTAGATGGCGCAGTGGCTGTGGCATTCCTTTCCAATCTGCGTGATTTCCAACAGCACGTCCCCGCAGCGCAGCCAGGTTCCCACTGGCAGAGAGGAAAAATCAATGCCCTCCACCACCAGGTTTTCACCGAAATCGCCGGGGCCGACTCCGGCTCCCTTTTCATTAAAACGGGCGATCCGATCCGCGCTTAAAAGGCTCACCTGACGGTGCCACCGGCCCGCGTGGGCATCGCCCCGGATCCCCCATTCTGTTTCAAACCATCCGCTCTGTTCGTTTGTTTTCTGAATGCCCCGGACGGAGCTTCTGCACACGGCCAGTACCGTTCCCATAGATATTCCTCCAATCGTTTTCCAAGAGATTTTGTAGTGTTATCCGCCGATTTGGCTCATGTATCGGCGTTCGCTGACCTCAGAGGCCTCCCGAAAGCAGTGGGCCTTCGGTTTATTTCTGACAGCCTTCTGAAACAGGGCCAGCAGCTCTTCCTCATTTTTGGATTTCAGAGCCGGCGTCAGATCCAGGCTGTCTCCGTAGCAGAGACAGGGCTTCAGCTGGCCTTCGCAGGTGAGCCGGATCCGGTTGCAGCCGGAGCAGAAGGAATGGCTGACTGCTTCGATCAGCCCCACAGCTCCTGAAAATTCCGGGGCGCTGTAGTAGATGGCGGGGCCGTTTCCTCTGCGCTCCGGCACGGGGGAGAGATCCGGCCACTCTTTTTTCAGGCGGGCCAGCACAGAATCCCAGCCCCGGGAAGCTTTGGACGGCCGTTCTCCCCCCAGAGGCATCTGCTCGATAAAGCGCACGCTTACAGGCAGGAAGCAGGCCAGCCGGGCCAGAGGAATCAGCTGGTCTTCTGTCTCTGGGAGCAGAACTGCGTTGATTTTTGTGGAAAGCTTTTCAGAACACCGTTTTATAGCCTCCAATACCTGGCTGAGAGGAAAATTCCGCCTTGTAATCTGGCGGAACTGCTCCTCGTTAAGGGTATCCAGGCTTATATTGATTCCGTCCAGGCCCGCGTTCAGCAGTTCGTCCAGATACCTGGAAACCAGCAGTCCGTTGGTGGTCATGGTAACCTGACGGATACCGGGAATTTCCTTGAGACGTCCAATCAGATCCGGACAGCCTGGCCGGCACAGAGGTTCTCCGCCCGTAATTTTAACAGACCGTATTCCCAGCCGGGCGGCTGCTCTGGCTGCGGCCAGAATTTCGCCGAAGGTCATCAGCCGGCAGGGGGAAGAAATGCCGTCCTGCTCAGGCATGCAGTAGCAGCACCTTAAATTGCACTGATCTGTAATGGAAATCCGCAGATAGTCGATGGTTCTTCCATAGGAATCGCGGAGGGAACCGCCTATGGAATCACACATGGGAGGCCTCCGCCGCGCCGTCTTTTCGTTCGCCGCCAAAGGAAAAATCCCCGCTTTTTCCGCCGTGCTTTTCCAACAGATGGATGTCCTCCATGACCATCCGTTTATCTATGGCCTTGCACATGTCGTAAATGGTGAGAAGCGCGATATTCACTCCAGTCAGAGCTTCCATCTCCACTCCCGTCTGGCCGGTACACTTGACGGTGCAGATGGCTTCCACACCTGGAAGCTCTGGAAGCAGGCGGAATGAGACGGAGGCCTTTGACAGGTTCAGGCGGTGGCAGAGGGGAATCAGATCAGCGGTCTGCTTTGCGCCCATGATCCCGGCAATCTGCGCCGCGCCCAGCACGTCGCCCTTTTTGGCGGTCCCGGCCTCCACGGCCTGGTAGCATTCCCGGCTCATGCGGATGCGGCCGCAGGCAGAGGCGGTACGCGCGGTAAAGGCCTTCTGGCTGACGTCAACCATCACAGCGTTGCCCTGGTGATCAATGTGTGTAAAATTCATGGTTTATCTCCTTGTGATTGTGAATCGTGTTATGGTTTTGAAACTGACAGCTGCAGCGCCGGCATGGGGCTGAAAATCAGACGCCCTTTCCAAAGCCGCAGTTAGGGAAATGGCATTCCGGGCAGGACAGGCAGAGCCCTCCGTGGCCCAGCCCGGCCAGCCACTGGGAAGTCACCGGCACGTCTGCAAGAAGCCTGGGCAGAACCAGGTCAAAAATCGTCCGTCTGGCGTACATGACGCAGCCCGGAAGGCCGCAGACAGGCCGTCCGTCCGGCAGGTAGGAGACTAAGAACATGGCGCCTGGGAGAACGGGCGCGCCGTAGCTTACAATGGACGCGCCGGATTTCCGGATGGCGGAAGGCGTTCTGTCGTCCGGATCCACGCTCATGCCTCCTGTGCAGAAAATCATGTCAATGCCCCTGTCAGCCATCGTTTGGATCGCTTTTATAATCTCCTCTTCCCTGTCATCGCAGATTTCGTGGGCCTCCATGGCGCAGCCGTACTCGGCCAGCTTTTCTTCGATTACAGGCGTAAAGGTATCCTGAATCCGTCCGTGAAAGATTTCGCTTCCCGTAGTCACCACGCCGAAGCTTTTTTTCTTAAAGGGAAGCAGGGAGAACAGGGGCTTTGGGCCTGCGGCCTGTCTGGCCCGCTCCATCGCTTCTTTTTTTATGACAAGGGGGATCACCCGTGTGCCGCAGAGACGATCGCCTGCTTTGACCGGAAAGCCTCCAGGTCTGGAGGCGATCATCATTTCGCCTAAAGAATTGATCCGGCGCAGCCGCTCCACATCAGCCAGAAAGAGACCGTCGTGTTCGGCAGTCAGCTCGATTTTCCCCTCCTTAGGCTCAGAGGCCCTCATGCCAGGTCCCTGGCAGAGCTGGCAGAGAATCCCGGCCGCCTCATTTTCGTGAAGCATGGTCTCGTCGTTTTCCCAGATGTAGATGTGTTCCTTTCCGACGCTTAACAGCACCGGAATATCCTCCGGCTGGATGATATGCCCCTTCCGGAATACGGCGTCCTTGGTGACGCCCTTGATAATCTGCGTAATGTCGTGGCAGAGCACCTGCCCTGCCGCGTCCTCCGTCCGCATAAGCTTCATATGGCAGCCTCCTGAAAATAAAAGATATGCCGCTATTATAGCATAGAAAGCCGGCGCCGGACAGTCGTTATTTTTTTGGAAAATGAACGAATCCCTGCCGGTTTCGCAGCGGCGAAAGAAAAGCTTCGGCATTCCTTCGTCTGACGCCAGGGAGATGATCTTGAGATAGTCAAAGGCAGCGCGCTGTGATATACTGGCCATAAAAATAAAACGAATGGAATGGGGAGACTGAATTGGAGGCGGCAGATGGATTTGTATACATGGTATCAATGGCTTACTTTTTTTTATTTTTATAGTTTTTTAGGCTGGATTTTTGAATCGTCGTATGTTTCAGTAAAGCAGAGAAGGCTGGTAAACAGAGGCTTTTTAAGGATTCCCCTGCTCCCTCTTTATGGAAGCGGAGCGCTTATGATGCTGATTGTTTCCAGACCGTTTCAGGACAGTCTGCTTTTGACATGGCTGTCTGGCTTTACCGGAGCTACGGTGTTAGAATATGGGGCAGGATGGGCCATGGAGCAGCTGTTTAAGGTACGCTACTGGGATTACAGCAGCCAGAGATTTAATTTTCACGGCTATATCTGTCTTAGTTCGTCTGTTGCCTGGGGTTTTTTGACAATTTTTATGACAGATTTGATACACAGGCCCATTGAGAAGCTTGTCTGCGGAATACCGGTTATTTTGGATTTACTTTTGATACTGCCGGTTACTGCAGTTTTTCTTCAGGACGCCTTTGTAAGTATCAGGGAAGCTTTGGATTTTGGACATTCTCTGGAACGGGCGAATCAGATTCGCCAGGAGCTGGATGGGCTCAGGGTTCAGACTGCTTTGTTAAAAATGGATGCCGGGGACAGAATTGAAG
>ERZ1673697.1952-NODE-1952-length-20599-cov-4.688327_pt1 | contig 20599 bp, 18 predicted proteins | sample MGYA00580227_ERZ1673697 | MGnify/ENA primary metagenome ERZ1673697 (study PRJEB41218, sample SAMN15661759) | gut metagenome | host: Homo sapiens | place: Canada: London | collected 2015-08-20/2019-03-30 | study: EMG produced TPA metagenomics assembly of...
ATATAAAATATTATAAAATTTGGGCAAAAATTTACCCTCTTTACTGATTATCCAGTAAGGAGGGTATTTTAATTTTTTTCTCTCAATTAAATTATTTAATCTTTTCTATTTCTCGTCCAAAGTCTCTCGCTATATACATACTCGTTTCGCCATTTGTTTCGCTTACTATAAATGGAAACTCGGCTATATTTGTGGCGGCGCCCCATGCTCCGTCCTTATTTACTGCTATTACCGAGAAATCGCGCGGCACTTCGCCCTTCGCCCTAAGTTTTGCATCTAAAGCCATGACTGCCTTTGTAGCGGCGTCTTGAGGACTAAGTCCACTCGCCATTAAATTAACGATTGCGTACGATAGTGTTCCTTTAATTATGTCTTCGCCGACGCCTGTTGCAGCTGCGGCGCCTACTTCGCTGTCCGCATATAGGCCTGGACCCACAAGTGGCGAGTCGCCCACGCGGCCCATCTTTTTCATAAATAGGCCCGATGTCGATGTAGCTGCGATACATCTTCCTTTCTCTGCGATGAGGCCGCAGACTGTATCGTGGCCCTTATAAACCTTTGGTTTCTTCGCCCTTTCTTCGAGCCAGCGCTTCTTCGCTTCATCTGTAAGCATCTCTTCTTCCTTAAAACCCATTTCCTTAGCGTGTTTTAAAGCGCCTTCGCCGACCAAAAAGTTATTGTACTCACTACCTATGAGCGTATAAGCGACTGAGACAGCGCTCCTCATATTTCTAAGGCCAGCAACTGCGCCAAAATGCAGATTGTCCCCGTTCATGATGGCTGCATCGCACTCAACCACGCCATCTTCATTCGGCAGGCCACTGTAGCCAACCGAGTGAAAATCTTCGTTCAGCTCAACATCTTTTATTAAAGTGATCAAGGCTTCTTCAAGCGCAGCTCCCTTTGAAAGCGCTTCGCGAGCGAGCTTCGTGCCTTCGTATGCCATTTTCCAAGTAGCTATAATTGTCATAAGTCCTCCTAAAAATCAGAAAAATTAGTTTTGCGAAGAACTTTTTTATTCTTCATCTCAAGAACGCCCTTGCTAATAACTGTGTCTATGTCGTCATTATCGTCAAGCGCCATAAGGTCAAGTGAAAGTCCTTCCTTAATCTCGCCTGTGATATGATCTATTTCAAGCGCCTTAGCTGCGTTTGTTGAGGCAAGTTTAATCATGTCCTTTAATTCGTAGCCATAATTATGGCAAAGCGCCTTTATAGTATCAAAAAGCTCCGAAATCTTTGCGGCGCCTATACCTAAGAGCTCCTTGTCCTTGGACCAGATAGGCACAGAGCCGTTCGAGTCCGACGAAAGCGTTATTTTATCGAATGGTGCGTTCTTTATCGCGTAGTCAATCGCGTCAAGACTATCATCCCCTGCAGTGAAATCCGCGTATCCACCCATCTTCATAAACTTAACGGCATCGTCCACTATGTTTTTGCAATGCGTCGGCCTAAAGACTTTGATCGGGATCTCGTGTTTTTCAAGGACGTGGAAGATTTTCGAAAGGCCTTCCTTACCCAGTCCGCCCGTATGCATGTGTAATTCACCCACTTTGCCGGCGAAGAGGCCACCTAGGTAGCACTCGCTCGCTAGCCTTACGAGTTCGTCCTCTGTGACGTAACTTGCTCTGTGGTCTGAAATTGCTAGCTTACAGCCGATGATCTCACTTATGTAGGTGATGTCCTTTTTAACCGAGCCTGTTATGGTTTTAGAAGGATACTCGTAGGCGCCAGTCAGTGCAAAGGCTCTGACGTTGTACTCATTAAGCGCCTTGACCTTCGACACCAAATTTTCGACCGAACGAGTAGTGCTGTCAGTCCCAAGCAGGCCAACGAGCGTCGTCACACCCGCCATAATTATGTCCTCGTACTTTATCTCGGGAACGCGCGACGTAGGACCCATCTCTCCGCCGCCACCAGTCACGTGTACGTGGCCATCGATAAGACTAGGAAACACTCGTTTTCCCTTTAAATCGATCTCCTCAATCCCATAATAATTTTCTATATCTTCCTTTATCATGGTGATATTGCCATCCAAAGACAAGATGTCAACACCATTACCATTATAATTTGCATTTTTAACAAGCAGCATAAATCCACCTCCATTAAGTAAATCATAGCACAAAAGCATGACTATGACAATAGTTTTGGGTATAATAAACTAGGTGATTTTATGAAAAAGACAAATGCGATGCGCCTCATTGAAGCGGCTGGCGTGAAATATGAGGAGTTTGAATACGATGCGAGCCTTGGAATCAGTGGGACTGACGTCGCTCGCACTCTTAATGAAGATGTGAATATGGTTTTCAAGACCCTAGTTACTGAGACGAATAAAGGGGAACATTTTGTTTTCATAGTGCCCGTGGCGATGGAACTCGACCTAAAAAAGGCGGCGAAGGCGGCTGGCGCTAAAAAGATTGATATGCTGAAACAAAAGGATTTACTGCCACTAACAGGCTACGTGCACGGCGGCTGCTCACCCATTGGCATGAAGACGAAACTTAAGACATTTATCGACGCATCGGCGATGGATAAGGAATACATTTACGTGAGCGGAGGCAAAATTGGTTTGCAAATAAAACTAAGTCCAGAAAATCTTGTAAAGCTAACGGATGCGACCGCCATTGACATAGTGAAGAGCGCTGTGTTACAATAAGGATAATTGAGGTGATTTAATGAACGAAAAATTTTCTTTAGTAGAGAGTGGATTTATAGACGAAGTAAGTTCAGCGTACAAGATTTTTACGCACAATAAGACTAAGGCAAGGGTCATCAAATTTGAAAACGACGATGACAACAAGGCCTTCATGATAGGATTTAGAACGATTCCAGAGAATTCGAAGGGCATAATGCACATAATTGAGCACGCGGTTTTGTCGGGCTCGAAGAAATACACAACGAAGGAGCCCTTCATGGACCTTGCAAAGTCGTCACTTGCAACGTTTTTGAACGCGATGACTTTCCAAAATATGACAGTTTATCTGATTTCATCAAGAAATGCGAAGGACTTCTACAATTTGATGGACGTTTACCTAGATGCTGTCTTCAATCCGAGACTATTAACGGATAAAAGGGTCTTCCTTCAAGAAGGAACTAGGCGCGAAATTTTCAATAAAGATGATGAAATTCAATACCAAGGCGTTGTTTATAACGAGATGAAGGGCGCTATGTCATCCTCCGAAGAATTCATCTATCAAGCGATGCAAGAGGAGATGTATCCCGGTAATTATCCCGCTTTCAACTCAGGCGGCGACCCTTACGAGATCATCAAATTGACTTATGATGAGCTCCTTGACTACTACAAGAGGCACTACCACCCATCGAACTCCTTTACAGTTTTGTATGGCGATGGCGATGTAGACGAGGAATTAGAACATCTTGACGAGTTTCTATCGGCCTACGATTACAAGGAAATTCCGAACAAAATTGGCATGACTTTATCGAAGGACAGTAAAAAATTTATCGAGCGTGCTTATCCAAACGATGTCTCCGACAAGCACAATTACGCATATAGCTTCATCACAGGCGATATTGACAATACTCGTGACAGCATTATGACCGAGTTTTTGAGCAAGTACCTAAGCTATTTCTCAAATTCGCCGCTTAAGAAGAAGATCCAAGAGATGGGCATTGCGAGTGATTTATTAAGTTACTCCAACTATGGCTATGGTAATGGCAACTTCACTGACATAAATATGATTTTAAAAGACGCAGATGGCGGTAAGGCAGATATTTTCAAAGATGCTGTAGAAGAAGAGCTTGAGAATATCAAGGCAGGCCGCATCAATGGTGATATCTATGATTCTGCTTTAAACCTTATGGACTTTACCCTTAAAGAGTTTGCAAATACTGCAACTAAGGGCATTGCACTTGCGCTAAAAGCTGTGGCTATGTGGCTATTTGATAAGTCGCCACGGGCTGCCTTTGCGTATAATGCTACGCTTGAGGAGCTTAAGAAGGACCAAAGTGCTTTTATAAACTTCGTGAAAGATGTTCACAAAGATCCTAAGCTAATTGATTTTTATCCAGTAAAGGACTTTTACAAGGACAGAGACGAGGCTGAGAGAAAGGCGCTTGACGATTACAAGACAGGGCTAAGAGATGAGGAGCTTGCGGCGCTAATTAAGGAAAATGAAGACCTTAAGGCTATGCAAGAAGCAGGAGACAGCAAAGAGGCCCTTGCTAGCATACCGACACTTAAGCTAAGCGATTTGCCACGTGATATTGAAAAGCTTCCGCTTGAAAAGATTTCTGACTCGGCTTATTACTCTAAGGAAGATAGCAAAATCTGCTACCTAAACCTATTCTTCGACATTTCTCACATTGCCGAAGAGGACTACGTGAAAGTCGCTAATTTAGTTGATCTCCTTGCTGACATCAAGACAGAGAAGTCATCGAGAGAAAAACTTGAGACTGACATATTCAAAACTACTGGCGCAATAAATTTTGCTGCGAGCGTTGTGAAAAATTACAAGAACGGCAAATTGACTCCGTTTGTGCAATGCAGTGCGAAATTTACTAAGGATAAGGCAGTGGACGCGATGAAGCTTATTGACGAGATCATTAAGTACTCCGACCCGAGCGACGAAAAAGTCCTTAAGATGAACGTTTTGGAAAGCGTTTCAGACTTTGATAACAACGTACTAAACATCGCCCCAGCCATCGCTATGGATGTAGCGAAGGCGCAAAGCCTTGAAAAAGAGAGACTTACGCTAAAACTTCATGGCATAGAAAAGTTTATTCACCTTAAAGAATTGAAGGCAAACTTCGATGAGCTTAAGGACGAAGAGATAAAAGACTATGAAAGACTAATGAAGACTATGTTTAGAAAAGATGGCTTTATCTCACACTATTCTTTTGAAGCTAGAATAGCTGAGCTAGATAAGGCTATAGCAGAGCTTGAAGCTTCACTTGAGAGCATAGACGCTCCAGCCATAAACGTAGAAAAGAAAAGAGAAAAGAAAAATACTAAGTTTATCGTTTCATCGAAGGTCTACTTCAATGGTATGGCGACTGACCTAGATAGTGATAACGACGGCGATGTAGAAGTTTTAAGACAAATACTGTCGAATGACTACCTACACACAGAGATCCGTGCCAAGGGCGGTGCATACGGTGATGGCTTAAGCTCTGGGCTTGACTACCTTGCAGAGTTTACATTCAGAGATCCGCACGTTGCGAGAAGCTTAGGCGTCATGAGGAAATCCGCCGAGTTCTTGGAGAGCTGCGAGCTTGACCAAGACGAGCTTGAGAGAAGGAAGATCGCTTCGACACTGAAGTTCAATAAGGCTTACGGCAAGGGTCAAAAGGGCAAACTTGCCTTTGTGAGAATGCTTCAAGGCATGACAGAAGAAGACGATTTGAAGGCTTATAGAGAGATTTTGGATACAGATTTGGATAAATTGAAGGAAAAGTACGTGGATAAATTGAAGAGACTTGAAGATGCTCCGGTGGCTGTTATAGGACCAGACGGGGATGATGGTATAAACTACGATAATATAATTGATATTCGTTAAATTTAATAATTCATTTACAAGAGAGCTGCGGCTCTCTTTTTTCTTAATATGCATTCGATTTGCACATCGAAAATTGTTTTCCTTCGCTTGCACATCGAAAAGATAGTTCCACGCAGCTTAGTTCAACAAATTGACAATTGCTAAGTTCGTTCGCTTGAAAATTCATATTCGTTACGCTGCACTTCACTAGATGAATTTTCGGACAGCTCACTTCTCTAAGCAATTGAAGCAATTTGTCTCAATGCGCTGCTTTTGGAACATATCTTTTCTCACTATATATACTGCGCTCGTGAAAATCACTTTTCTCACTATTTGATATTAAGAAACAAATTTCGCGCCATATATTAAATGTGAAGAGCCTTGCTAATAGTTCGTGATTGTGCTACTTAACTTTCGCAGAGCGATGAAGAACCTTGGACATAAATGTCCAAGAACCTTTGCGCTATGCTGGATGGGGCGAAGAAGGAACGAGCCTCAGGCGCAAATCGAATGTGAAAGAGCCTTGCTAATAGGCCGTGATTGTGTTATAATCTTATATATCAAAGGAGGTCTTACTATTAGCATCAAGAAAAAGTTTTTCTCCTACATGATACCTTCGCTGTCGGCGATGATCATCTTCAGCCTATATTCAATGGTTGACGGCTTCTTCGTGAGCAAGTTCGTCGGCGTCGATGCCCTAAGTGCAGTCAATCTTTCAATGCCTTTCGTAAACATCGTTTTTGCGCTTGGGATAATAGCTGCAGTCGGCTCGCAGACTATGTGCGGAGTATTTATCGGCAGAAAAAACTATATGAAGGCTAATAAAATTTTTAGCTTCAACATAAAAACTGTAACAATATTTTCATTGCTACTAACAGCACTATTCTACTTTAATCTAGATACGATAGCAACGCTTTTAGGTGCAAGTGGCGATCTGAAGCCTTTAGTTTTGGAATACATCGGTAACATCGTGTATTTTGTGCCATTCTTAATGATTTCGTATAACTTCGAGGTCTTGGTCAAGGTCGATGGCTTTCCGCGCTTGGCGGTCGTAACGGTTATCACATGCGGCTTAAGTAACGTAATTTTGGACTACGTCTTCGTCGGACTCATGGGCAAGGGCCTCGCAGGTGCAGCAATTGCAACAGGGTTTTCGCAAGTCATCTCGACAGTCGTCTACTTAATTCACTTCACCATCGGCAAGTCGAATCTTGAGTTCACCCATGTAAAATTCTCGCTCGATACGCTCAAATCCATCTTCACGCTTGGTGTTGGCGATTTTGTTTCAGAGGTCGGCATCGCGATGATAGTACTGTTCTACAATTTATTCATAATCAGGTTTTTGGGCGAAAAATCCATTGCCACTTTCTCGGTTATTAGCTACGTCAATCAGCTTGCCCTCACTTGTTTTGCGGGCATAACGCAAGGCACACAGCCACTTCTAAGCTATTACTATGGTAAAAAGGATTACGATAGCCTCAAAAAGCTTTATAGGATGGCGACTGCGGCGATATTTGTAACTGGACTGGTCTTTTTAACAGCCTCACAGCTATTGCCAGAGAAAATATTTAGAATATTTTTGGACGTGGACGCAGAGACCATGGCCTACTCAGTAGAATCGCTTCGTAAATTCTCGATATCCTTTATGATTACAGGCTTCAACGTACTCATAGCAGCGGTTTGCGTGTCGTTTTTAAAGCCGAAGTACTCGGTTATAATCAACGTTTTGAGAAGCTTCGTGACGATATACTTGGCGCTTTTCGTCTTGACAATGATCGAGCCAAGGCTAATATGGTTTGCTTCGGCACTATCAGAGGGTGTGACATTAATATTTGCATACTATTTCTATAGGAAGCTAAGCCGCGAAAATCAAGAGAAATATGAGTAATATTTTAAGGAGGTAGTCTTATGAAAGAGTATAAGGATAAGTATGTCTATCCAGCTATATTTTATTATGCTGATGATGTAATATCTGTAGAGTTCCCAGATTTGCCAGGTTGCTTAACTTATGGAGATACCGAAGAAGAGGCTTTGTTGATGGCAAGGGAAGTTTTAGGTCTTTGGATGGAGTCTGTTGAAAGAGACAATGAAGATGTACCAAAGGCAAGCTCTTTATTGGATATAAAGCTCGAAGATAATCAAAGAGCTATACTGATCGATGTTTGGATGCCTCTTGTTAGAAAGGCTATAATGAATAAGGCTATAAAGAAAATTTTAACTATACCTCAATGGCTAGATATAAAGGCGAGGGAAGAGGACATTAACTTTTCGCAAGTATTGCAAGAGGGGCTAAAAAGAGAATTAAATATCAAGTAGATAGTATTTGAATAGCACGTTTAGGCGTGCTATTTTTATATATTTATTAAATTGTTAATCTTTATTCACTAACACTTCAATTGAAGAACCTCGTACACTAAAGTGTCCGAGAATCTTTGCGCTATGCAGAGCGATTTGATGAGATTGGTGTTGTACATCGAAAAGTGTTTTCGTCGCTTGCTGCGTCTACATAAATTGTTAATTTCTAAACTCGCTGTCTTGAAAATTCATATTCGTTGCGCTGCGCTCCACTAGATGAATTTTCGGGCAGACATCTTCGTTAAGAAATTAATGCAATTTATTCCGAAGGCTGCGCTCGTGAAAGTCACTTTTCTAATTAAATAGTCACTGTACTTATTTTTCTAAACTGCCAATAAAAATTTTGATAAGAACCACAAATGATCTTCGCTCTAAATAAGAACGGAAAGTGTTTGTGAAGTGACGCATCTGAACAAATTGTGAAATTTATTAGCGAAGAAGAGTGGTGACAAAACCATCTAGTGAAGTGTAACGTAACGAATATGGTTTTGTAACTCTTCGAGCTTTTAGAAATTTCCAATTTGAGAGGCCTAAGTCACGAACAATCACTTTCCGTTCAGAGCCAATCCGTCTATTTGTAAAGTTTATTTTACATTCGCAAGCCCATTTTCGTAAAAAAAGTAAAAAAATCTGCATATTTAATAAACTTTACACAATCTTTACATAATTAATATACATTCTTAACACAAGGCCACTATAATCAACTTGTAAAAATAATTTAAAGGAGTGTTATTTAAAAATGACAAAAAAATTAATTTCATTATTGCTAGTACTTGTATTAGCATTCTCTCTAGTAGCTTGCTCTAAGGACGAAGAAAAACCAGCTGAAACAGCTACTGAAACAAACACAGAAGAAAATACTGAAGAAAAAACTGAAGAACAAGCACCTGAAGCTTCTAACGAACCTATCACTGTAATCTCAAGAGAAGACGGTTCTGGTACTAGAGGAGCTTTCATCGAAATCACTGGTATCGAAGAAAAGGACGGAGACACTAAGGTTGACAGAACTACTGTTGACGCTGTTGTTCAAAAATCTACTAACGCTGTTCTAATGACTGTTAACGGTGACAAGAACGCCATCGGTTACATCTCTTTAGGTTCTTTAAACGATAGCGTTAAGGCTGCTAAGGTTGAAGGTGTTGAAGCTAGCGCTGATAACGTACTTGACGGTTCATACAAGATCGCAAGACCATTCAACATTGTTTATAAGGGCGAAGCAGACGGACTTAAGAAGGACTTCATCGACTTTATGATGTCTAAGGAAGGTCAAGAAATGGTTCTTGAAAACAAATACGTTCAAGTTGACACAGCAGCAGCTGAATACAAACAAAATTCTCAATCTGGTAAGCTTGTAGTTGGTGGATCAACTTCTGTTACTCCACTTATGGAAAAGTTCGCTGAAAAATACATGGAAATGTATCCAGACGTTAAGATCGAAATCCAATCAACTGGATCATCTGCTGGTATCCAAGCAGCTATCGAAGGTGCAGCTGATTTAGGTATGGCTTCAAGAGACTTATCTGACGAAGAAAAGGCTGAACTAACAAACGTAGTTATAGCTAAAGACGGTATCGCCGTTATAGTTAACAACGACAACGCTATAGACGATTTAAGTCTTGATCAAATCAAAGCCATCTTCGTAGGTGAAACAAAAACTTGGGGAGATATTAAATAATTTAGACTAAAAGAAAATTTCTTGAGGAGGGCCAGATTTGAGCCCTCCATAATTTTATAAGGAGTAATTATGAATAAAAATTTTAAAGAGAATTTCATGAAGTATTTCTTCTTTGTCATCTCTCTAATATCTGTCTTTGCTCTTTTACTTATATGCTACTTCATTTTTTCCGAGGGCATTCCCTTTGTAAAAGAGTACGGACTAAAAGCATTTTTATTTGGCAAAGTATGGGCTCCTAGAAACGTTCCCGCATCTTACGGTATCGTGTCAATGGTAGTTGGCAGTGTGTATACAACGCTCGGCGCCATCATCATAGGTCTGCCTATAGGACTTTTGACAGCCATATATATGGCCTTCTATGCCAATAAAAAAGCATACAAAATACTTGAGCCGGCTGTTCAGCTTATGGCTGGCATCCCTTCAATTGTATATGGTTTCTTTGCTCTAGTAGTTATGGTGCCACTTATAAGAAGCGCATTTGGCGGCGACGGCATGAATATAATAACGGCATCCCTACTTTTAGGAATAATGATACTTCCAACTATAATCTCCATATGTGAGTCATCATTAAGAGCCGTCCCAAAGTCATTCTACCAAGGTTCAGTAGCACTCGGCGCAAGTAAGGAAATAAGTATATTTAAAGTCGTTGTACCTGCCGCAAAGAGCGGGATCATCTCCTCTTTCATCTTAGGTATAGGTAGAGCGATAGGTGAAACTATGGCTGTTTACTTAATCGCGGGTAATCAGCCTAGAATCCCTGGCTCCATTACTCAAGGGGTTAGAACGCTTACAACAAATATAGTTATAGAGATGGCATACGCTACACCAAAGCACAGACAAGGACTTGTCGCGACTGCCATGGTCCTATTCATCTTCATTTTGATAATCAATACTATATTCTACTTTATTAAAGGAAGTGAAAAGAATTATGAGTAAATTTTTGAAAATACTGATCAAGGTCGCTGCCTACTTTACTTTGGCTACACTTGTCTTCATAATCCTTTACATTTCGGTCAATGGTATACCAAACCTAAGGCCATCTTTATTCGCGCCTAAGTACACAAGTGAAAACGTATCGATGCTGCCAAGCTTAATTGTGACGCTTGTAGTCGTTGTACTCACTTTACTGGTAGCCGTGCCAATAGGTGTTGCGAGCGCCATCTACCTAAGTGAATACTCAAAGAAGGGCTCGAAAATCGTAAAGATTATTAGGCTTGGTACTGAGTCACTAGCTGGTATACCGTCTATCATCTACGGTCTATTTGGTATGATCTTCTTTGTATATGAGCTTCAGATGCAATACTCGATCATGGCGTGCGTCTTAACCGCCATCATCATGGTACTGCCCATCATTATAAGAACGTCGGAAGAAGCGATACTTGCTGTGCCTGACTCGTTTAGAAAGGCCTCCTTTGGTCTAGGCGCGGGAAAGCTATCGACGATATTCAAAGTAGTTTTACCTCCAGCTATGAACGGAATTTTGGCAGGTATCATACTTTCTATAGGTAGAATCGTCGGCGAAACTGCTGCATTTATCTACACTCTAGGTACTGCGACTGCCATGCCAAAGGCGCTTAACGAATCAGGAAGGACGCTTGCCCTACACATGTACGTACTAAGTGACGAGGGCTTCCACGTTGAAGCAAGCTTTGCAACTGCCTTTGTTTTACTGATTGTGGTTGTAATTATCAATATGCTTTCAACAAAATTATCAAGAAAGGTTATGAAATAATGAATAAAATTGAAGTTAAAAATGTTGACCTCTTTTATGGTGATTTTCAGGCGCTAAAGAATGTGTCTATGGATATGCCTGAGAACAAAATCACGGCTTTCATTGGCCCATCTGGCTGTGGTAAGTCAACGCTGTTAAAGAGTTTAAATAGAATGAATGATCTTGTCGATGGTGTAAAAATCACTGGCGAAATCACTTTGGATGGCGAGGACATCTACGCTCCAAAAGTTGATGTGAACGAGCTTCGTAAGAGGGTCGGCATGGTTTTTCAGCAGCCAAACCCATTTAGCATGTCTATATACGATAACATTGCTTATGGCCCTCGTGTTCACGGAATTAAGAAGAAAAAGGACCTTGACATCATAGTAGAAAGGTCACTACAAGGTGCGGCTCTTTGGGACGAAGTAAAGGATAAACTAAAGAGAAACGCTCTTCAAATATCTGGCGGACAGCAACAAAGGCTTTGCATAGCAAGGGCACTAGCTGTTGAACCGGAAGTTCTCTTGATGGACGAACCAACATCGGCTCTTGACCCAATATCGACATCGAAGATCGAAGAATTATGCGAATCACTAAAAGACCATTACACCATCGTCATCGTGACTCACAACATGCAACAAGCGGCTCGTATATCGGACTACTGCTCCTTCTTCTTTGAAGGCGAAATCATTGAATCGGATCAAACGAGCGCCATTTTCCAAAATCCAAAAAATAAAAAGACTGAAGACTATATCACTGGTAGATTCGGTTAAAAAAGGGGTATAATCATGGTAAGAACAAGATACATTAATGAATTAGAAAATTTAAAGAATGAAATCATTTTATATAGTGCTATCGTTGAAAAGATGCTGATGGACATGAAAGTGACTATAGAGACGGCTGTGGAGGATGCTGACATCAAAGATCAGCTTCACGAGATTGAGAGTAAAGAGGACGAAATTCGCGAGTATAACAGAAACATCGAGACGCTTTGCCTTAAGATCATGTCGACTCAACAACCGGTTGCGAAGGATTTAAGGTTTGTTTCGTCTACTTTAAACATCATCAGAAACGTTGAAAAGATCGGCGGACACGTGATCGAAGTCGCTGGCCTACTTAATTTTGTAAGTATCGGCGAGGACTTCACTGAAGAGATTTTGGATATGTGCCTATCGACTAAGAAGATGTTAAAGAGCGCGATTGACGCCTTTATAACTGGCGATTTGGAAGAGAGCTACAAGGTCATCGCCTCCGACGACAAGATTGACGCTTTATTCAGCCACATAATGAGCGAGGTCGTAGAGAAGATTGGCGATAAAAAAGATGACGCTCTAAGGCTTATAGACATAATACAAATTGCGAAGTACTTCGAAAGAATCGGCGACAACGCAGAATCTATCGCGGACTGGAGCGTATTTTCAATCACTTCTAAGCACTATGAGTAGGAGGAGCTATGATATATATAGTTGAAGACGACAGGAGCATTAGGGACTTAGTTCTATATGCACTGCACAATGAAAATTACAAGGCTGAAGGCTTTGAGAATGCTGATGAGTTCTTCGCAAGAGTTAAAAAAGAATTGCCAACGCTAGTTATGCTCGACATCATGCTGCCTGGCACAAGCGGACTTGAAATACTTGATCAAATGAAGAGGGATGCCGCACTAAAGAACATCCCCGTAATTATGCTAACAGCTAAGACTACTGAGTTTGACAAGATTACAGGGCTCGATAGAGGCGCCGATGACTACATCACAAAGCCATTTAGCGTCTTGGAGCTTTTGGCAAGGGTCAGAGCCCTTCTTAGACGCAGCAAAGTGAACGCTGGCGACGTACTTGATTACGCTGGCATCAGACTCGACTACGATAAAAGAACCGCAACAGTTGATGGCGAGCCCATCTCCCTTACTTATAAAGAGTTTGAGCTCTTATACTTTTTACTATCGAACCCAAACATCGTCCTAACAAGAGACAGGATTATAGAGAAGATCTGGGGCTACGATTTTGAAGGAGAGACAAGAACTGTTGACGTTCACATCGCTTCGATTAGATCGAAGATTGAGCCATATCAAGGCATTATCAAGACTATCAGAAGCCTTGGCTACAAGGTTGGTGACGAAAAGTGAAGAAAAAACTAAACATCACCTACGCGATTTGCTTTTTTCTAGCAATAGTCTTAAGCGTTACAATAAGTACAGCTATATTCTACCAAAATACTAGAAAGAATGAGTTAAAAGATTTAAAAGACGAACTTGCCCTAGCATCCATGCTAGATGTGAACGATTTAGAGATAATGGGCCGCTTTGATGTAAATCTTCGCTTCACCGTAGTTGATCCAGAAGGCAATGTTCTATATGATAACTTCACAGATCCTGCATCGATGGAGAACCATGCTGATAGAAAAGAGATTAAAGAAGCCTTAAATGGCGGTGTCGGCAAAGACGTGAGACTATCCAATACACTTAATAAAGACACATACTACTACGCTTCTCTCATGGCGGACGGCAACGTAATAAGGCTATCAAAGCAAACAGAATCAATACTTGGCTCATTTATGAAAGTTGTTCCACTTATACTACTTATGTCAATTCTACTTATTCTAGTGCTTTTACTAATAAACAAAAAACTCGTAGATAAACTGCTACTGCCTATCGATTATGCTGCAGAACACTTACACAGAGACGATTTCAATACAGCTAAGATAGACGTTTACGACGAACTAAGTCCATTCATAAGGACTATAGAGAGAAAAAATAAAGACATCAAAGGCTATATAGAAAGCCTTGAAACTAAGGAATCAACAGTGAATGAGATACTTAGAAACATGAACGAAGGCCTGGTACTCATTGACACTGACTTAAAAGTCGTTCAGCTCAACGACGCGTCGAAGAAGCTATTTAAGTCAAATATGCAAACTGATTATACGGGCATGGACGTCGTGAGACTGACAAGAAGCCAAGAAGTGTCCACTAGTCTAAATGATTTAATTCAAACACACAAATCATCGAGCTTCGAGATCATGGTCGACGAAGACAACCTAAAGATATATCTTTCACCAATTGAGAATGGCAATGCCCTTACAGGCATCATCATGCTAGTTCTTGACGTAAACGACGAGAAAAAGGCCGAAAAGCTTAGACGCGAATTTTCCGCGAACGTTTCACACGAGCTAAAGAGCCCACTCACATCAATATCTGGTTACGCCGAGCTAATTAAGAACGGCATGGTTAAGGAAGAGGACATCAAAAAATTCTCCGGCATCATCTTTGACGAAGCAGGTCAAATGCTACGCCTTATCGATAACATCATCATGATATCGAAGCTAGACGAAAAACCACAGCTAAAGAGCGAAGAAGAAGTTTCGATTAAAGAAACTATAGAGAATATCTTAAAGCTATATAAAGGCAAAATCGACGCGAAAAATTTAACAGTCGAAAGCCACATTGAAGAAGGACTTAAGAAAAACGTACCACTTGGCATGCTTTCGGAGCTTTATAGAAACCTAATCTCAAACGCTATCAAATACAATAAAGATGGCGGCAAGCTTACAATCTCCGTAGAAAAACGCGGGGACAATATCATAAGCAAAATTTCAGACACAGGGATCGGCCTTGAGAAAGATGAAATCCCTCGTATATTCGAGCGCTTCTACATGGTCGACAAGGGAAGAAATAGAAATACAAACTCGACAGGCCTTGGTCTATCCATAGTTAAGCATATAGTTGAGGATATGGGTGGATTGATTGATGTTGACTCGGAAGTAAATAAAGGAACTACTATGAAAGTGATCTTCAAAGCTTAGTTCGCATTCGATTTGCGAAGTCCCATGGTCAATTTATGATCTAGAGTATATAGATAAAAGGCTAGTGAATAAAGAAATATTTATTAAAAAGAAATGAATATAAGATCAAACGAGGCTAATCAATAAACAATAAACATGCTATAAAAAATTAAAGCTGTGAGAAAAAATTCTCACAGCTTTATTTAAGTTTATTTTATTTGGCCAAGCCATAAGTCTGCTCCACTCTCGTCACAAAGATTATTCCCTTTCCTTGCTCTTCAATCCCAGTTTCTTTTCTTATCGACTCAACTATATCCTTAGTTTTTGCTTCTTCCGATATAATCAAAACGATCTCTTTTTCGGGTTCGATGAGCATATTGAAGACTTTGCGCGCTTCTTCGCTGCCCGAGCCTCTCGCGTGCATAACAGTTCCGCCTCTTGAGCCTCCCTTTTGAGCTGCTTCGATCACGTCGTCTGCATTTCCTTTTTCAACTATAGTATATATGGCGTTGTACATATTTTCACCTCTTTTTATATTTTCACTTCCATTAGCATTATCTTCAGTGCCAAAGACGTTGAATGCGCTCTCGATGTAGGCAATTCCGTGGTTTGGCTTGTCCATTTCAAGTTTTTCTACTAAATAATCAGCAAGATCCATGATATCCTCAGTCTTTCCGAAGAGCATAAGAACTGCTTTTTTCTTGTCGTTTAGACCTAAGTAGTCGAATATTGTCCTAGATGCAGTGCCTCTGCCTAGCATGGCAACTGAGGCTGTAACGCCTTTCTCATCAGCTAAATGCAAGACTTTGCTCGCTTTATTGTGCTCGACTATAACGACTAGCATTTCTAAGTGACGAGACTTTAAACTACGCATTCTTCACTCCCCCTTTTTCATGTTTCAGATAGAATAGACCAAGTATTTGCAGTGCTATAAGAGGCGTCATCGCTACCATGGCAATGGTACCGAAGCCGTCTATAAGTAGGTCCGCTGTTGGTGTTGAGGCTGCAACGCCTTGTGCATAAGCAAGGATAAATGTCGCAGTCATTGGTCCTGAGGCAACGCCGCCTGAGTCAAAGGCGATGCCGACGAATAGGTTTGGCACTTTTTTCATTATTGCAAAGCTTATGATATAGCCCGGTAGCAGTACGTGCCATAGCTGCATGCCAGGAACTAGTATTTTAAGAATCGACAAGGCAACCGCGATGCCGACACCTATTGACAAAGTCATAAGTACGACTGATTTTTTGATTGAGCCCGCCGTAACGGCTTCGATTTGGTTCGTAAGTACGTGAACTGCCGGCTCCGCAAGTATAGTCAGTACGCCCATCAGAAAGGCGATGGCAACGATGAAGGCCTTGCTGTGCTCTGTGGCTAGCACGTGACCGATGTAGCGGCCGACGTCCATAAAGCCGCTGTTTACGCCAACTAGAAAGATTACAAGTCCTACAAACGTTAAAACGCAGCCGGTTGCGACTCTTGCATTTGCCCTCTTCGAATTATGGAAGAAGATCATGTTGCAGATTGTGTAAATTACGATAATGGGTAGAAGCGCGATGATTATCTCTTTTGCGACTATCGGCGCCTCGTGGATGAAGTGCGAGAAAACGCCCGCTTCGCTCGCCACGGCAATGTCTGGAACCTCACCAAACTCTGGTTTTGATAGCATGCCAAGTACCAGTGCACCAATGATGGCGCCTGCTGAAGCGATGCCAACTAGGCCAAAGGAGTCGTCTTCGGACTTTTGGCTGTCTTTGTTAATGGCGGAGGCACCTGCGGATAAAGCAAGTAAGAATGGTACAGTCAGTGCCCCAGTTGTCGCTCCTGAAGCATCAAAGGATACTGCTAGGAAGAACTGGTCTGAAAGCACTGCAAGTACGAGTATTACGCCATATGTAAGCATTAAAAACTTCTTTAGTGAATACACTTCTACTATACGCACCATGCCAAGTGAAATAAGTAAAGCGACACCCATTGACACAAGCATAACTAGTGTTGACTTCGATACAACGCCCAGAGTCACCTCGCCAACTTGATCTGCCAAGATGTGTAAATCCGGCTCAGCTATTGAAATGACAAAGCCTAGGATCAGTCCCATGAGCGCTATGACCCAAAGTTTACCGCTCTTAACGGCTGCGTTACCAAAGCTGTCGCCCATAGGCGTGATGCCAAGGTCGACGCCGATTAAAAATATTGTCAGTCCCAAAAGTATGAAGACCGCGCCTAATAAAAAGCGTATAAAGACATCGCTCTCTAGCGGAACCACTGTAAAATTCAGTATCACAACGAGCAGCGATATCGGCAAAACGGTCGCTAGGACTTCTTTAAATTTCTCTTTAATCAAAATGTCACTTCCTTTTAGTCAAATTCGTTTATTTCTTTAGACAAGTAAAATCATTAATACTATTATAATGGAAAAGTGCCCCAATTTCAAGCTATTTCTCAATTAAGTAGTGCCAGTAACGCTTTGGCATATTTGAAATCATCAGCTTTTCATTGCGTCTCTCGTCTATGGCGATGGTCTTGTAAAAGTCTTTCCAAGCTTCTTCGAAGAATTTTTCTTTTTCGCTAATAGTGTAGTCAAGCGATTTTAGCTCCAAAAACTCGACCTTCCCCTTCATGTGCATGGCGGCCGTACCACGCTTCACATCAGCGATTACGAAGTTTATAGTGGGGAGCCTCTTCACAAAATGAGGAACGATGAGGGTCAGGATGTCGTTCTTCGGCTCAAACTCAGCTAGCATCACGCCGCCCTCTACTTCCTTGAAGCGCAAAAGGCCTTTGTAGGAATGGTTTTCTGATAAAACATTTCTACGTATGCGGCGAAACTCGCTCGCAGCCTTCTCTGAGGAGAAGATGTAGCCGTAGCCGTGCTCGAAGACGCCTTTGATGGCTCTGATTAATATATCTTCCTTATTATTATCGCAGGACAAAAATACTGCCACTATCTCCCTCATGAAGCGCTTCGGAAACTTGTCCTCAAGCGCTTTTAGTACGCGAGTGGCCCCTGCCATATCCGTGGCGATAAAGACCTTGGTATCAAATAAGGAGCCTTGATCGTCGGGCATAAATTTGGCGCGCTCGATGTCCTCGTAAAGCTCGAAGATGACCGTCATGAGGCCTTCGAAGCTCCTGTCGTAATCAAAATAGCGATAGCTGTTCATTGAGATTCACCTTATCCATGAGTTTTATGCGCAGATTTTCACGCGTATCAATCTTGCCGCCTCTGTAGACGCCGCCGACTGTGATGAAGTATTTAGCACGCTTTAAGGAGATGTGCATGTTCCCCAAGGAGTCGTACGAAAGCCTCGCAAAGCGCCTTGCATTGATAATCTTGTGGCAGGTCGTCGGGCCAAAACCGGGCACGCGAAGAAGCTCTTCGTAGCTCGCCTTGTTGACTTCGATTGGGAAGAGCTCGATATGATTTATCGCCCAAAACGCCTTGGGATCAAGGTCTAGGTCGAGCATGGGATTTGCGCGCGAAACGATTTCGTAGGGCTTGAACTTATAGAAGCGCATCAGCCAATCCGCTTGGTAGATGCGGTGCTCCCTAAGTAATGGTGCGGCTTTGATGCCACTTGTGTACTTCGATTTAACGACCGGAACAAAGGCCGAATAGTACACACGCTTCATGCTAAAGCCCTTGTATAAAAGCGACGCCTTCGTGATTATGGTCTCGTCACTTTCATTTGCGGCGCCTATAATCATTTGCGTGGTTTGTCCAGCCGGGGCAATGAGTGGCGCGCTCTTGTACTTGCGCCTGTCCTCTTTGTTCTCGGCTATTGCTATTTTAATATTGTTCATGGGCTTCATGATGCCCTCAGTTGTTTTTTGCGGAGCGAGCATTTTGAGGGACTTTTCAGTCGGCAGCTCTATATTTACAGATACTCTATCGATTAGGGACGATAGCTTTGTAACCAGCTCTTTTGAGGCGCCCGGTATGACCTTCATATGTATATAGCCATTGAAATGGTAAGTGTTACGAAGGAGCTCGGCCGTTCTAATAAGCTGCTCCATGGTATAGTCGGGGCTCTTGATGACTGCGCTCGAGAGGAAAAGGCCCTCGATATAGTTACGGATATAAAAGTTCATAGTGAGCTCGGCGACCTCTTCGGGCGTGAATGAGGCGCGCGGCACATCGTTCGAAGCACGGTTGATGCAGTACTCGCAGTCATAGATGCAAACGTTTGTGAATAGGATCTTAAGTAGCGAAATGCAGCGGCCGTCCTCAGACCAGCTGTGACAGATGCCGCAGGACGCAGCGTTACCAATGCCTCCAGAGTTTTTGCGCGAAGAATTAGACGAAGAGCATGAGGCATCATACTTCGCCGAGTCAGATAAAATTTTGAGTTTCGCCTTTAAATCCATAGTATCACCTGAGTATATTGTATCACTAAATGGCGATTTTGGCAAGATATGGGCGGGGATTGAGGAAAGAGAAAGAGCCTATCCGCTGTGGATAAGCTCTTTGATCTTTTATTCGTTTCAATTGTTTTTGCGCAAATCGAACGCAAAAGAAAAAAAAGTGAGCACATCATTTCAATGTACTCACATAACGGGATTATTATTCATTCATTTTTATCAATTTTTTAATTTCGCTTACAATTCGCACCTGAGACTCATTCGCTTCGTTTTCTCCCTCAACGTACCACTTAGTACGATGTCGGTCGACGCTACGTTCCATTTCGTCTCATGCATAGCATTGCTCTGCATAGCGCAAAGCAATTTGATTTAGTAACACTTATCTTTATTCATCAATTTCACTGGAAAATTTGATGAGATTGGCGTTGTACAGAATTTTTTGGAGTGAGGTGTGCTAAACGCACTCCGCAGCGACAAAATAATTCGAAACTAGCCAAGATCGCAAATTTAACGTGAAATTTATTTAAGTCCTGAACGTAAATATATAATCAACGCAATCAAGCAAAGCAACACTACAAAACTCACCATCTTGATTGTCGTCCAAGTAGCGTTCTTTTCTGAGCTTACTTCTTCTGTAAGTCCAGCGCCTGCTAGTGCGCTCTTGATTGGCTTATAAAGTAGTATGATCAGTGCTGCGTTAATTCCGCCTTTGATCAAATTAAATGGTATGATAACTGGCATAAGTTTTACTACTTCTGCTCTCGGGAAGCCTGTATATATCGGTGTTACAACTAGGTTCCAAAGCGACATAACTACTGTTAGCGATAAAACTGCGCATACTAGTGACAAAACTGCTCCCTTTGTAGTTCTTCTCTTGTGGTAGATAGCTACTGCTATACCTGAGAATGAAAGTGTTGCGATGATGTTCATCACTGCGCCCCAAGGTCCTGACTCGGAGAAAGTTATCATCTCAACCAAAACTTCAATCACTGCTGCGACTATCGTTACTAGTGGCCCAAAAATGAAGCCTGCTGTTGTTAGTACCACGTCTTTTGGATCGTACTTAAGAAATGGTAGTGATGTGATCGGGAAGCGAATTATCGCTGTTAAAACTATTGCCATAGCGGCAACTGCTGCAATTAATGTGATTTTTTTTGCTTTTGACATAAAAAAAACACCCTCCTTAATGATTATTCAACTAATAACCTTTAAGATCTTTTTCCA
>ERZ1673697.1973-NODE-1973-length-20396-cov-14.093801_pt1 | contig 20396 bp, 15 predicted proteins | sample MGYA00580227_ERZ1673697 | MGnify/ENA primary metagenome ERZ1673697 (study PRJEB41218, sample SAMN15661759) | gut metagenome | host: Homo sapiens | place: Canada: London | collected 2015-08-20/2019-03-30 | study: EMG produced TPA metagenomics assembly of...
AACTCTTCTTCCCTGAAGGGTTCTGCAAGCAGAAGCAACTCCACCTCTCTGAAAGGTTCCGCTAGCAGAGACAACTCTTCTTCCCTGAAGGGTTCTGCAAGCAGAAGCAACTCCACCTCTCTGAAAGGTTCCGCTAGCAGAGACAACTCTTCTTCCCTGAAGGGTTCTGCAAGCAGAAACAACTCCACCTCTCTGAAAGGCTCTGCAAGCAGAAGCAACTCTACCTCTCTGAAAGGTTCCGCTAGCAGAAACAACGGTTCTTCCCTGAAAGGTTCTGCTAACAGAGGCAGCTCCACCTCCCTGAAGGGTTCTGCTAACAGAGATTGCAACTGCTAATCGGATTTAGACAAACCGTTTTGTAACCGTAAAAGCCCTGCCATCCGGCAGGGCTTTTTTGTGTCTGAAAGAGCCATCCTCCAATGGTTGCTATTCTGTTATAAATGGAATATAATGCAGAGGAAAGCTCATCGAAGGATTGGAGAACTATCATGGAACAGATTTTGATTATAGAGGACGATTTCAGTTTGAATCAGGGACTGTGCCGTGCGCTCAAGCAGGAAAATCGGCAGATGATTCCCTGCCCTAACTTAAAGACTGCACGAGAACAACTGCTGTGCAGCGACCCTTCACTGGTGCTGCTGGACATCAATCTGCCGGACGGCAGCGGTCTGGACTTTTTAAAGGAAATAAAGACCTCCTCCCCGCTGCGCCCGGTCATCCTGCTGACCGCCAACGACACTGACATGGACATCGTAAATGGATTGGAGCAGGGTGCAGACGATTACATCACCAAGCCCTTTTCCCTGTCTGTTCTGCGTGCGCGAGTCAATACCCAGCTGCGCAAAAAGGACAGCCGAGCTGACAGCATCTTTCGGGACTATGGATTTGTCTTTGACTTTGAACGGATGCAATTTTGGACCGATGGCACCGCTGTGGAACTGAGCAAAACCGAGCAGAAGCTGCTGCGCCTGCTGGTGGAAAACCAGGGAACCACCCTGAGCCGCAGCCGTTTGATCGACCGCATCTGGACCGACGGTGCAGAATATGTCGATGAAAACGCCCTCTCGGTCACCGTTAAACGGCTGCGCGACAAGCTGGGCGCACACGATTTTATCCAAACCGTCTACGGCATCGGCTACTGCTGGAGGAAAAAGAATGGACAATAAGCTCCTGCTTCTGCTGGCGGTCGGTATGATTTTGCTTGCTCTGCTGATTGTCCTCGTCGACCGCCGCCGCACCAAAAAAACGATGGACACCATCGAACAGATGCTCGATGCCGCATTGGAAGGAAGCTACGCCGAAAGCCACTTTGATGAAAGCCGCCTTTCTGCGCTGGAAACCAAGTTTTCCGATTACCTTTCCTCCTGTACCCTCTCCGCACAAAATGTGACGGTCGAAAAGGACAAGATTAAGCAGATGATTTCCGACATCTCCCACCAGACCAAAACGCCCATCGCCAACCTGATGCTGTACAGCGAGCTGTTGTCGGAGGAAGAGCTGCCCCCGCAGATGCGCTCCAATGTGGAAGCCATCCGCCAGCAGAGCGAAAAGCTGCGATTTCTCATCGACTCGCTGGTCAAGCTCTCCCGTTTGGAAAACGGCATCCTGACCCTTTCGCCACACCCACAGCCGCTCCAGCCATTGCTGGATGAAATCGCTGCCCAGTACACCCGCAAAGCCGGCGAAAAAGGCTTGACCCTCACCGTTCTTCCCACCGCCGCTGCCGCCGATTTTGATGGAAAGTGGACTGCCGAGGCGCTGGGTAACCTGGTGGACAATGCCATCAAGTACACCGAATCGGGCAGCATCTGCGTCGGTGTGCAGCTGTACGAGCTGTTTGCCCGCGTGGACGTGACCGACACCGGCATCGGCATCGCAGAAGCCGAGCAGCCCAAAATCTTCTCCCGCTTCTATCGCTCCCAGGCGGTGTGCGAAGAGGAAGGGGTCGGCATCGGACTGTACCTGGCAAGAAAAATCATCAGCGACCAGGGCGGCTATATCAAGCTGCGCTCCGAAGTGGGCATTGGCTCCACCTTTTCCGTTTTTCTGCCGCGCTCTGCCCAAATCTTATAAAACTGTAAGATTCTTTTGACTTCTGGAAAGATTGTGGAAAGATTGATATGCGATAATCTGTATGCAAGGATCAACGTTATCTTTACATACAGATTTTTTTATGGAGGTATTTGGTATGAAAATTTTACAGGCAAGCAACCTGACAAAAATTTACGGCTCCGGCGAAAATGAGGTCCACGCGCTGGACGGCGTCAACTTCTCGGTGGAGAAGGGAGAGTTCGTTGCCATCGTCGGAACCTCCGGCTCCGGTAAATCCACCCTGCTGCATATGCTCGGTGGACTGGACCGCCCGACCGGCGGCAGTGTCGAGGTGGACGGCAAGGAAATCTTCTCCCTCAAGGATGAGGAGCTGACCATCTTCCGCCGCAGAAAGATTGGCTTCGTCTTTCAAAATTACAACCTGGTGCCGGTTCTGAATGTCTATGAAAACATCGTCCTGCCGGTGCAGCTGGACGGCAAGACACCCGATGCCTCCTACATCGACAGCATCATCGAAACGCTGGGTCTGGAGCGCAAGCTGGAAAACCTGCCCAACAACCTCTCCGGCGGTCAGCAGCAGCGGGTTGCCATCGCGCGTGCGCTCGCTTCCAAGCCTGCCATCATCCTTGCCGACGAGCCGACCGGAAACCTCGACTCCAAAACCAGTCAGGACGTGCTGGGTCTGCTCAAGGTGACCAGCCAGAAGTACGGTCAAACGATTGTGATGATCACCCACAACGAGGAGATTGCCCAGCTTGCCGACCGCATCATCCGCATCGAGGACGGCAAGATTGTCGAGCGCCGATAAGGAGGGTGTGTTATGAAGGTAAAAAACAGACGCTGCATCCGAACGCTCAGCTTTCGGCAGCTCAAAGCATCCAAAAGCAGGAACCTCATCGCGGTATTTGCCATCGCTTTGACCACCCTGCTGTTCACCTCGCTGTTCACCATTGCCCTTTCCATCAACGACGGCTTTCAGCAGTCCAACTTCCGCCAGTGCGGCGGCTGGAACCACGGCAGCTTTAAATATCTGACTGAGGAGCAGTTTGACCAGATCAAGACCGACCCGCTCATTCAGGAATGGGGATTGCGCCGCTTTGTCGGAATGCCCGACGACATCCCCTTCAACAAATCCCATGTGGAGGTCGGTTACTCGGACGCTACGCAGGCACACTGGATGTACTGCGACCCCATCGAAGGCGCTCTGCCGCAGGAGGGAACCGACCAGGCTGCCACCGACACCCGCGTGCTGGAGCTGCTGGGAGTAGAACCTGAGCTTGGCGCACAGTTTACCGTCACCTTTCCGGTGGACGGTCATACGACCACCCAGACCTTCACCCTGTGCGGCTGGTGGGAATATGACGAGGCAGTGGTAGCAAACCACATCCTCATCCCGCTCAGCCGTGCCCAGCAAATCTATGATGAGGTCGGTCTCATCCCGGGTCAAGCCAAAGACGGAATGACCGGCAGCTGGAACCTGGACGTCATGTTCAAAAACTCTCTGAATATCGATCAGAATATGAAGCAGGTGCTTGCCAACTTCGGCTATCAGGATGAAAGCCCTGCTGACGGAGACAACTACATCCGCACTGGTGTCAACTGGGGATACAGCGCCTCTCAGCTGGCAGAAAACATCGACCCCGGCACCATCCTTGCCATTGCTGCCATGCTGCTGCTGATTGTCTTCACCGGTTATCTGATTATCTACAACGTCTTTCAGATTTCGGTGGCAAACGACATCCGCTTCTACGGTCTGCTCAAGACCATCGGCACCACCCCTTCCCAGATTTCCCGCATGATCCGTCTACAGGCGCTGCTGCTCAGTCTGCTGGGCATCCCGCTCGGTCTGGTGGGCGGCTGGTTTGTCGGCGGCGCGCTCACACCGGTCATCATCTCCCGTCTGGATGGCATCGTCAGCCTGGTTTCCCTCAACCCTGCCATCTTCATCGTTTCTTCGCTGTTTTCCCTCTTCACCGTGCTGCTTTCCTGCTACCGTCCCGGAAAGATAGCCGCCAAGGTTTCACCGGTGGAAGCCGTCCGCTACACCGAGGGCAGCAACATCAAGCGCAAGAAAAAACGTTCTGTAAAAAACCTTTCGCTCTTCTCAATGGCAAAATCCAACCTGGGACGCAACCGCACCAAAACGGTGGTCACCGTTCTCTCCCTGTCGCTGGCTGTCGTCTTGCTCAACCTCACTGTCACCTTTACCAATGGCTTTGACATGGACAAATATCTTGCCAACTTTGTCACCAGCGATTTCGTTCTGGCGGATGCCAAATATTTTCAGACCGGCGCTCTCTTTGGCGGCGACACCCTGCTGCCGGAATCGGTCATCGACGAGGTAGAAGCACAGGGCGGCATCACCGAAGGCGGCAGAGTGTACGGCAGAACCTTTCCTTCACAGGAATTTATCACCGAGGACTACTACCGCACCCTGCACGGTATGTGGATGAGCCGGGAGGAGATGGACCGCGCGATTAAATTTGAGGAAAAAAATCAGGAGGGTCTGATTGCCGAGGATGCTCAGCTGTACGGCATGGAGCCGTTTGCATTGGACCGCCTGCGCCTGCTCGAGGGCGACCTCTCGCCGCTGTACACCGACGGCAGCCGCTCGATTGCCGCTGTCTACTCCGATGATGATTACGGCGAACCACGCCCCGACTCCCACTGGGCAAAGCTGGGCGACACCGTCACCATCCGCTATGTGGAGGAGTGGGAATACTATAATCCGCTCACCGGAGAGGTTTTCCCCGAGGGGACCAATCTGGATACGGTCGCCGGCTATGCCTCCCGCGCCAAACGCTGGCGGGATGTCGATTACACCGTCTGTGCGCTGGTCTGTGTTCCTTCTTCCCTTTCCTACCGCTACTACGGTTCGGATGAATTTATCCTCAATGCCCAGACCTTCTGCACCGACTCGGGCACCGATTCGGTCATGCTCTACGCCTTTGATACCACCGACGAGGCAAACGCCGCGATGGAAAGCTTCCTTGCCGACTACACCGAAAATCAAAACCCGCAGTTCGACTATGAAAGCAAGGCGACCTACGTTGCACAGTTTGAAAGCTTCCGCTCGATGTTCCTGATGCTGGGCGGCACCTTGAGCTTCATCATCGGGCTGGTGGGCATCCTCAACTTCTTCAATGCCATCCTCACCGGCATCCTGACCCGTAAGCGGGAATTTGCCATGCTGCAATCGGTCGGCATGACCGGCAGACAGCTCAAGCAGATGCTGGTCTACGAAGGGCTTTGCTACTCGCTCGGAGCCGCACTGCTCTCGCTGGCGATTGCTCTGCTCATGGGACCGCTTGTCGGTTCCATGGTAGAAAATCTCTTCTGGTTCTTTAGCTACCGCTTTACCATCCTGCCGATTTTCCTTTTGCTTCCGGTGTTTGTCCTGCTGGGCTCTCTGGTCCCGTTAGGAATCTACCACAGCGTTGCCAAATTGACTATCGTGGAACGCCTGCGGGAAACTGAATGATTTTTAATCCACAAAAAAACACCTGCCTGTCGGCAGGTGTTTTTTTGTTTTATTATTCGGCAAAGTTTACCGATGCTGCGCTTTCTTTGATAGAGGGCTGTTCATTCCACAGCCACTTAAAAATCATGCCTTTGATTGTGGTTGATTTCCCCTCTATTTAGACAAAAGAACTACCGTCTCAATATGGCTCGATACGTCCATTTTGATGTCAGAGCCTCCCGACGTTCGCGGAAACAAATCCAGTCGTTTTCATCTGAACTTATCCGCTTTTCGGCCCGTTCGCCTCAACCCATTCGTTTGCGGGAACATATCAACCATTTTTCGGAAACCCGCATAGAATGGCACTTTTCCGCGAATCGGACAATCCCATCGTCTCAACCCTTGACGGTTCCGCGAGTGTATGGGATTTCATCGTCTCAACCCTAATTCTTCCCATGACAGAATTTGTATTTTTTACCGCTTCCACATGGACACGGATCATTACGGCCTATCTTTTTCGGCCAGTTTGCTCTTTCCTTAACCATAAGTGGTATTTTACCGTCATACATAAGTGAAAGTTCTCTCAGGCGATACAGGTATTCTGAAACACCCAATAATGCCTGAAACATGTGCATCGCTTCATTTTCAAATTCGAGAAGGTATTCCGTTTTCTTTATGGTTCTGTCTTTCGGATTCGGAATGTAAGTAATAACCTGACTGACTGCGTCATATTCAACATCATTATGTCCAATCGCATTTCTCAGTTTTGCATTTACTACAACATCCAAGAAATCGGTGTAGACTTCTGTGTTCAAGCAGAAATGGTACCTTGATGCCTTTGTGAGCTTTATAAAATCCTCCAATGAAGACACATTCTTTTCCAATGGATTCATCGAATTCACATCAGCCCTGTATTTTATGTTATTAAGAGCGACCGGGATAACGAGCAGATTCCCAAGGGCTTCATAAACATTCAAATAAAACTGCTTTACACTATCAAAGCTACTCGTTGTCGAACCTTCAACTTCAAGATCAAAAGCATCCTCTTTGCAATACTGTAATGCAAGAGCTGGAATAAGGCGCTGGTATATTTTCACGAAATCATCGTAGGTCTTATAAATTAAATCCTGCAGCTCATCAAGATGGTAACCGTCATGTGAATTTAAGAAGGCTACTAAACTCTTAAGCTGAGCAGAGTCCAGTTTCATAATTCCAGCGCTAAAAGAAAGATCATCTAAAATTTCTTTTTTAAGCACAGAATAAAAACCATGAACCTCAATCATATGAACAGCTCTTAATACTTCAGCCTCATCTCTGCACTGAAAGTATTGCCCGGAGAATTCCTTTTGTATCTCCTGAACAAGGTATTCACTGTTGCTTTTGAATAGGTCAATGATTCTCTTGTAGTTCTTCCATTTCTTTTCTGTTGCATTAAGCTGTGATACCGCTTTTCCGAACTGCTCATATGAATCTTTCGTCTTCATGCGATTCATATAGCGGATAAACGGCGTAATGACAACTTCTTCCAACTCCGCTGCTTTTCCTTGTTTCACGGTCGGAAATTCACCAGAGCATTCAACCATGTAATCAGCTTCAGCATCCGGGATTTCATCCGCATTGTCAAAAGAAAACTTTAGCCCCGGTCGGTCTTGTCCTATCTTAACGCTGCCAGATAAGGAAGTACCACATTTACCGCAAGCCACAACAATAGGATGTTCTTCTTGCCATCCAACCTGTAATCGGACTCTGGTAATACTTCCGCAAACCTGACATTTTATGAACGTATTATAAACCATGCATTTCCCTCGTTTGTGTTAATCAAGTTGAATTGCTTCGTCATTCATCAGCCTGAATCCGGTAAGACTGCTCCACGATCTCCATGATCTGATCAACGTCTGATGTATGCTCCATGTAAAGTTCAACATCACCGTTGCCCCATCTGCCAAGACCGGTTATATCTCGGCAGATTCCATTCGGATCAATCACTTCTGAGAACTTCATATTTACTGAAATACGAAGTCTCTGTTTCTGGAACACAATATCTACGAAATTGGTATCCAGTTTATAGGCCACATACAACTTTTTGAACTCGCGCTTTACATCGGGAGAGAGATTCTGGATTCGGCGGTCCAGAACTTCAAACAGAGTCTTTGTGAAAACATTTGTATCATAGGTTTCGAGGCTGTAGCGTTCTGCCGGTTTCTCCACCGTCTGATAAGGAGCCAGCTCCGCAGCAGTCATATCCGGGAAAGCCCAGATCTGTTTAGCTTTATCCGCCAGCAATGAAGCCCTTTCTTTTATTCTCTGCTCATTCCATTCTGTGAGCTTTACAACATAAGCATTCAAACGGAGTGCGCTCTCTTTAAAGCCACCCTCCATATCCATTTTGACCATAAATGGATGGTCGCTCATTTCAGAATTGTATGCTGTAAGCGTTAAGTTTCCAATGGTGTGCAGATAGGTCTTTTGCACCTCGCGCCAGTTCACTCCAAGCATCTGCTGCCACTCCGGGCTCAAGCTACTATTCTGAGGCATAATATGCTCAATCGTATAATTCTCAATGATGATCGGTGCCTTGTTGCCATAGTTCTCAAGATGGCTAAGGATGAAGTTGCGTGAGCGCATAGTGTAAATATCTCTCGACACAAAGGCAGCCGTGAACTTATCATCGTTCGGAAACTCTTTGTAATCGTCACGCATGACAAAGAAGGCCTTAATGGAATTGACGTAATCATCCTGTCTGATTTCATTCCTCAGCGTTGCAAAAGTCTTGTTCAGAGAATTCGTCGGTATATCACAGATGCTGCGACGGAAAACATAGCTGATACACAGTCTGATGATCAACTTCAGGTCATCCTCAGAAATGATACCCTCGGCATAATCATTATGTACTTTAAGTAGGAATGGATAAGATACCTCCATTCGCAGATCGTTGATATCTTCGTAAAGAGACTTGAGTGCTGGATTGCTGCTCCGCTTGAATACCATATCCGTATAGTATTTAGCATAAGTGAGCAGGTCCTGACATAGCTCCCTGATAGTGCTAAATTCGCAGTTCAGGTGGTAGAGCTTGAATTCCTCATATACACGATCCTGCTTCGGAATGCGTGTAATCTTCATGGTCAGATAATCTCTGAAGAATCTGTCCATAACGGAGTCTTGCGTCTCATAAACGAACAGCAATTCCATCGGACGCCAGAGGTGCTCATAAACATATGTCTGCTCAGTAGGCTCCAGACCCATAAGAACATAGTTCCGAATCAAATCGGATTCAGACAGTTCTTTACCTGTGGAATTCAGGCTCTCAAAAATAGCCTGCGCATCATCCACAGATCGATCCAGCGTTATATTTACGATCTGCAGCTTGCCTATGGATTCGTATACCTCAGCAGGCTGTAATTCTTTATCCGCAATCTTTCCGGCAAAGAATTTATAGTTGTCCAGCAGCTTTGAGCGAGTGTCATCCGGAATAGGCTTTTCTTCCACAAGCCGCATCAGGATATCCCGGTCAGTTTCCGTCAGAAGCAGTTTATAGCGTTCATCGCCGCTTTCGTACTCATTTTTCAAAAGCATATTATCAATGCGTCGGGCATTGATGGTGGTGTCTTCCGGATTATTGATTGCGTAGTCACGCAGGGCAAGCAGGAGTAATGACAACGTGGTCATTCGCTGCTGGCCGTCTATAATCATATATTTCTGGACACCGGTCGGCATTGCTTGTTCCGCAATATTCACGATGGAACCTACAAAATGGCCCACTTTGCCCTTTTTCTGCATCTCAACGATGTCATTCCACAAGCGTTTACATTGTTCGATATCCCAGCTGTAATACCGCTGATAAACCGGAATCAGAAACTGCTTGTTTCCGTTTAATATCTCGTAGATGTTACCTTTACGTGCGTCCATATTCTACCTCCAAGAATCAATCTTTCTTTCCATATGGCGCAGGTTCTTCAGCAACCATACTCAAATTCTGTTCATGGCGAAAGGAATAATTAACCGCCTTATGTTCGCGCTGTTCCATATCTGCGTTATCCGTCCACAGCTCACACTGTGTCATAACGGTCTGGACTGCGTCGTCCATGCCTTCAGGTGGGTAGCGATGTTTCTTCAGGAGCTTCTTAATCATCATCCGCATTTTTGCTCTGGCGGAGTCGCGTTTCTGCCAATCAATCGTGCGATTCTTACGAAGCGTATCCGCCAGCTCTTTTGTGATGGCAATCAGTTCTTCATTCTCATAGAAGTCCTTAATCGCCTGCGGCTTTGTTAAGGCATCATAGAATCCCAGCTCATCCGCTGTTAGGCCAAGCTGGTCACCTTCTTTCTGTGCTGCAGCAATCTGCTTTGCCAGATTAAGGAGCTCTTGAATGACTTCCTCATTTGTAAGCATACCGTTCAGATAACGGTTCATGGCGCTTTGGATGATCTCGCTGAATTTCTCAGACTTGACTACATTGGTACGACGGTAAATCTGCACCTGCTCGGCTATCAACTTCTTCAGCAATTCAACCGCGAGGTTTTTCTCCTTCATCTTGGAGATTTCCTCAAGGAACTTCGGATCAAACAGAGAGAACTCCTCCGACACGTCCGAAAAGAGATTGATGACGCCTTCGCTCTTCACGCTCTGGCTGAGGAGCGCGTTTATTCTCGCATTCATTTCCGGCAGGGAGATTTTCTTTCCCTCGCCCTGATTCATAAGGCGCATAACAAGCACACGGACCGATTCAAAGAATGCAGCTTCAATTCGGAGACTTTCCTCTACTAACGATGAGCAGAGCGACAGCGCCTGACGGAGCATAAGGGCTTCCTTCAGGAAATCTTCACGCTCACGTTCTTTATCAACGGCAACAATAAAGTTAACTGCGCCACTGATAGCCCTTGATCGCTCAAGGTCAGTTCCGGTAGTAAATTTAGAATAATCGTACCCGTGGAAAATATCGCGGCAGATGGAGAGCTTCTCCAAGAACTTCGGATAGGCCACCTTTGCAACATCGGTATCACCGTAGTTCTTCTTATCACGGGAGGTATAATCGTTCATCGCTTCCTTAAGCGCAGCTGCGATGCCGACATAATCTACAACCAGTCCGCCTTCTTTATCTCCAAATACACGGTTTACACGTGCAATCGCCTGCATAAGGTTGTACCCCTGCATTGGCTTATAAACATACATCGTGGCCAGTGAAGGTACATCAAAGCCCGTCAGCCACATGTCTACTACAATCGCAATCTTAAGAGGGCTATCGTTGTCTTTAAACTTTTTCGCCAGCTCATCCTTGTGACGCTTGTTTCCGATAACGGCACGCCACTCCTCCGGGTCCTTATTGCTTTCTGTCATAACAACAGCGACCTTCTCCGTCCATGAAGGTCTGAGCTGCATGATACGGTCATAGATCTTCATAGCAATGGCGCGGGAATAAGCAACGATCATCGCCTTGCCGGTGAGCAGGTTTGCACGATAGTTCTCATAGTGATCGAGAATATCATCTACCAGTGAAGCGATTGTCTGATCGTTGCCGAGGATGGCATCCATCTGGCCAAGCTCACGTTTGCTCTTGGCTATTACATCTGGATCGGCGTTATTTGCCATAATATCGTACTCGGTATCAATCAGGCGAAGCGTCGCTTCATCCAGCTTTAGTTTAATAACGCGGCTCTCATAATAAACCGGACGGGTAGCGCCGTCCTCGACAGCCTGAGTCATATCGTAAACGTCAATGTAATCTCCGAAGACTTCACGGGTGCTTCTATCTTTCATGGAAATAGGTGTACCGGTGAAGCCTATGTATGTAGCATTCGGTAAGCTGTTACGGATGATTCGCGCGGTGCCGATCTTAATTTTACCGGTCTCCGCATCGACCTTTTCTTTCAGACCATACTGCCCACGATGCGCTTCGTCTGCCATGACAACAATGTTCCTACGCTCGGATAAAGGCTCGTGGGATTCCTCAAATTTCTGCATTGTGGTGAAGATGATCCCGTTTGCCTGTCTGCCATCAAGCAAGGACTTCAAATGTTCCCGGCTCTCAGCATGCAACGGCTCCTGACGCAGAAAATCTTTACACTTTGCGAACTGGCCAAACAACTGATCGTCCAGATCGTTTCGGTCTGTAAGTACCACGATTGTCGGGCTATCAAGCGCTTCCTGCAGCAGATGAGCATAAAAAACCATTGACAGAGATTTTCCGCTACCTTGTGTGTGCCAGAATACACCACCTTTTCCGTCGGTCTCTGTGGCGCGTCTCGTAGACTCTACTGCTTTATTGACCGCGAAATACTGATGGTATCCGGCCAGTATTTTAAACTGCTTTAATCCTTCGTTGGAGAAGCAGATAAAGTTCTTTATAATGTCCAGCAAGCGTTCACGGGCAAAGATACCCTCAAAGAAAGTATCAAACTGTGCGTACTGAGTATTTTCATAACTTCCGTCTTTGGTTTTCCACTCCATGAAGCGGTCCTCGCCGGAAGTAATCGTTCCTGCCTTTGAGGTTAGATGGTCACTCATAACGCAAATGCAGTTATAAATGAACATCGACGGAATCTCCTGCATATAGTTTCTGATCTGTAGGTATGCTTCGGAAGCATCTGTCTCTTCCCGCGATGGAGACTTTAGCTCTACAAGAACAACTGGAAGTCCATTCAAGAAGAGAAGGACATCCGGACGTTTATTGCTGTTTTCAATAAAGGTCCACTGGTTTGCAACGATAAAAGAGTTATTGTCAGGATTCTTATAGTCAACAAGGTATACGAGGCCGGAGCGCTCCTCGCCCTTAACAAAATAGCGCACTTCAACGCCATGCTGAATATAATCCATGAAGACAGCATTCTTCTGGACCAGTTCAGCATTCTCAAAATTTTTCAATTTGAACAGGGCATCACTGATCGCATCCTCTGGCATAGAGGGATTCAGGCGATGCAACGCAGCCGTCAGTTCATCTTCATATAGAGGGCTGTTAAAATCCCTCTCAATATCAGGGCCGTAAACGTGACGGTATCCCATTCCTTGGAATAGCTCTATGATGGAATTCTCATAGTCAGCTTCCGTATAAAATCCTGACATATCAATCGCTCCTTTGTATGTACTATCTATCATGATACCCTTTTCCGGGTAATTCGCTCATTACGTTTGTGTTGCTCCGGTTCAAACGAGAATTTAGCGGCTTAGAGGTCAAGGTCGGAAACGTCAAGTTGACCAGACATCAGCTGTGGTAGCAGGGCATCTCGCATTGTTCGGAGTCTTGTTATTTCAAGCTCATTGGCCTTAGTCATTGTGATAATAGGGCTTATAATCCCAAGATACTCTGGCATTGCTTTATCCGAGAGAATTGGAATAGGTAATGACTTTATGGTTCCAAGGCTTAAATTTGCTTGAACGGCTTGCTGAATACGCTTTGTATAGTAGTCGTTATGCCAGTTTCCCAAGAAGAAACTGTATAGGTATTCAGGCGTTACTTTGCTCTTATTTGCACGGATGATTGCGACAGCCTGATTTGTGTTGGCAGGCAATACACTATCATCTATTAAAGCAAAACGTCCAAGAGTACCAGCAATAGTGAATACTATGTCTCCTGAACTGATTATTGAGCGCCTCAACAAATCGTTCGTTTCACTGTCAATGAACGCAAACTTGTTCTTATCGATAGCGTGATTGTCCAATATAGACTCGGCCTTTATGAAGTTAATGCCTTCAGAGACGAACGGTTTTCCAAGAGTAGTAGGTGTTGTCCCTTTGGTAACAACCAAACACAAATCTGCAAGGGGAACCTGCTCCAAAGTGTCAAGACTTGGATTATCGGTAAACCAATGCTTGAAAATAGTGCTTGCCTGCTGAAGTAAATTCTCGTTTATTTCATTGTTCACCTCGATTTTGTCATCAAATGCAGACAATAAATCAGCAATTTTCTTTTGTGCGTCGATATGAGGAAGCGCAATAGGAAAATCCTTGATTTGGCCAGCATTTAGATTTTGCTGTGCTCCTCCATTAGCGAGTGAAGCTAATTCTGTGTATCTTGAACATAGCCAATAGTATACATATCTATAATCGGCTTTACTGTCATCGATGATCAAATTACAGCAGGCCTGATTAGTCGTTAAGGGAATCTTTGAAATAGCAACTCTTGCGGCTGTTGCTCCATACATTGCAACAATAACGGCATTCGCTGGAACCCATTTTGCTGAAGAAGCCGAGTAACCTTCATCAGTAATGAATTTTTCTGTAGCGGTTATCCGATTGAATTTTATTTCCGAGGTATTTGCTCATGTGAGATAAAGAAGTAAAAGAAGTGTAAAAAATTTTGCCGTTCCCTGTCCGGCTGACTGCCGGACGGGTCGGGCTTTAGTCGGGCAACTCTACCTTGCCGACAAAAGAATAATAGATTTCAATTTCCTGTCTGCGGAGCTTACCCCGGCGTTTCCCGTCAAGGGCTTCCGATTCGTGGATTACGATTTTCTCCACAAACTCCCGTAACAGGGTAGGGGTGAGTTCCTCAAAGCTGGTGTACTTGCGGACTACTTTCATAAACTTTTCAGCGTTCGCCGTGGCTTCCAGTGTTTTAGAAAGTTCGCCCTGCAGAACGGCGGCTTTCTCTTTCAGTTCCTTTTGCTCGGCTTCGTAGTCTGCCGAAAGTTCCGTGAAACGCTCGTCCGATATGCGCCCCGCCACACTGTCCTCATACAGCCGCTTGAAGATAGCAGAGAGTTCCGCAATCCGTTTTTCTGCCGCTTCCAGTTCTTTCTTCTTGGCGGCGTTGCGGCGTTTGCTCCCGTCCTCTGTCTGTTCGGTCAACAGCTTCATAAACCGGGCTTCGTGCTTTGCGGCGTAGCTGGTGACTTTCCGTAAATTCTCGGTCACTCCCTCGGTCAAAAGGTCGGTGCGGATAAAGTGCGCCGTGCAGTCTGCCGTGCGCTTCTTGTAGCTGCCGCATATGTAGCAGTCCTGCCGCCGCTTGTCCGTCTGATACCTCTGCTGGTACATGACGCTGCCGCAATCCGCACAAAAGAGTATGCCGGAGAACAAGCCCACTTCATCATAGCGGTTGGGGCGTTTACGCTGCTTGCGTAGCTCCTGCACACGCTCCCATGTGTCACGGTCTATGATGATTTCGTGGTGGTTCTCAAAAACCGCCTGCTTGTCCTCGCTATTGTAGATAATCTTGCTGCATTTGTAGGATTGGGTGGTGGTCTTGAAGTTCACAAGGCAGCCCGTGTATTCCCGGTTTTCAAGGATATGCACCACGGTATTCGCCGCCCACTTGCACTCATAGCCGGGGTGGTAACGGCGTGTGCTTCCCGTCCGGCGGTATTCCAGCGTTCCCGGCGTGGGTGTCTGCTGTTCCGTCAAGACACGGGCAATCTTGGTCGGTCCATTCCCGGCAAGGCAAAGGCTGTAAATCTGCTTCACCACGGGGGCGGCTTCCTCGTCAATGATGAAATTTTCGTCCTCGTCCATGAGGTAGCCGTACACGGGCTTGCTTGTGACAGGCTTCCCGCTCATGCCTTTTGAGCGTTTTACCGCCCGGATTTTCTTGCTCGTATCCCTCACCAGCCATTCGTTAAAAATGTTACGCAAGGGGGCAAAATCGTTGTCGCCCTGTGCGCTGTCAACGCCGTCATTGATAGCAATGAAACGGACGTTTTTCTGTGGGAAAATCATTTCCGTGTACATTCCCACTTGTAAGTAGTTTCGCCCTAACCGTGACATATCCTTTACGATAACCGTTCCCACAAGCCCCGCTTCAATGTCGGCAAGCATGGACTGGAAGCCGGGTCTTTGGAAGTTCGCCCCGGAATAACCGTCGTCCGTGTACCATTTCAGATTGCCGAAGCCGTTCTGTTTGGCGTAGTTTTCAAGGATTCGCTTCTGGTTGCTTATGGAATTGCTCTCGCCTTGCAGCTCGTCCTCATGGGATAACCTCGGATAAAGGGCGGTGATAAGTGTTGTGGTGGTCTGTCTTGACATAGATTCCTCCGTTTCCGACAGCCAGCCACACTATTCCGTAAGTCCATTATATCACACGGCGGGGCTGGCTGTACAGCCTTTTTTGCTACTTTATGGCACATAATGTCGATTGATTTTCAGTAAGGAATGTCGCTTTACATGGCATGGGCGGCTGTTCCCCCGGCTGCGCTTTCCGCTTCCAGCACTTTCATCATTTTGTCGGCGGCGGTGGCGGTGGTGTCCTGTTTGAAATAGCCGGAAACCACAAGGACGGTGTTCCCCCGGCGAACCTCGGTCACGCAATCCGGGCGGCGGGCGGTAGTGGCGGTGCTTCTCTTGGGCGTGTCGGTCATAGGCAAATCTCCTTTCCATTCAGCAGCTTTTTAAGCTGTTCCATTTTCTCCCTTGCGGCGGCTTTTCTGAAATTCTCCCCGGTAATGCGGACGGGGGTACACATTTCAATAAGGCGGTCATAAATGCGGGCGTGGGGCGTGTCCTCCGGGTTCTGCAATTCTTCCAGTGTCAAATTTGTAGTGACTATTAACGGCTTTCTGCTGCGGTATCGGCTGTCAATCACGTTGTAAACCTGTTCCAGACCGTATTCCGTGCCACGCTCCATGCCGAAATCGTCAAGGATAAGCAAGGGGAAGCTGCAAAGGCGGGAGATATATTCGTTCCTGTCCTTGTAGCTGGTGGCAAGGTCGTTGAGGATAAGGGCAAAGTTCGTCATGCACACGGAAATCTCTTTCTCCATGAGGGCGTTGGCAATACACCCGGCAAAATAACTCTTGCCCGTGCCGACATTCCCCCACAAAATCAATCCATAGTTCCCGGTGCTTATCTGTTCCCATTGCTCCACATAGGAATAGGCTTTGTGCATTTGGGGGCATTTGCCGTTGTCGTTTTCAAACGTCCATGCCCTCATAGCCGGGTCGGTAAAGCCCTTTCTTTTCAGCCGTTCCACTTCCTCCCGGTGCTTCCGCTCCCGGTCTGCGGCTTCCAGCATTTCCCGGCGTTTCCGCTGGCAGTCACATTCTTTAGGGTGGCGGTCACGTCCGAAAAAGGTCTTGCCCTCCGGGAAGTAGGCTTCTTTGGGCTGGCGGCAGCTCCCGCAATATAAAAGCCCGTCCTCGCCCGTGTAGTCCTCCGGCTCTGCTTCCTGTGCCGTGGCAAGCCGGAAAATAGCGTTATCGTAATCACACATAAAATCGTTCCTCCTTGTTCATGGTCTTTCACGCCCTGTTTACGGGGCGTTGTGTCTATGCTGTCAAAGGCTCTCGCCCTCCTTGTAGGAATAATCGGGGATTCCCTTTTTCGGGTTCTCCTTTTTCTCACGGTTTAGCCAGCGGCGCAATGCGGCGGCATGGCACACATAATCATTCCCGCTGGCGGCTATGTACTCGCTCATTTCCTCGATAAGCCGTTCCAGCCTGTCCGGGTATTCCGCTTTCAGTTCCGCATACTCGGATTCAGAGAGGAAAATATTTTTATATCTGCCAAACGGGGCGGGCGGCTCCCCACTCGCTCCTTTTAGTTGGTTCTCTTTTAATTGGTTTATAGTAAATTGGTTAGGGGTCGGTTTTCCGTCCAACGCAAAGGTCGGTTTTCCGCCCTTATGAGGGTCGCTTTTCCGGCTATCAGAGGGTCGGTTTTCCGGCTGTATGGCTGTCATATGGTCGGAAAACCGTACCACTGGCACTTGCGGTATTTTCACATAAAGGCGGTTCGGTGCGGAAAATCCCCGGCGTTCCCGCACTAAAAGCCCGGCAGCGTCCAGCTCGTTCAGTGCGGATTTTATGGCGGTTCTGCCTTTATCCAGCGTTTCCGCTATCTCCGAAACGGGATAGAAGATATATGTCCTGCCCTCGCTGTCCTGCCAGCCGTTCTTCTGTGAGAGGGTGGCACGGTCTAACAGCAGCGCATAGAGCAGCCTTGCGGTATAGGACAAGTCCATTTTCAGCAGAAAACAGGGATAAGGGAAAAACTGCGGCATTGCGGTGTCGGCTGTGATGTAATCGGTTATGGTTCTCACCTCCTGTCTGTGGCTTCTGTTACGCAATTAAAGCGGCTTTTCCGGGGGTAAAGGATAAATGTACCGCCTACCTGTTGAGGGCGGTCTGAAAAGCCTTGATTTACGGGGGTTTGGAATATCCTAAAGCGTGACATTTATCCCTCTGTTTCCGCTTGCGCTGTGTGGCTCTGATTCTTTTCATGCGTCCGGCGCAATCCGGGCAGTATTTCCCCCGGTTTGACTTGGGGAGAAAGTACCCGCCGCACTCGGTACAGCGTTTCCTGTCTGCCCGGTGCAAAAGGTCGGCTTCCAGTTTCCCGTCCAGCGGCAGCACGGCGACAATAAACCAGCGGCACAAGAGGGAATAGCTGATACTCTGCACACACACGCAAGGCTCGCCGTTATCCAGCGCAATGCAATTCCCGTTGTCATAGTTGCAGCACTCATGCACAAGGCGGCAGGCGGCTCTGTACTGGCGGTAGTCCATGTATGGGCGTTTACCGTTCATTCTCCCGCCCCTTTCCCCGTTCCGGCTCTCGCCGTAGGATTTGCTCAATATTGCCCTTGACGGTCTGCAATTCCCGGACATTTTCTTTCTTCTCCCGGTATTCGTTGTAAAGCGTGTTCTTTTCCCTCGTAAGCTGCTCAATCTCCGCTTGCAAGGTCTTGGACGCTGGCAGCTTGGAGATTCCCTGTGCCTTGAAATACCGGGCGGCAGATTCGGAAATGATAAACTCGCTTTCGTGCTGCTCCCGGTAGGCTCTCCGGGCTTTCTCCGTTTTCTGCGCCCTAAGTCCGTCACGGGCTGGCTTGGTCTTGATGTATGCCAATAGCTGCTTCTGCAAGTCCTTTTTCTCCCGCAAAGTGTTTTCCACGGCTTTTAGTTTCCCGGTCACTTCATGCAGTCCGGCACTGGCGGCGGCAAGTGCGGCTTCCAGTTCTTCCGGGGAAGAAAAGCCGGATTCCTCATAAATGCTCATGGTCGCCGCCATTTGCTTCAGATTGTGCAAGGTCGCCCATTTCTCGTAGCCTTTCCCCTTGCCCTCGGCTCTCTTGGCGGCTATGTCTACCATGCGCTGTACTCCGTCATTCTTCGGGGCGTTTATGGCGGCTTTATTGCGCTGTAAGCGGTCTTTTATGCTCCGGGGGTATTCCTCTTTGGGTAGGGGCTTTTCGGCGGCTCTGGCGGCGTTCTGTGCGTTTAGGGTGAGTGCTTCCAGTACGGCGGCACGGTCAAAATCATCACCCAACTTCCGGGCGGTGATTGGCTTCGTCCTGTCCGGCGTGAGATACGACAACCTCCCCCGGCTCTCCTTGACGGTCACGCCTTGCTGTAACAGCTTCCCGGAAAAGTCCTCAAAGGAAACAGCAGAGGACAGGGCGGTGCGGATCGTGCGCCGCAGCTTCTCCTTGTCCGTTTCAAATTTCGTAAGTTTGGGCGGCTCTCCTGTGGCGGCAAGGGAAGCGTTCTCTTTATCCAGTGCGGCTTGTCCTTTCCGCTTCGCCCAATACTCACGCTCGGTAACTCGGTTCTTGCTCCCATGCAATAAGTCAATCTGATAGAGGTTTTCCCGGTGGCACATCTCCATGACTTCCGCTTTGAAATACTCCATAGCAGCGTCCGTACAGCGGTGCTTGCAGCCCTCCCTTGTGTCCGCTGGTCGTTCCATGTAGGGCAATAGCGGCACTTCCTCAATCCGTAGGGAATTGATTACGATATGCACATGGATATTTCCGCTGTGGTTATGCCCGTCCGGGTGGGTGCATACAAGGGCTTGGTGGCCGGGGAAATGCTCGGCGCAAAACTTCTCGCCCAATGCCTGCGCCCGGTCTACGGTCAAGCCATTGTCCGGGCCGTCCCGTGGGTCAAAGCTGATGATATAGTGGTGGCTTTTCACATCTTCCCGCCGCTGGTTCTTCCCATAGCGGAGATTTGCCCGCATACAGGCAACGGCAAAATCCTCCCCGCCGCAGTTCAGCGTGGACAGCCGGTAGTCCTCGCGGGGGATAAGCCTGCCGGTTTCATCAAGGACGGGCTTCATGGTAAACTCGTCATGCTCAAAAAGCAGGTATTGTTCGGCGGCTCCGTAGTCGGCGTTTTTAGAGTTGATATGCTTGAGTGTTGCCAACCGCGTCACCTACTTTCTTTAAGACTTCATACTTGAGGGCGGCAAGGTCGGCTATGGCGGCGCGTACCTCGCCGGACAGCGCATTGTAGGGTGCGCCGTACTCATTCAGATACCGGGCAATCTGATTGAGGTTGCCGCCGATCCTGCCGTATTCGGCGGTCAGCTTCCCGACAGCGGCAAGCAATTCATCATTGACCGGGGAAACGGTAACAATGGGGCGTATGGTTGCCCGTGTAATGGCTTGCCGGATAAATTCGGACTGGCTCATACCATAAGGGGCAAGCCGGGCGGTAAAGTCGGCGTATTCTTCATCGGTCAGCCGGGTCTTGACTACCCTGCTGCGGTGGGGCATGTTATATCGTTTCATAGGTGGTTGACCTCCTTTCTGTGCGTGGTGTCCTCTCACTAATAGGAGAAAAACAGGGTGTGAAGCGGAACTGTTTTTGAAAAATCCGAAAAAATATTTTGAGGGATTTTTAAGCGGCGCAAGCCGCATAAGCAGGGTTTGGGGAAGGCACTCCCCAACAAGATTCCCGCAGGGGCAAAATGAGCGAAAAGCGAATTTTGGTACTGCGGTAGAATCTTGCTCTAAGAAACTGCCAAACTGCCGTTCACTTCCTACTGCCACTTTTTCAAAAAATCGCAACCAACTTTTTTATAAAAGGCTGCCGGATTGCCCTCACTTGCTACTGCCACTTTTTCGGGAAATCTATAACCAGCTTTTTTCATAAAAGGCGGCAGGCTGGCATTCTCCCCCCTTACTCCCTACAACACCGCAAAAAGCAAAAATGACGGACTTTCCGGCAAGAA
>ERZ1673697.1984-NODE-1984-length-20296-cov-4.673732_pt1 | contig 20296 bp, 20 predicted proteins | sample MGYA00580227_ERZ1673697 | MGnify/ENA primary metagenome ERZ1673697 (study PRJEB41218, sample SAMN15661759) | gut metagenome | host: Homo sapiens | place: Canada: London | collected 2015-08-20/2019-03-30 | study: EMG produced TPA metagenomics assembly of...
GATTTAAGGACTACCGGAGCCCAAAGAACCGGGTGCAGCATGTGTGGGTTTGGAATCCACATGGAAGAACGGCCGCACAGATTCGATAAGCTCAGAGAGCGGAACCCAAAGGAATGGGAGTTTTATATGTATAATTGCTGCACAGATCCAAAAACTGGAGAGAAATACGGATGGGGAAGGGTGCTTGATTATATTGGCGTGGAATGGGAAGATGTTCCGCCGGTACAATTAACCCTGTTTGATATGGAGGGATGAATATGGGTAAACCAACCAAAGAATTTGAATACCGGATGCAGGGAATGGTGTATGCACTCGACATAGCCAAAAAAGAAGGGATAGAAGCATTGGAGAGAGACATCAGGAAACGGGGATTCCTGAGGGCTCCGATGAAGTTTTCACAGAAGGAGATTGATGAATTTATAGAATTCACGTCTGAAAACTTATACCAGACATCAATGGCGGTGTGGTTTATGGCGCTGAATACGGCTTTTGGTTTTGGGAAAAAACGGTTTGCGAGGTTGAAAGAAGCGTTTGACAAGCATACAAGGGATGTTATGGATTTTGATTATCTTGGCAATCACTATGTGAGCCTGGAAGATTATGCGAATTACCTGAATAAGAAATATGGATGTGATATCGATGTGGATTGCGTGGCAATGTGCCAGAATTCATCCACGGCAGATAAGACGCAGAAACATATGGCGAGGGTGGAGGATATCATAAGCGCCCTCCGGGCAGCAGGCTTTGAAGAGGCGGCAGTATTTATAGAGAAAAAGATTTAGGAAGGACAGAATAGCAGATGAACGATAGATATTTATTTAAGGCAAAACGGACAGATAATGGCGAATGGGTGAAAGGGTATTATAGATACATACAATGCCTGGACGAGCATCACATCCTGCCAATTAACCCAAGGAATAAGATGGAGTGTTACGTGATAGATCCATCCACCGTCTGCCAGTGTGCAGGATATGCAGGGATATGGGAGCACGACATATTCCAGTGTGATGAAGAAAGATATCAAATTGAATTTGATGGAGAAGAGCTGACATGGCAGGCGGAATCCTTATTTTATTCCGATAGTATTGAATTGGGAGAGTTTTCGCCGGACGAGATAGATGTTATCGGAAACATATTTGACAACCCGGAGCTATTGGGGGTGATAAAGTGAGACATAAAAGGACAAGGCGGCAGCAACACGTAGACACATTAAGCCACCACGGTGACATGGCAGAAAGGAAGCCGGACAGCAAAGCGCGGGCGGATTTTAAGCGCCCGGCGTACCAGGCACGGAGCCTGATCGCCCAGCAGGGCAGGCAGATGCAGAGCGAGAGTGTGGAGGAATACCTGGCAAGGAAATACAATATCAAAGGGGAGATACGGGGTGGATAAAAGGACGGAAAATGAAAAGAAAAAAGAATATTTAAGGAGTTATCGCGTACATGTGCGAAGGATAGCAAGGATAGAGGAAGAGCTTGCTGAACTTCGATTGATGCGGGAATCCATTTCCGTGAATAATGACGGTATGCCGCATGGTACAGGGAAAGGTGATCTGTCCGGATATGCTGCAGAATTAGACAGACTGGAACAGGAACTGCTGGAAGAACGATACCGTAGGATATTGACCTATAAGGACATTGCAGGGCGGATTAAGAAACTTCGAAGCACGAACGAGAATGATGTTATGTTCTATCGTTACATAAAAGGCATGGATTGGTGGGAGATTGCGGAGAGAATGCATTATTCAGAAAGATGGATATATAAGCTTCATGGAAATGCATTGGCTCATTTTGAACTACCAAAAGAGTTCATAGAAGTTCAGTAATATCTGTGGTAATATGGTATCATCGGGAAGCGAAAGAGAGAAAGGTTTCCTGAGCTATTCTTTTCACTAATTTCCTCCAGTTATAGAACCGAAAGGCGTTCCGGGATTCCCCGGGGCGTTTTTCGTTCCCGGGGAAAGAAGCGGGCAGAGACATAGGACACCCTACGGGGTGTCTTTTATAATACAGAAAAACATACCGGAATGAAGGTGGTGAAGTGGCAGGCTATGAAAACATAAAAGATAAAGGATTTGACAATCGAACCACGGGGGAACTACGGGAAATAGCGTCCCGAGGCGGCAAAGCATCCGGAGAAGCCAGACGGCGGAAAGCCGACTTCCGAAAGACGTTGAATATGCTTTTGACTACCGAGATAGAGAGCGGGGAGTGGAATCCGTTCTTGGAATCGATTGGAGTGGAGAGCACATTGGAGTCAGCTTTGCTGATGGAAATGATTAGGAAAGCACTTGAAGGCAATGTAAAAGCTGCTTATTTTGTTGCACAGTACGCCGGCCAGTCTGCGGAACCGGAAGAGAACAGGAAGAACCGGGAAGCAGATACAGAGCTGAAGCAGGCAAGGAAGCAGGCTGTGACGGGTGAAAACGAAACGGATGAAGCCCTGCAGAAACTGGATGAAATATTAAAGGGAGTATATGAAAATGCAGTTAAGCAGGAAGCAGAATGAGTATATTGTGAATGCAACGCATCGATGGAATATTAAGTCCGGCGCTGTGCGTTCCGGGAAATCCTATGTGGACACGAGTTTTATCATTCCGTCCCGTATCCGGGAAAGGGCAGGGGAGCCTGGGTTAAATGTTATCCTTGGCGTATCGAAGGAGTCGATTGAAAGAAATGTGCTGCAGCCTATGAGAGAAATATACACGGACAGGCTGGTAGGGACAATCAATAACCGTAATATAGCCAGGATATGCGGTGAGGACACGTATTGCCTTGGGGCTGAGAAAGTCAGCCAGGTAGCAAAAATCCAAGGCTCATCCATTAAATATTGCTATGGGGACGAGGTGGCGAAGTGGAACAAGGAAGTTTTCCAGATGCTAAAATCCCGTCTGGATAAGCCGTACTCCTGTTTCGACGGGAGTTGCAACCCGGAGCATCCTACACATTGGCTGAAAGAATTCATCGACAGCCCGGAGCTGGATATTTATCTGCAGGAATATACAATATTTGATAACCCATTCCTTCCGGAAGGATTTGTTGAACAGCTTTGCAAAGAATATGCAGGAACTGTATATTACGACCGGCTGATCCTTGGGCGCTGGAAGAGGGCAGAAGGGGCAATATACAGGAAATTTGCAGACAACACAGACTCCTTCCGGTGTGATGTGGTAAATAAGCTTTCCAGGGCGCCGCAGCGGAAGCAGTTCCGAAAAGAAGATATTGTTTCGATAGAGATAGGCGTAGACTTCGGCGGGAACCAGTCAGGACATTCTTTTGTAGCCAGGGGCTATACGGATGATTACAGGGATGTGATCGCGTTGAAATCCCGGAGGATTCTGGCGAAAGACGAAAATGAAGACATTGACAGCAATAAGCTGGATGAGATGCTCTGTGATTTTGTACAGGAAGTAATTGAAAGGTACTCTATTTACGAAAAGGATAGGGAATCTATTATCAGCAGCAATGTGGAATCCGTATTCTGGGATAATGCTGAAACAGTCCTCGGAAACTCCATCAGGAACGCCCTAGGGAGGCGGCTCCCGTGGATTTCTGTAAAACCGGCAAAGAAAAAAACGATTAACGACAGGATAAGATGCACGAACAGGCTTATGGGGGCAGGACGTTTTTTTATTACGGATGACTGTGAATCGTTAGAAAAAGCGTTCTGCGATGCCGTATGGGACCAGGATGTAAAAGACAAGGATGAACGCCTGGACGATGGAAGCACAGACATTGACAGCCTGGACGCGTTTGAATACACGATAGAGAGGGATATGAAATACCTGATACAAGAGGTGGAAGATGTTTGATGGGATTAAAAGAATATGGAGAGGGATAAGAAAGATGTTTGGATATACAACATTAAAATCTATTGTGGGAAAGGATATAGCCCTTTCTGATGCGATGATAAGCGCGATTGATAAATGGAAGCGCATGCTTGACGGACAGGCAGAATGGACAACGGACTATATCAAATCGCTCCGGATTGAAGAAGGGATATGCCGGGAATTTGCAGATACGGTATTGGTTGAGATGGAAACCAGCATCAGCAATGAGCGTTTGGACAGGGTGTACCAGAATAGCATTGCCATGCTGAATGAAAACCTGCAGTCCGGCTTAGGACTTGGGGCGTTCGCCCTGAAACCGCTGGGTGCTGGTACGGCAGAATTTGTTACGGCCGATAAATTCATACCGATTTCCTTTGATGATGATGGGAAGCCGTTGGATGCGGGATTTTTAACGGTGAAGCAGGTAGGAAATAATGATTACTATACCAGGTTTGAACGCCACTATTTTGTAAACGGAAACCTGACAATTGAAAATAAGTGCTACCACTCCCAGAGCATGTATGATATCGGGAACCCGTGCGAGCTGACGGATGTAGAAGGATGGTCTGGCATAAATCCCGGTCCGGTCACATACCAGGGGATGACACAGATGGATTTTGGGTATTACCGGAATCCGGTTGAAAATAAGGTAGATGGTTCCAAATGTGGCGTATCTATTTTTGAATCTGCAAAAGAAAGGATAGAGGCTGCCGATGTGCAGGGGGCGCGGCTTGACTGGGAATATGATTCTGGGGAAAGGGCTATCCACGTCGATGAGAGGGCGCTGAAGGCTATGAAACGCGGCATGGCGAAGCTGAATAAGAGATTGTACCGCGGGCTTAACCTTGAAGACGGGAAAGACAGGGAGCTTTTGAAAGAATATTCCCCTGAAATGCGGGATGAATCTTTCCGGCGGGGACTGGAAGACCGCAAAAGGGAGATTGAATTCATCGTAGGACTTGCATACGGGGACTTGTCCAATGTCCAGGAAGTGGAGAAAACAGCCACTGAAATAAAAGCGTCCAAAGCAAGGAAATATAATCGTGTGACGGCAATCCAGGAGAATTTGAGGAAATGCCTGGAAGGTTTTGCCGGAGGCCTTGCATTTTATAATGGGCTTTATAATTCCGGGTATGAATTTAACTGCAAATTCAATGATTCCATCTTGACAGATGAAGAGACAGAACGGCAACAGGACAGGGAAGATGTTGCGATGGGAGCTATGCAGATGTGGGAGTACAGGATGAAATGGTACAACGAGGATGAAAAGACTGCAAAGGCAGCAGTCGGGATGCAGGCCGAGGTGATTGAATAATGACATCGGGAGAACTGGAGAAGATACCACTCCCTTTCCAGAAAATATTGTCTGACCTGGAGAGCCGGGTTATGTCAGAGATTGTCCGCGCGATTAAGATAAACGGATTTTCGACGGCTACAGCCGACTGGCAGATGCGCAGGCTGGTGCAGATGGGAAAATCTGAAAAGGAAATAAAAGAGTGGGTGCAGGAAGCGCTGGAGCTGTCTGATGCAGAACTGGAGCAGATCTATTCTGAGGATATTTATAAGCAGTATTATAAATACGGCCGGATATATAAAGCTTCCGGGAAAGAACAGATTCCGTTTGAGGAAAACAAAGAGTTGCAGGCGCTCATAGAAGCGGCAAAGCGCCAGACAAAAGATACTTTCCGCAATATGACCGCTTCCCTCGGATTTGCAATCCGGAACCCGGCAACCGGGAAGATCCAGCACAGCCCCCTTATGGAATTTTATCAGGGCACGCTTACGAATGCGGTCATGGATATTGCGTCCGGAGCAATCAGCTACGATAAGGCGCTGAGCCATGCAATCAACACGATGACAAACAGCGGGCTTCGCTGGATTGATTATGAGTCCGGCTGGCATAACAGGGTAGATGTGGCAGCGCGGCGTGCTGTCATGACAGGATTCCGCCAGGTACAGGGAAAGATAAATGAACAGGTGGCGGAAGAGCTGGGAACGGACAGCTATGAAGTATCCTGCCATATTGGGGCGAGACCGGAGCATCAGGTGTGGCAGGGACGGGTGTATACATACAAGGAGCTGGAGACTGTCTGTGGGCTTGGGACAGGTCCCGGCTTATGTGGATGGAACTGCTACCACAATTATGCGCCCTTCATCCCCGGCATATCTGTCCGCAGCTACACAGACGAACAACTGGAGCAGATGGCTGCGGAAGAAAATAAGCCAAAGACATACAATGGAAAACAATATACAACCTACGAAGCCCTACAGGAACAGCGTAAGATGGAAACTGCCATGCGGAAGACCAGGCAGGATATTAAGCTGCTTAAAGAAGGTGATGCCAGTAAAGATACCATTACCCTGAAAAAAGCACGGTACCAGCTCCAGCAACAGCAGTATAAGGCATTCTCAGAAGCAATGAAGCTGCCCGAACAGAAAGCCCGGGTATATCAGGATGGGCTGGGGAAAGTTGCGGGAAAAGCGGATAAACACGTTGTAAAAAGCGCGGGTTTTGGTATAATAGAGATGACAAGAAAAACAAATGACTCAAGAAAAGATTTTAAGTTTATAAGTGATAAGACATTTGATGAATTAACAATTTCCGCAAAGAAAAAAGGTGCTATTATTATAAGAGGGACGAAAGAGGCGGAAGAGCACTTAGAAAGGCTTAATGCAGCGGCTTCTAATGTTGGGGATGTGCTTATTTTCCGAAAAAATGTCTGTATAAGTGAAGTGTTAGAAGAGGTTCATCATTTTGAGCAAAATATAGAAAAACTGAATGCGGATAAAGGAGAACCACTCAGAAGTATTTTGAATGAAATTGAAGCCAAGCAATACCTTTTGGATAATATTAGCAAATACAAAATTCCAAGAAAAGAGGTGGAGCAGACAAAAGCTCAATTGGAGTCATATAAGAAACAGTTAAGGAATTATAGGAAGGCGGTGGATGAGCGTGAGTAGGATTTTGGGAGAGTGGAAAATAGGAAAGTATACAGCTCTTGAATTGGACGAAGATCCTCCAATGAAAAAATATAGTAAATACAGGATAGGGGGGAAGGATTATGTGCCAATTCCTGTGTATGACTTGCCAAGACATATTGCAATAGAAGACCAGGGAGAATTTATAGGAAAAACCGTTGAATTTATTTAATACCATCGGCTGTCAATGGCGGGTGGTATTTTTATACCCATTTTTAAGGAGGTGATCTGGATATCTCTCATTAAGGCGCTGGGTTATGCGTCTTATTTTTATGCCGGCAGATTAGGCGTAAAACAGTCTGGACTTACCATGAACCAGAGGTGCGACCTCGTAGAAAAAGCGTAGATGAAAGGAAGGTATTACAGTTATGAAAAGAAAAGATTTGGAGTCAATGGGAATAGAGAAAGAAAACATTGACAAAATTATGGACTGGAATGGGGCAGACATTGAGGCAGAGAAAGCCAAGACGGCTGCCGCGGAAGGGGAGCGTGATAATTACAAGACCCAACTCGATACAGCAACCGGTGAGCTGGATAAGCTGAAAGAAATGAAGCCGGAGGAGATGCAGGCAACCATCACGAAGCTCCAGGATGACCTGAAGGCAAAGGATGACGAGTATGCCGCAAAAGAGACAGAACGCCTGTTTAATGAATCCCTTGACAAAGCGATCACGGAGGCAGGTGGGCGCAGCGTAAAAGCTGTGAGGGGAATGCTCGACATTGCTGCCCTTCAGGAATCTAAAAACCAGACCGATGACATTAGGAAAGCATTAGACACGATCAAAGAGTCTGATGCTTATTTATTTGGAGCAGACGAACCAATTAACAATCCGGTGGGACCGACCGGGAATCCGGGCGGTGCAGACGCTACTACGGCAGCCATGCGGGCAGCAGCGGGATTACCGCCGGCAAAATAAGAAAGGAGCATAAAATATGCCAAACACAATCGCATTAGCAAAAGAGTATATTAACATTTTGGACGAGGTGTACAAAATGGCATCCGTGACAGCGGATCTTACAAGTGACGCCACCATGATGAGGGCAGGAGCGAACAACAGTGAAATCCTGTATCCGCAGCTTGAAGTTGGCGGACTCGGGAATTACGACCGGAATTCCGGTTATACTTCCGCTGCTGTTAAATTGGAGTGGAAGACCGCAAAATTTAACTATGACAGGGGCGCCAGGATTGAAGTTGATGTAATGGACAATGCAGAGTCCAGGAACATTGCCTTCACCCGGGCGGGGGCCGAATTGCAGCGTACAAGGGTTGCGCCGGAAGCCGATGCATTTACATTTGCTACTATCTGCGGTTTCGACGGGATTACGATGAAGCAGGAGACTTTTGACGGGGCAGAAGCGTTCCTTGCGGCGCTGATTGCAGCGAAAAATAAAATGGATGAAGATGAGGTGCCGGAAGAAGGAAGAATCCTGTATGCCACCCCGACGCTGATGAATGGAGTCATGGCGCTTGATACAACGAAGTCCAGGGAAATCCTGAATGCGTTCACGGTTAAGAAGAAAGTACCGCAGTCCAGGTTCTATACGGCAATCGATCTCCTGGATGGGAAAACGGAAGGGGAAGAATCCGGGCACTACCGAAAAGGTACAGCGGAATATGCATTGACGAAGGATTCCAGTATCGTATCCGGGAAGACCTATTACACCAAGAGCGGAGATAAGTATACCGCAGTGTCAAGCCCGTCTGCGTCTTCCATTTCCACCTATTACGAGGCGGTTGCGGAAGCAGGCGCTGACATCAACTTTATGATTATCCATAAACCTGCAATCATTAAGTTTGATAAGCACGTTGCGCAGGACATTATCCCGGCGTCCATGAACCCGAACGCAGATGGGGACATCCTGAAATACAGGAAGTACGGGCTTGTAGATTATTACAGGAATAAAGCGGCAGGGTTCTATGTATCGCATAAATAAAGGCGGTGGGAAGGATGCGCAGTTACGCCGATTATGATTTTTACCTTGAGTCCTGTCTGTCCGGACGTGCGCCAAAGATACCGGACAGTGATTTTGGTTATTGGTCTATGCAGGCATCTGCACAAATCCGGCAGTGTACCTTTGGACGGATTGACAGCATGGAGGAAATCCCGGAGGAAGCAAAGCTGTGCTGCTGTGAGGTGGCAGAAAAGCTATACACAGCAGAAAACGCAAGAGATGAGAACGGGATGCTCCTGCAAAGTTACGGCAATGACGGGGAGACAGGGACGTATAAAGCAGATGAATTATCAGAGTCCGGTGTGAGAAAGGCTGTTTCCAGGATTATCAGGAAATGGCTCTCAGGAACCGGGCTTTTGTATTGTGGGGTGGAGTAGATGAACCCGAATTATAACAAGACAATTACATTGTTTAACTGTTTCCGGGCAGCAGACAATCCAGACGGCAAAAAAGATATTTGGCAGAAAACGGTCCTTCAGGACTGTTTTTATAAAAATGCGATGGGAAGAACGGAAAATGTAAGCACTGATCCCAGAATGTCAAATACCTATACGGCCAGGATACCGGAATCGCCGTGGTATAAGCCCTACAGGGAATGGATACATCTGCCGGAAGAAGAGCGGAAAAAGTATTTTACCGTAAGCCAGAAAGACATCGTTGTAAAAGGGGAGTGCCGGGAAGAAATCACCGGCATATCCCCGGACACGGCATCGGAGATCCTTTCGCGGTATAAGCCGGAGGCTTTTTTGGTAACTGCGTTTTCTGACAATACGTCACACCGGATGGCAAAGCATTACAGGCTGGGAGGTTAAGATGGGGATTGATTTTAAGTGGAATAAGGGAATTACACAGATTGCAAAGGAAGCCACCGGGATACCCGGGTCGCTCCTTTTTATGGCAAATGAATCGAAACGGCTTATGGAGCCTTATGTGCCTGCCCTCAATATGGTGCTCTCCCAGAATGTACGCACATACGTAGAAGGAGACCATGGGGTAGTCCATTACCAGTCCCCCTACGCTGCATTCCAGCATGAAGGAAATGTGATGGTATCCCGGATTACCGGAAGCCCATGGGCAAGGAAAGGGGAGAGCAAGATTGTAACAGGCAGAAAATTAAAATACAACAAATCCAGGCATCCCCTTGCAACGTCAGAGTGGGAAAAAGCCATGTGGGCGGCAAAGGGCGCAGAACTTACCAAGGCGGTGCAGGCCTATATAACGGGCGGCGGATTATGGTAAAGGGGGCGGCGTATGACAAAACATGAGATTATGAAAGCCTATGTGGAAGAAAAAGTAGGGGAACTGATGGGACGCCTTGTTTCTTTCAATTTCGCAGATGACTCACCGGATTCCGTTTCTTTTCTGACGGATTATTCCGGGAGGGTCGTGAAAAGGTACCTGCGGGCAGCAGACAAGGAATACAGGTTCGTCCTATTGGTAACCTGGCACTATTCCACGGAAACGGATGACCTGAATATGCAGGCAATGAACTTCGCACAGGAATTCATGGAATGGATTGAAGAACAGGACAAGGCAAAGAATTATCCGAATTTTGGAGAAAAATGCCAGACAAAGAAAATAGAAAACCTGCAGAACATGCCGAACCTTGCAACGGTGGACTGGGAGAATATGACCGCCCAGTACCGGATACCGTGCAGGGTTCTTTATTTTGAAAAGGAGAGATAAGAGTATGAAATTAAGCGAATTAATGCAAAATTACACGCCGGATGCTGAGTATGAAGGCTGGGTAACGAATGACGATTACGTATTTGCAATTGACAAGACGCCGGGAGCGACAACAGCAACGGCTCCGGGAGATTATGTGGTGGTTGAGATGGGAATCGCAGGGTTAGATTCCCAGATGAACCCAATTACGCAGGATAAGCAGTATATCCGTTCCGGGCAGAACACCATGAAGACCGGGACACAGCGTTCCTTCTCCGTGACTGGGGACCGCTACGCAGGGGACGAAGCGCAGGACTTCTGCTTGTCCCACAAAATGAAGTATGGTACAGGAAACAACGTAGTGACAAACTACGTATATTTCAATGTGCTGAACGGCAAAGGCGAGAAAGGGCAGGTATCCATCATCGTGAATTCCGATGGCTCCGGAAATGCCGGGGAATCTTCTGCAATCGATATTGAATTCAAGAAGATTGGATCCAATCCGGCAGAATATACTTACGCTGCTTCTTGAAGTGAACCTGCAGCTATACCGCTGAGCATGGAACCCGAAACAATAGAGGAGGAGACGGAAAATGAGAATGATGGAAGTGAAGATTCTTGGGGTGACGCTTAAGGCGGCGCTCCTGAATCCAAAAGTTGCGAAAAAATTTGAAGAACATTTAACATACACCCTTAATGAAATGGATAAGGCACAGGAATGCGAATCAGGCGCCGAAGGGATCGAAAGACAGTGCAATGCGGTTATCGCCTTGATGGACGATATTTTCGGTGCGGGAAGCGCGAAAAAAGTCCTTGGAGAGGAAACCGACCTCCTGACCTGCCTGGAAGCACTTCGGGATATTGTGTTTTTGAATCAAGAGCAGGTCGTTCCCGTAATAAATGGGTTAAGGGTAATTCCCAAAGACAGACAGGGTGAGGAATAATGCGCAGTGATTTTATCACAAAACCGCTTCCGAAAAGCGTCTTGATTGATGGAGTAACGTATCCGGTAAACTGTGATTTCCGGATCGGAATACAGTTTGAGAACGTCCGAAAGGGTAAGGGGAGTGACGCGGAGAAACTGATAAGATTGTTGAGACTATATTATCCCGTTCGTATTCCTCCTGACATCGGAAAGGCATTGGATAGAATTATCTGGTTTTATCGCTGTGGCGAAGAGAAGGAAAAAGAAGAAAAGAAAGAGAGATACCAGCGCAGGGGTTCCAAAGACCCTGCGTATTCTTTTTCTCAGGATGCGCCCTATATCTATGCTGCGTTCAAAGAGCAGTATGGTATAGACTTGACAAAGGAAGACCTGCACTGGTGGAAATTCATGGCGCTCTTCGAGTCTTTGGGCGAAGATACAAAAATGAGCAGGATCATGTACTACCGGAAGGTAAGCACTTCCGGGATGTCGAAGAGCGAGCGGGCGTTTATCAATGACATGAAGAAGCTTTACAAGATCCGGGATGATGGTGAGGAAAAACTATCCCTGGAAGAAAGAAACCGGAAATGGCGGGAATACATCGGGCAGCGCCAGAAGGAAGCGAAGCAGAGTGAGGTGGCAGGATAATGGCAAGTGACGGCACAATAAAAATTAATACGGAGCTGGACAGCTCCAAAGCAGAAAGCGCCATGTCGAAGTTTTCCGGCACGGCAAAGACCGCTTTAAAGGGCGTCACAATAGCCGTTGGAGCGGTCAGTACAGCTATGACGGCAATGGCCGGATACTCCATAAAAGTCGGTTCTGATTTTGAGGCAGGTATGAGTAAAGTATCTGCCATCTCAGGAGCCACAGGAAGCGATTTAGAGGCTTTATCCGATAAAGCCAAGGAAATGGGTGCCAGCACGAAATTCAGCGCCACAGAAGCCGCCAGCGCGTTTGAGTACATGGCTATGGCCGGATGGAAGACGGAAGACATGCTTTCCGGTATCGAGGGCATTATGAACCTTGCCGCTGCATCCGGGGAAGACCTTGCCACAACTTCAGACATCGTAACGGATGCCCTGACAGGGTTCGGGCTGACTGCTGCAGATTCCGCGCATTTTGCGGATGTACTGGCAGCAGCCTCTTCCAATGCGAACACCAATGTATCTATGATGGGCGAGACCTTCAAGTATGTGGCGCCTGTTGCGGGGGCGCTTGGGTTCTCGGCAGAGGATACTGCCGTGGCAATCGGCCTTATGGCAAACAGCGGGATTAAGGCGGGGCAGGCAGGAACTGCCCTCCGTGCAATGCTGTCCAGGCTTACGAAACCAACCGACGAAGTACAGGATGCCATGGATAGGCTTGGGGTATCCATTACCAATTCCGACGGCAGCATGAAATCCCTGAATGAAGTCATGGCGGATCTCCGGGAAGGGTTCTCCGGACTGTCTGAGGCAGAAAGCGCGAACCTTGCCGCATCCCTTGCGGGACAGGAAGCCATGTCCGGGCTTTTGGCGATTGTAAATGCGTCGGATGCAGATTTTAACAAGCTGAAAGACTCCATCTACAATTGTGACGGGGCAACAGAGAAGATGGCAGAAACCATGCAGGATAACCTCCAGGGAAGCGTGACGATTGCAAAATCGGCCATTGAAGGATTTGGCATCCAGATATATGAAGAGATGCAGGAACCGCTTAAGGAAGCCGTAGATACAGGGACGGAATACATTACCCGGCTGTCAGATGCTTTTGCATCCGGTGGGCTGAAAGGCGTGGTAAAAGAAGCCGGGGAAGTGTTTGATGATCTGACGGACAGGATTGCAGAGACTAGTGACGAAGCAGAAGGTGTTATCACACCGATAAAAAATGTTACGAAATATATGCTGGAAGCCGGCCAAAAGGCGATACCGGTAGTTGTGTCCGGAAGCGGGAAGCTGCTTAAGAATTTTGATAAGGTAGCATCGGCTTCCGTTGCGGCGGCAGCAGGCATAAAGACGTTGAAGATTGCGCAGAATGCATCTAAATGGTTTGACGCAGCGGCAACGTCAACAAAGGCGTTCTATGCCACCCTTGCAGCGAACCCGATCGGGCTGGTTGTAACAGGTGTTGCGGCATTAACTGCGGGCCTGGTTACTTATAACATTGCGAGCGATGAATCCCTTAAAAAAGCTTATGAGCTTACGGAAGGGCAGAAAAAGAGCATTGATACACTGAGCGAAGCGACAGAGAAGATGCAGGAAGCCCGCCAGGCAAGGGAAGAAGCCGTGCAGGCAATCGACGCGGAATATGACGGTTATGAGAAGCTCCTTAGTGAGCTGCGTTCGATTACGGATGAAAACGGCAACGTGAAAGCCGGGTATGAAGACCGGGCGAGGGTAATTGCCGAGCAGTTAAACCAGGAATTAGGTACGGAAATCACAGTAGCGGATGGAAAGATTGAAAAATATCAGGAAGTTGCGGCAGCGATTGATGAGGTTATCCAAAAGAAAAAAGCAGAAGCCCTCCTTACATCCATGCAGGAAGATATGAACAATGCTTACAAAGAAGCTGCGGAAGTATCGAAAGATTACCAGAAAGCATTGGAAGCGCGGGCAGATGCAGCGGACAAGCTGAAAATTGCAAACGACAATTTGATGGATGCGGAAGCTCGGTTCGAGGAAGCACAGCGAACCGGAGTGGGCGTATCAGAAGCGGCTACCGAATATAACGACGCAAAATGGGCGCTTGATGATGTCCAGGCTGCCTATGATGAAGCAACGGATTCAGCGCTTGGATATGAGCGTGAATTAGAAAACCTTTCTTCCGAAGTGAACAGATACCGTGAACTTCAGGAAGCTGTGAATGAAGGGGATATAGCAAGGATAGAGGCGGCGATGGAAGCTCTTATTTCCGAATACGTCCCATACACGGAAGAGATGCTGGCGGCATCGGAGAAAGCCAGGCAGGAAATGTATGACGGCGCAAATGAAGCTGTGGATACGCTCAGGATGATTCAGGAGCGGGGCGGGGAAGTATATGAAGCCTTTGGGGAAGACGCTGCGAGAAGCGTTACAGACATCCTGAATAATTTCAACCAGCTCCCAGGAGGGATCGCACAGGGAATCGAGGATATCGGCCCCCAGGCAAGCGCGGCTATGCTCTCCGCCCTCGCACAGGCAGACCTGGATGGAAAACTTGGTGAAGAAGGAAGGGCGGCAGTAAATAGTTTAATATCCTCGTTTTCTGGTTTGGACAGTGAAACACAAGAGATTTTTGCAAATGCTGCTTATGGTGCGCTTGCCGGGTTAGAAGGTTTTGAAGACCTGAAAGATCCCGCGGAGGTAGGCGTGGAAGAATTCCTTGAATCTCTTCGGTCAGCATTAGATGAACATTCCCCTTCTAAGAAAACGGAGGAGATATTCCAGCTCGCAATGGAAGGCGCTGAAAATGGTATAGAAAGTGGAAAAGAAGGCGTACTGACTAAAGCAGGAGAATTTATTACGGAATTTTTAGAGAAATTTTCTGAGACCAGCGTAGGAGAAAAGCTACAGGATATTGGTTCTAATGTCATGTCTTTCTTCGGGCTTGGTATTTCTTCACAAAAAGAGAATTCCAGGCTTGCAGGAAAGGAAAATGCGGATGCAGCTAATTCTGGAGCCGGTTCTGTGAATCCCTCTGGTACTGGTTCATTATTTGGCACTCTGTTTGGCGGTGGAATAGGAGGAATGTTAAGCTTTTTGTTTGGACAGGGTAAAGGTCTATCTGACAGCGCTAATTCCGGGGCTGGTTCTGTAGACTCCAAACCAACTGGAGAGAAGTTCGGTTCAGATTATGCATCCGGTGTTGGAAACAAATCAGGAGATGCGAATTCAAAAGGAAGGACACTTTCAGCAAATGCGCATGTGGGAGCTTCTGCGTATAGCGGCTATGATCCTGGCTCGAATTTTGGCAAAGGTTTTGTAGATGGAATTGCGGGATGGCTTGGAGCTGCTGCGGATGCGGCAGCTAAACTTGCTATATCAGCATACAATGCTTTGAGAAAAGCACTGGACGAACGCTCTCCGTCTCGAAAAGCAAAAAAATCCGGTAAGAACTTTGACCTTGGTTTTAGCAGAGGTATCAATGAGAATAAAGATTATGCAGTTTCAGAAGCGGAGAAATTAAGCGAAGAAACATTAAATGCATTGGACATCGGCGCCCTGTACGAAAAAATGAAAAGCATTGACGTATCTGCGATGATGGAACGTATTAACATGGCAGTGGAAGATAAAAAAGCAAAGGTTTCGGATGTGGTTGTTGCCGGAGTCTCCGCAAAAGAGAGGGAAAAAACTTTGAAGGAACATCCGGGACAAGCTCCGGAGATTGATTATAAACGCCTTGGGAAAGAGCTGTCAAAACGCCCCGTGATAGTAACAGTGAATACTGAAAAGAAGAAGATTGCTACACTATTTGCAGATCCGATCAGGCAGGAGCAGGAAAATACAGCGAAAATAAAGAGAATGATAGGAGGGGAGAAAGTATGAGGTATTCCGTGAAATTCAACGGTGTAGAACTGAACCAGTTTATAGATATACTGGAGGGTTTTACGCCGTTTTCAGGCGTGGAATGGTCGCCGGAAGTACTGGCGAGTGATGGCACATTCCGGGGAACGGATTTTTCTTACACAGCGTACAAGCAGAAAATCATCCCCATGCCGTTTACCATATTTGAAAATATAAAGGAAAATTATGATGGTCTGCAGGAGGTGCTGAATGTAAGTGAGCCGAAACAGCTTATATTCGAGGATGCCCCTGACCGCATGTTTTATGCTATTCCATCCGGAGATTTGGAATTTGAAGAGACGGGCTGCCTGGGCACTGGCACGATTACCTGGCTTGTCCCGGACGGGCTGGCACATGCCACCACAGAGAAATCCTTCCAGGCAGCAGCAAACAGCTCCGGCATACTAGAAACCACTATAGTGAATAACGGCACGGAGTCTGTCCCGGTGGATTATACTATCCGGCACCAGCTCCCCGATGCGGACAGCGCAGACAATGCTGAGAACGGCTTTATAGGTGTGGTGAGCGAACACGGGGCGATTGAGCTGGGGGATATCAAGGAACTGGACGGGGAGACGAAAACAAAGTCCGTGACGCTCTTAAACTACCGCTCCTATTCCGACTACATGACGAATATGGGTTCCGGGGGTATCTTTTATGGGGACTACGGCTTTGATGATGGTTTGGAGATGGAATATCTATACGAAGGGACGTCCTGGTACGGCCTAAATGATTCCAAAACTTTCAATAAGCCAGGATGGCATGGGAGCGCGAGAACCGTGGCTCTTCCACATGTTTTAGGCGAAGACGGTACAGCAACGAATTTTGCCCTCCAAGGACAGGCGTGGTTCCGACCCTCGGATTATACCGTGAATGAGCTGGGGATTATGGAGTACTGCATCGGTGACGAGGACGGCAAGCACCTGATGTCCGTGCGGATTGCAAAGTGGGATCCGAACCGTCCAGAGGCTTCCATCCTCTTCTGTGTCGGGGGAAAACAGATGCAGGAACAGGTTACTTATGACCCGCGTTACCAAAATCTTACCACCCATGATGCGGGGCAGTTCCATATGGTGAAAAGCGGAGGGAGGTTTGAATTTTGTTTCGGGGGATATTTCCGGTACAACTTCCCGGAACTGGCAGAAAAGAAAGCAAAGACCGTGTCCGTCTTTATCGGCCGGAGGGAGCAATACGCGATTGTGAACAGGATGCGGATGCAGTATTTAACCTTCCGGAAGGATAACGTATCGGAATGGCACGACATCCCCAACCGCTACCAGCCGGGGGACAAAGTCTACATAGACGGGAAAGCCGGGAAAGTTTACGTGAACGGTATCCCCAGCGCAGGTGACATTGTGAAGGGCAGCAGCTTCTTCCAGGCGCCGCCGGGGGAGACGAAGGTACAGTTTTATTTCTCGGACTTCTGCACGGAGAAGCCGGAGGTCACGGCAAAGATAAGGGAGGCGTATTTATAAATGGAAAATGTAAGGATTGCAATTTTAGACACATACGGCAAAGTGCTGGCGTTCCTGGACAATACGGCGCCGGAAGCCCTGCATTTTTATGATGACGAGCTGCACACCTATATAAAAGGCTCTGCGGCTACGTACAGCTTTACCGCAGATGCGAAGCATGAAGACGCGCAGTACCTGGCAGAGGGGAACAAGCTGTCTTTTATTTACGACAGGAAGGAATATTATTTTACCATCATGCAGGTGGAAAAGGACGAATACACCATTAGCGCAACCGCATTTTCCTGTTCCTTTGAGCTTCTGAACGATGTGGTGGATGCAAACAGCTATTCGCACCCGTTAAGATCCTTTGAAGAATACTTAGATTTATTTGATGCTGATCGGGTGGTTGAGGTTGGGAGAAACGAGGTATCCACAATAAAACTTCCCGGCTCTTTTGAGGAAGAGACCCTGCTTGCCAGGCTGTTCTCCCTTGCAGAGCTGTTCGACGCGGAGATCGAGCTGGTCCCGGTGCTGGCAAAGAATTACAGCTTGGAGAAGGTAATCTTAAACATCTACCGGGAGCACGACGACAGCCACCAGGGGATAGGGCAGGACCGCAGGGAGCTTACCCTGCGGTATGGGAAGAACATTGCCGGGATAAAGAAAACCTCCGACATCACGGAACTGTTTACCGCCATCCGCCCTGAGGGCAAGGATGGGCTTAGTATCTTAAGCATAGAGCATACCGCAAAGGATGCAAACGGGGAGATAGAATTTTATACCGCAAAAGACAGCCAGGACATTTATGCCGTGCAGGCGGCAAAGCGCTTCCCGGCTTTTTCCAGGGGGAAAGAAGGGTACATCTGGAAAAATGCGCAGTACGATGAAACCGACGCCAGCTCCCTGTTCTTAACGGCTCTCCGGGATTTGGAGGAGGGCTGTGTGCCGAAGGTGACGTATGAGATAGACGTGTCCTACTGTGTGGAAACCGACAGGGTGTCTATCGGGGACACCGTCTCCGTAGAGGACACAGGGTTCCAGCCTACGTTATACCTGTCGGCCAGGGTGACGGAGCAGGTGATAAGCTTTACGGATCCGTCCCGGAATAAGGTGACTTTTAGTAATATCAAAGAGGAGCAGTCACAATTGTCCCCGGAGACCATTAAACGGATGCAGGCGTTAATCGACGCCAGCAAGACCTACGCCTGCTCCATTATTACGGACAATGGTATTGTGTTTAAGAACGGGGAAGGGACCACCACTCTGACGGCATCCGTGATGGACGGCGGAAAGGATTTAACGGATACGCTTACCATTACCTGGTACAAGGACGGGGAGGCACTGCTTGTGGGAAAGTCCCTTGCAGTGTCGGCAGCAGATGTAACCGGGAAGGCGGTTTACCGATATGAAGCCGTGGAAAACGGTGTGGTGAGGGGAAAGTGCGAAGTGACAGTCATAGATGTGTCAGATGGGGAAAATGGGAAAGACAGCGTCTCATACTGGTTGCGAGTAAGTGCGCTGGGTGTTGCTGCCAGTACGGACAAAGAAACGCTTAACCGCACATATTCCCCGGCAGAGATTACCATATCCGGATTACAGCAGGTTGGGGAGGAAGAGCCGAAAAGCTACTACTGTCCCCTCAAGATAGAATTCGAGAACGAAAACCCGGAATTATCCACGGGTGTGTCTAAGGAAGGGACGAGCCTGTCTGTGGAGGTACCTGCAGGGACGGTAAGCATTCAATGCTCCATGTACCACCAGTTTAACGACAAATTTCTGTTAGACCAGGTAACCATCCCGGTAATCAAAGACGGGGAAGACGGGAAGGACGGCGTGGACGGCGCGGAAAGCACTTCCTACCGGATGCAGGTAAATGCATGGACGGTAAAAAGAAGCGCGACAGGGGAATTTACCCCATCCAATATTATCGTAACAGGCTTTTCCCAGACAGGTGATGGTGAACAAAGCACGCACTATGGCGTCTATGAGATTGAGTTTGACGGTTCTGCGGTATCAAGCCGGGGGTATTCTTTCTACCGCGCGATCCCGGAAGGGACAGAGTCCATCGTGTGCCGGATGCGGACGTATGAAGGCGCCCTGTTATGCGAAGCGGAGATACCCATAGCGCAGGACGGAACTGACGGCAGTGGGATTTACTACGTCCCTGTCACGACAGCCGGGAAGGACACCAGCTACATATTATACAATGATATCTTAAATGCCGGATGTGAGCTGGAATATAAGGTGGATGATTTGATAATGACGGATTACAGCGATACTTCCGAGCATGACCCCGTGACCGGGGTGTCGGTTTACCGGGTGACTGGGCAGGACAAAAACTCCTACACTGTGAAATACCTGTATACAATCAAGGACGGGGAGAAAGCCGTAAGCCCGGTTCTGATGCTGAATGCGGACACTTCCCTAACCATTACGGACGTGAACGGCACACGGACAACCCCGGTGCTGAAAGGGGCAGACGGAGCCAATGGAGCAGACGGGACAGACGGTGCGGACGCCACAGCCTATAGGATGCTGGTAAATGCCCTTGCGATTGGGAAGACAGCTTCCGGGAGTTATAAGCAGTCCACCATTACTGTACAGGGGCGCAGGCAGGTAGGGAGCGGTTCGTTCACGTCTTATGCCTGCAGGTTTAAGGTAGAGACAACTACAAGCGCCAACTTGTCTTCGGCGTCCTGGACAAGCCGGTACACGTCCAGTTCCAACACATCCAGCTACATTTACACAATCCCGTCCGGGGTTACGTGTATCCGGTGTTCCATGTACGTCGCAGGCGGGACAACGACGCTGTTAGATCAGGTAATCATCCCGGTTATTGCGGACGGTGCGGATGCGTCCCTTCCGGCAGTAGAAGACCTGTCTTCCGGCATTACGGCATCCGGGACTTATGTGGATACCACAAAGCAAGTGGAGAAGCTTGCCTACCGGTACGGGAAGGTGGTACAGG
>ERZ1673697.1986-NODE-1986-length-20268-cov-3.463860_pt1 | contig 20268 bp, 19 predicted proteins | sample MGYA00580227_ERZ1673697 | MGnify/ENA primary metagenome ERZ1673697 (study PRJEB41218, sample SAMN15661759) | gut metagenome | host: Homo sapiens | place: Canada: London | collected 2015-08-20/2019-03-30 | study: EMG produced TPA metagenomics assembly of...
GTTGTAAGTACAAATTTGCAACTGTTTTCAGAGGAAAATCAGCAGAATTTTTGAGCGGCGGACAAAAGCACAGCCCCCTTTGTCCTGCGGATCATTCCCTGCTCCCTTTCCTCCCCCGTACCCTGAAGGTTTCATTGCAATCAGGTACCGGCAGGCCATGGGGCGGGGCGGCGCCATAGCAGCGGTGCAGCAGGGTCAAGTTCCCCCAACTTGACTTAATCGACAATTTACGTTATGATACACTCGCTGTTTTTATCTAATCCAAACTACAGCAGGCGGGATAGTCATCGCAGAAAGAGGGTCGCTTTATTTATGAAACTGAAAAAGGCTGTATTTCTTCTGGCCGCCGGAATCCTGCTCTTCTGCGCATCCCTGCCGGCTTATGCCGAAGAGGCCCAAAGCAAGGGGCTGGAATCCTATTTCAGAACGGGGGACCACAAACCCTATATTTCCGGATACGGAAACCACATCATTGCGCCGGACAAAGAGATTACGCGGTCCGAAGCGGCTCAGATGCTCTGCAATTTGCTGCTGTACCCTCCCGAAACAGCAGAATCCAGGTTTTCCGATGTAACGCCTGGCGAATGGTATGCCGACGCGGTAAATTCGTTGAGTCAGATCGGCATCTTTAACGGATACGGCGACGGGACGTTCCGGCCAGGCCAAAACATTACCAGGGCGGAATATGTAAAGGCTCTGACATCCTGTGTTCCGGCTGTTGAGGCGGACAACCCCTTTTCCGATGTGAAAAGTACCCATTGGGCGTACCGCAACATCCTGACAGCCATTTCTAAGCAATGGATTAACGGCTATGAAGACGGGACCTTTCGTCCGGATCAGACGATCACCAGGGCGGAAGCGGTGACGATTCTCAACAGAGCCCTGAAGCGCACAGGGGCTGGCTTTGCGGAATACCGTACAGGAGAATATTTCACAGACATCGGCAAAGGCCATTGGGCCTACCTGGATATTGTAGAAGCAAGCGGGGCGGTAGCCTATGAGGAGGCGGATCTCCCCCCGGTGGACACGGACGCCTATGTACGTGTCACTGCTTCCTCCGGGCTAAACCTGAGAGAAGGTCCGGGAAGCGGTTTTGGAAGTATCCTGGTATTGTCAAACCACACGGTATTATCCGTGTTATCTGTGCAGGACAGGCCCTGGATTTATGTGCAGACAAGCGGGGGAGTAAAGGGCTATGTGCATTCCGATTACATAGAGGAATACCGTCCCAACACGGATCCGGCTGAAAATATCCGTCTGTCGGCGCAGGAGGCTGCTGTCCCCCAATACAAAACCTTCCGACTGGATGGAGTTTCCAGCCCGAGGACCTCCATCCGGTGGAGCAGTGAAGATGATACCGTCGCAGCAGTCTCCAGCGTTATCGCATACGGCGAGGGGGACGAAAGCTGTTTTGTGATTGGGAAAACTCCCGGGACCACGGTGATTACCTGCACGGATTACACGGGCAAGGTGCAGGCGAGATGCAGCGTGACGGTAGGCGCGCCGGAACCGGTACGCTTTGCCTATTGCGACAATAATACCGCCGCTGCCGGAGAAACGGCAAATTTAGTGGCGTTGACGGACAGTTCAAAAGACAGCGTCAAATTTATTGTCTCCGGCGGCGTCCAGCAAACCGCCTTGGAATCTGATTCGTACCGCACGGAACAAAGGGGCGGCAATACGGTCCGCATCTTTCAGTGCCCCATAAGGTTTTCCGGCAACGGAGAGTACCGTGTCCAGGTATATTCCGCCGAAAAAAACGAGCCGTACACGGAAGGGGAGTCCTTTTCTGTTCCGGTTGGGACGGCAGAGCCAAAGGATTCCACAACTTACGGAAACCGTCAAACCAGCAATGCAATGATAGAGCTGATTATGGACTATGAAGATTATGTGCCTGTCATTCGCGACGACAGCGCCGCGCCGAAGCACCCAACAGTGGGCTATGGGTTTGTTGTCAATACGAACACGGCCTTTTATGACAGCCTGACCAGGACAGAAGCCAGGGCCATGCTGGTGGAAACGATCAATTCTTATTACGGAGAGGCTGTCAACCAGTTCCGGAGCGAGCATCAATTGAAGATGAGCCAAAGTCAATTTGACGCTTTGGTTTCCTTCAATTACAATCTCGGAACGGCGTATATGGAATATCCGAGCGGCAGGTATCTGTTTGAAACCATTTTAAACGCCGTCATTCCGCCGTCAGGCATCAGCGCCGCAAATCCCTGCTCCGCCACTCTGAATGTAAAAGATGCAGACTTATTGGAAACGCCGAATAAGAGCGGCAAAGTTGTGAGGAAAATTCAGGTGAATTCCAAGGTTCAGGTAACGGCGGTAAAACGGGACGCGCAGACGAAAGAAACTTGGTATCTGGTAAAGGCAGGGAAGGATACCGGCTGGATGAGAGCGGGAAACATCCATCTGGATATTCCCTCCCCCGTTCGCGATCTGAACTATGTGGATTCCATGACGTTTGCAACTTACCTGCTGGCCTATCATCACACAGACGTCTGTGAACCGGGCCTGCTGTACCGGCGGCTGCGAGAGGCGAAGCTGTTCAATCATGGGGATTATGCGCAGGCGTCGCCCTCCAATCCCTATTCCACAAAGAACACCTATGGGTACCTCTATCCTGACTGCATGAAAGCATACGAATGATTCCCTGTATTTCTGCTTACCAAGTGTTTCCTCCATTTGAAAAAAGGAAGCCCGCTGTTACGACGCAGGCTTCCTTTTTCCTTTTCTATGTCGTTCTTTTTTGCCGCGGTCTGGGGCGGCTTTCGCCCTTCTCCGTCAGGGCCGGCTCCCGCCGCTGCCTTCCTCCGGGGAGGGAGCGGGGGAAAACCGGTTTTCCGGAATCTCCTCCCGGAAGGGCTGCGCCCGGCTCCACTCTTTGGTGGCGTCGTCCCGCACCACCTCGCTCTGATGATTTCTCAAAAGGTTGCAGAGGTCGTTGACGTCGATCCAAATCTCGTTTGCCCCCTCCTTCTGCGACTCGTCGAAAATCAGCTGAAGCCCATAGTGGAGGTGGCTGGTGTCGATGTTGTTGGTATTTTCCGTGGCGCTGTATCCCGTCCGGCCCACATAGCCGATCACATCCCCTGCCATGACTGTTTGGCCCGGTTCCAGGCCTTCCGCATAGGGTCGGTCCTTCCGCAGGTGGGCGTAATAGTGGTACCGCTTTCCGTCGAAGCTGCGCACGCCGATGCGCCAGCCGCCGTACTGATTCCAGCCCATGGCCTCCACCACGCCGGACTCCACGGCGATGACCGGGGTGCCCACCGCCGCCATCAGGTCGTGGCCCAGATGCCTGCGCTGGTAGCCGTAGGAGCGCCCCACGCCGAAATCGTCATAATCGCTGTAGGGAAAGGTTTTCGCAATAGGGGAATACGCCTTCAGGCCGTACCTTTTTTCCCAGCCGTTTTCCGTCTCCACCTCGTATTCCCCCACGAACCCGTCCAGCACGGCATGGTAGGCTTCGCTGTAATAACTATAATATTTCAGCCCTTCCCCCAGAGATGCCACGGTCTGGCCGCTCCCTATCTTTTCCAGCACAGCTTCCAGGTCGCCGCTTCGGTACCGGGTGAAATCCCCGCCGTATTTCGTACCCAAATAGGCCAGTATCTCGATCCAGTCCACATGGGGGCGGCCTTCCTCTCCATGGGTTTCGATATCCAGCTCCATGGCGCTTTTCAGCAGTTCGGAAGGGATGTTGAAGTCCACCCATTTGATCGGTTCTTTTTTTTCGGCCCCTGCTTCCGCCTGCCTGGCCAGCACCGGCACAGCCGCCCCTACCAGGACGCAAACCAGCAGGACCGCCAGAACAGCGGTCTTCTTCACCTTGATGGCACAAAACATATCCTCACTCACCCGGGTTCTCTTTTGGATATGCCTATGCCGGACAGGGGGCGGTTTAGAACATGAAAAGCAGTTTTCCTTTCCCGCCGCAGCCTTCCGCCAATCAGGAGACGGCTTTCTGCGCTTCCTGCTTTCCAAACACGGGATTTTTCCTGCACTGACGGGCGCGCAGAAGGAGCAGTACGGCGCCTGCCGCCAGCATCAGCAGCCCGCCCAGAGGAAGGCTGGAAGCGCCCAGAGAGTCTATCAACGCTCCGCAGAGTGTTGCGCCTACCGTGGTGCCCAGGTTGGTGGCTGACAGAAACAGGCCGTTGGCGAACTCCGGCGCTTCCGGCGCCGCCGCAGTGATCCAATACTGGTTGATGTTGCCCGCGCACCCGGCCAGAATTCCCCAGAGCAGCACTGCGCCCACTGCAGGCGCAGGAAGCTTTCCTCCCCACAGGAGCAGCAGATACACTGCGCCCAGCACAGGAGGGAACAGCACCACAAACCGCAGCGCACTGCGGGAAAGCGCCCTGCCCCCTATGGCGTTCCCCAGAATGTTCGCCAGCCCATACAGCAGCAGAAGCACGCTGACCAGCTGGGCCGGCAGCCCTGTAACAGCGCCCAAATACTCCGAAAGGTAGCTGTACACGCCGAAAATGGAACCGTTGAGCAGCACCACCCCCAGAATCGACAGCCAGACGCCGGAACGCTTCAGAACCCGCACCTGGGAACCGTAGGTGACCCGCTCCGCAGCAGGCAGTGCGGGCAGGAAAAAGAGGACGGCCAGCAGGGACACTCCATTGGCCGCCGCCAAAAACAGCATAGCCGCCCGCAGGGAAGCCGCGCCTGCAATGGCGCTGACAACCGGCACCCCCAGCACCATCCCCGCGGAAACCCCCATCATCACCTTTGCCACAGCCTTCGGCGCACGGGCCGGTTCTACAGAGGCTGCCGCCAGAGAAAAGGCCATGGACACATAGACCGGCTGAAAAAAGGCGGGCAGAATGCGGGCCGTCAAAAGCACTGGGAAGCTTTCGGCAAACGCGGAGACGACATTGCAGGCGGTGAACACGCCAAGCACTGCCAGCATTACAGCTTTCCGGCGAAACCGGGAAAACAGCAGCGGCAGAATGGGCCCGGATACAGCCACCGCCAATGCGAACAAACTCACCAGCAGCCCTGCCGCTGAAATTTCCACCCCGTACCGGACGGAAACCATGGGCAGAATACCCACCACGCCCATTTCCGTATTGATAATGCTAAAGACTCCCAGCGTCAAAACCAGCAGCAGCGATCCTGTTTTTCCGCCCTTTCTTTCCATCATAGCCGTTCGGCCTCCTCTTTCTCAATTTTCCAGCTCCTCAGCAGGCCGGGTCCGGATTTATTCTGCGCTTACCTGAAAGGACACCTCAGCGCTTCCGCTGCCCAGCGCCTCTCCAAGCCCGGCGGGGTCTTCCAGGAATCCCAGCGGCGTGTACTCATAAGAGGTGGAAAAGCTCTCGTAAAACAGCACCAGGCAACTGCCTCCGTAAAGCATCAGATCTCCCGCACGGATGCTGTGGGGATTACGGGCCTCTGCGGGCAGGCTCACCGGCAGATCAAAATATTTCTCATTGCCGTTGAGCTCGTTCATCTCCAGCGTCATCGGCTTATTCTTCAGCAGCGCCCGGGTGGTCTCGCTGTCATAAAGCAGGGCGGAGAATTCCTTCCCGCCCGCCGTAACCTGCAGTTTCAGCATTTCTTCCTCCTGTTCCTCCGTCCGGCTTTCTTCCCCGGACGACAACGCCGGGGAAGAAAGCGCCCGTTCCCTGTTCTCCCCGGAGGATTCCGCCCCAACAGACGCTTCCCCTTTGGAACTTCCGGCGTTTCCCACTTCCCGGGATTCTTCCGGAACCCCGCCGTTCCCCTCACAGGCGCCAAGCGTCAGTGAAAAGACCGCCGCCAGCAGCAGTGCTCCCAGCCTTTTTCCACCTTTCATCCGTTTCCCCTTTCCACACGGAACTCCTCCCGGACGCCCTTCCGGATGAGCATGGAGGAAATCCGGCGCGTGCCGTCTGCCCCGGCTTGTTCCGTGGTTCCCCAGGCTCCGGGGTTTTTTCTTTTGCAAAATGTCCTTAGTTTGGAAAGCCTATCTCTTTCCGCGCCTCCGCCGTTCTCTCGCCACCCACTCCCCATAGGGCTCGCTGAGCCGGAAAAGGCGGACCGTCAAGCCAGCCAGTACCAGCAGAACGCAGATAAGCAAAGCATCCAACATTGCCAATAAATCCATCGCGGTGCTCCTCTTCCTTTCTCCGTTTCCAAGTATTGTGTAAGCGGGCGGCTCTCCGTGCAGTTCAGGACGCCGTTTTCCTGCCGGAAGCTGCTGCGGGACGCCGTACTCTCCGGTGGCCGTCGGCCCTCCCGGCTCCCGTGTCCAGCCGGTAGCCTACGCCCCGCACTGTGACGATAAAATCTCCCAGGCCGCCCAGCCGGGCCCGCAGGTTTTTCACGTGGGTATCCACCGTCCGGGTGGCGCCGGGAAGTTCATATTCCCAAACCTCCCGCAGAAGCCGCTCCCTGGAGAGCACCGTGTCGGGATGCCTCGCCAGATACAGCAGCAGCTTCCGCTCCATGCGGGAAAGCGCCAGCTCCCGCCCGTCCAGCCTGACAGAGTCTTTCCCACAGGAAAGCTCTGCTCCGTTCCATACAATTTTCATCATCCGGGCGTCCTCGGCCTCCTTTTCTCCGTTTTCCCGTTCTCCGCGCCGGACGTCCCACAAGGCCTTCAGCCCCGGCCCCGGCGCTTCAGACCACACCTTCTGCCCGAAGCCCTTCTTTCCTTCCCGGGCGACAGATGTTTCTGCAGCCACTTTGCGAGGGGCTTGCAGTTCAGAAGCAGGCGGATGGTACAAAACATCAGCGCCATCATAGCCAGCATGAGGACTCCGTCAATCAGATGGAGGATGATAATGGTAGATTCTTCCAAAACACGCGCCTCCTGTTTCCTTTGTTACACGGGCTTTTTCCCTGCCAAGCCGCTGAATTCAGTATAATCTCCTCCATGTGAAATATCAAATACCTATGCTGTATACTGTATCATGCATTTCAGGCATATATTTATCGAAACAATGCAGTCCAGCCTTTTCAGCTGACCGACCCACGATAAAAAATGGGAGACTTCCCTACGAATCTAAAGTTGGAAAAGCTCCAAACAGTGAAAAGGAACCCAAAGCCGTATTCCTACCAGCCGGCTTGCCGCAAAATCCCTGCGGGGACAGCCGCGCAAAAACGCCTTTGAATCCGGCCGTAAAGGCCGTTTTCAAAGGCGTTTTCCTGGACAACAAGCTTATTGTTACAGCTTTATTCCGCAGTTTCCATTTGCGGCGGTACTTTTTGCAGGCAACCTTCCCAAACGGGAACCTGCCTTATGTCAATTGGCGGCAAATCTTTTCCGCATGCAGTTTTCCTCAAAATTCCTGTCCCGCAGGGGCAGCCAGTCGATGATCTTCGGCAGGTATTCGTTCCAGAAGCTCCAGGTGTGCGCCCCGGGTCCCTCCGCATAGGTCACCTCCAGGCCGATTTCCTTTGCCTTCTCTTTAAAAGCGCAGAACCCGCTGTAACCGAAATCCTCCGTGCCGCAGCAATCGTAGATTTTGGGCAGGTCCCCCCCGTTTTTCACGGCCTCCTCCAGCACATACCAGATATCGTTCATGGAGTGGGGGATCAGGCTCACGTCCCCAAAAATGTTTTCGAAATGATGGTCGCGGTCCTTGAGGATCTCCGCCAGCTGCAGAGGGCTCATGGGCCCTGTGGACATCAGCCCCACCGCCGCGTATTTCTCCGGACAGTTAAAGGCGCATTTCGCCGCGCCGAATCCGCCCATGGAAAGGCCGCAGATAAAGTTGTCCTCCCGCTTCTCAGACAGCGGGAAATATTTGCGCAGCAGGGCGGGCAGCTCCTCGGTCACATAGGTGAAGTACTTCGCCCCGCCGTTGGGCAGGTCTGTGTAAAAGCTGTTCCCCACCTCCGGCATGATCACCGCCAGCTTATGCTTCACCGCCCAGAACTCAATGGCCGTTTTGCGCACATAATCGGTATGGTCCCCGCCACCCCCATGCAGAAGCCACAGGGTCTGGAATTTCTCCCCCTCCGGGATTTCCCGGTCAAAGCCTTCAAAAATGGGCAGGATGACGCTGATACTGGTCTGACCGCCCAACGCTTCGGATTTTAAGCTCAGTTCAAAACATGCCATGTAATATCTCCCCTTTTCTTAGTTATCCCGCCGGGACGGAAGAAACCGCCCCGCAGAGGGTTATTCTCCCGGATAGATGGCGCTGTGCCGGACGGGCAGCCATTCTCCAATGGCCTTCCTGAGGATGAGGTCCCAGAAATCCCATTCGTGCTTATAGCCGGGCAGCTCCAGCATGCTGGCCTTAAAGCCCAGCTTCTTCAGTTCTTCGTAGCCCAGGCGGCATCTGGGCAGGGCAAAGTCGTCCAGCCCGCAGGCGAAGAAGAATTCCGGCAGGGGCTTTCCCTCTTTCACGTCGTTTTCCGCCGTCAGGTAGGCGTTGTGTCTGCTTGCCGCGAACTCCTCCCAGGTGCCGTAAATGTCCGACAGGTTGGGCATGGGCATGGCGTCCGGATCCTCCTCATCGCGCCCCAGCGCCATTTTCGGCATGGCATAGGGGGAACCCGGCTTCAGGGTGTCCGGATGCCTTGCAGCGCCCGACATGATCAGCGCTGCCGAAAACAGCTCCGGGTAAGTGAGGGCAATTTTCATAGCCCCCGCGGCGCCCATGCTCAGGCCGCCTACGAAGGTGTCCTCCCGTTTGTCCGACAGCGGGAAAAACGCCCTTGTCAGGGGGATCAGCTCCTCCATGATGTATTTCAGGTATTTCGGGCCCTTGGGCACGTCGGTGTATTCCCCGTTGTAGTCGCAGGGCATCACCACGGCCAGCTTGTGGTCGTCCGCATACCGGACGATATTGGAAAAGTTCACGTAATCCGAATCGTCCCCGCTGCCGCCGTGCAGCAGGTACAGGGTCTGGTACTTCATGCCCTGCACATAGACCTCTTTGCGGTCGCTCATGACGTCGGCAAAGGAAAAGCTGGGAAGGCACATGGTGACGTTGGTCTGCATGCCCAGATATTTCGAAAGAAAATTGAATTTTACTACCATACTGATACTCTCCTCCAAAAAAATGATTGTGACAAAAGGGGGCCCGCAGGAAAGCGGGCCGTCCTTGTATCCAGTTTACTCCTTCACAGCGCCCAGCGTAATCCCCTTGACGAAATATTTTTGGAAAAACGGGTAGGCGATGAGGATGGGGGCGATTGCCACCACGGCAATGGCCATACGGATTGTGGTGGTGGGGATATCCCGGTTGACTCCCTGGGTGGAGTCGGTGCCGTTTGACAGGAAGGTGATCTGGGAGGACATGACCCGCAGCACCTGCTGAATGGAATACCATTCGGTGCCGGTGAGGTAATACAGGCCGTTCTGCCAGTCGTTCCAGAACATGATGGCGGTGAGCAGCCCCACTGTGGCGGTGATGGGCAGGGACAGGGGGAATACAATCCGCACAAAGGTGGTAAACTCCCCCGCGCCGTCGATGCGGGCGGATTCCACAATCGCCTTTGGGATGCTGAACCGGTAATAGTTCCGGATGAGGATGATGTTGAACGCGTTGAGCAGCAGGTTGGGGACAATCAGGCACCAGAGGGTATCCTTCAGGTGGAACACCTGGGTGTAGATGTAGTAGGTAGGCACCAGCCCGCCGGAAAACAGCATGGTGAACACCACCAGGAACATCAGCACCTTCACCCCGGGAAGGTCGTCCTGGGACAGCATGTAGGCGCCCAGGTTGGTGATGATCAGGCTGGCCGCGGTGCCGATCACCGTCACCGCTATGGTGACGCCGTAGGCCCGGCCGATGACGGAAAAGTTTGTGAGGATATACCCGTAGGCGTCCATACTGAAGCCCCGGGGGAACATGGAATAGCCGTATTTGATGATCTGCGTATCCTCGGAAAAGGAGGAGGAGATGAGGATCAGGAACGGCACCAGCGCCAGAAAGGTCAGAAGGAACAGCACCGTATGGGAGACCCCGTTCATGCGTCTGGCTGATTTCGAATTGACCATACCTCTCCCCCCTTAAAACAGCGCGTCTTCCGCGCTTATTTTTTTGATGACCGTATTGGCGGTTACCACCAGGATAAAGCCCACAATGGACTGGTAGAAGCCCGCCGCCGCCGACATGCCGAAGTTGCCCAGCTGCATCAGCCCCCGGAACACATAGGTGTCGATGGTCTGAGTGGTGGAGTACAGCGCGCCGGTGTTCATGGGCACCTGGTAGAACAGTCCGAAATCCGAACGGAACATGCGGCCCAATCCCATAATCGTCATCATGATGATGGTGCCCTTGAGCAGCGGCAGGGTGATCTGGGTGATCTGCTGCCATTTGCTGGCCCCGTCCAGCTCCGCCGCCTCATAGTATTCCTGGCTAATGCCGCAGATGGAGGACAGGTAGAGGATGGAGCTGAAGCCGATACTGTACCATTGGTTGACAAAGATCAGGATAAAGGGCCACTTGCCCGCGTCCGCGTACCAGTTCACGCCCTCCCCGCCGAAGGCCGTCAGCAGGGCGTTGAAAATGCCGGAATTCTGGTCGAGGAACGCGTAGACGATGTAGCTGACCACCACCATGCTCATCAGGTGGGGCAGCAGAATCGACGTCTGGTAGATTTTAGAGCTTCTGCCTCCCTTGATGGAATTGAGGCAGATGGCCACGGTGATGCCCAGCACAGGCCCCAAAACCAGGAACGCCAGATTGTACAGGACGGTGTTGCGGGTCATGATAAAAGCGTCGTCCGTCCGGAACAGGAACTCAAAGTTTTTCAGGCCGACCCAGGGGCTCCCCATCACGCCCTTGCGCATGTTCACATCCTTAAAGGCAAACAGCAGGCCGTACAGGGGCATATAGTTGTTGATGAACAAATAGATCACCATGGGCAGGCCCATGAGATAATAGGGGATAAAATGCTTCCAATCCCTCTTCTTTTTCAGCTTTTTTGTTTTTCCCATACTTGCCATGGGCCGTTTCCTCCCGCTCTGCGAAAGTCCGCGGGCACAAACACGCGCCGGGTTGTGCCCGCGGGGCTTCCTGCCGTTTTATTTCTTTTTGGCTTCAAGCCACTGGTCCAGCTGGGTCTGTTTTTCTTTCACGATCTCGTCGATGCCCGCGCTCTTCAGCTTCTGGATGAACTCGGGAAGCGCCACGGCAGGATCCAACTCGCCGCCTGTCAGCGCGTTGTTGTATTCATTGACCACGTTGGTGCACGCCGCGATCTGGGTGGTCACGTTGGTGGCGTCAAAGTTGAAGCCCATGGCCAGGGAGATATCCGCGGATTTGTTCCATTCGTCCATTTCTTCCCACTGGTGGGGGTTGGTGCCCTTCATCACGTACTGCAGGAAGTTGTTGGGGAAGGAGTACTTGGTCCACTGGTAGTAGTTGACCGTGCCGGAATCCTGTCCTTCCATATAATCGATGACGCCGACGCCCTCGTCGCTGATGACCTGGTAATCCTCGCCCTCAATACCCCAGGCAAGCAGGTTCTGGATTTCCTTGTTGGTGTACATGAAGTTCAGCATTTCCAGGGCCCGCTCCGGCGTCTCGCAGTTGGAGTTCACACACCAGGTCCAGGCGTTGGAGGTCATGGCCAGGGGATTGGCGTCGCTTCCGGCGCTTGTGCCGGCTTCCGCAGTGGCCTTGGGGGAGAGCGCGTAGCCGGAGCACAGGGATTTTCCCGCACGCATCAGGTCCAGGCCGGAGGTGAGGGAATCCCGGTCCAACAGGCCCTCCTGCTTCCAGGCGTACATGTAATTGCAGAGCTGCTCGTAGGATTTGCTCTGGTAATAGTCGGTAACCTCCGTGCTGTTCACAGGATCCATCAGCACGCCCAGGCCATTGCCCAGGATGTCAGCCATTTGGTTGTTGTCAAAATCTCCTCTGAGATTTCCCAGCGCAGAACCCTGGGAACCGCCCATCAGGGGGGTGATGTCGGGATAGGCTTCCTTCAGCTTCACCAGTACATCGTGGAGATCGTCGAAATTTTTAATGTCGTTCACATCCGCGTTGACCGCCTCCAGCGCGTCTGTGCGGAAGATGACGCAGGTATCCTGGGCCAGATCCTTCAGGGAGGGCAGGCCGTACTGCACACCGTCGATCTGGGCGCACTCCATGTACCCCTCGCCCAAAAGCTCCGCAATGTCCTTGTAATACTCGCCGTAGCCGCTGATGTCCATCATATAGCCGTTGGCATAGAAATTGTCGTAGCTTTGGAAGGGCTCATACAGGTCCAGCTTGTCGCCGGAGGCCAGCACCAGGTTGATTTTCTCCGTATGGTCGGCGTAGGAGACCATCATAAATTTCACGGTGGTGTTGAGGGCAGGCTCCAGGATGGCGTTGATGGCGTCCTCCACCTGCTGTTCCTTATCCTTGCTGTTGCCATCGCTGACAAGCAGCATGTCGATGGTGACCGGGTCAGCGTTGGTTCCGGCGGACGCTTCCGAGCTCTCCGCTTTCGAACCGCTTTCCGCAGCGCTCTTTTCGGAACTGTCATTCCCCGGTGAACTGGTCTTTTCAGACGGGCCGCCGCAGGCTGTCAGCCCAACGAACATCGCCAACGCCAGCAGAGCCGCCAAAAGCCTTTTTCCCTTTGCTTGTTTCATCAATTTTCTTCCCTCCATTTTCTCCGGCGGCTGTGCTGCCGCCGTGTTCCTGCCTAAAGAGTACCAGCTTTCCCGGGTCCGGGGCTATAACTGCCGTGCTTTCAATTTGCACTTTCGTGTTTCTCCTAATTTTGGTACTGTCGCCTTATTTTCTCACCACTTTTTGCAATTTTATGGTATAATGATAAAATAACTTGAGACGCGTACGGCGAACTGAAGAACCGAAGAGATTGAGATGCGCGGCCCGCCCACCGCAGGTATGGTTATAACAGCCACTGAAGCCTGCGGCACGGGCAGAAGGCCGGAATCTCCCAAGAGCTGTGGAGCGCGGCCCGCCCACCGCAGGTGTGGTATCAGGTTGAATCACGGACGTGGGACAGGGGTACGGAAGGCCTGTCCTTCTCTTCTGTAAATCACGTCTTGAAAGGAGGCTCTCATATGAAAAAAAGAACCTTTTCCATCCGTACCTCCGTCATCCTCTGCCTGCTGGTCTCCATTATCCCGGTGGACCTGATGTTCATTGTTTTCAGCAACCATTCCATCCGCAGCATCTTTGAAAAGACGGAAGAGTCCTACCGCATGAGCATCGACTCCGCTGCGGCTGTTTTTGAAGAGAGCTTCCGGGATATTGAGAACGGGCTGGCCGCCCTCTACATCAACAGCATCGACGTGCGGTACCTGAAAAACGCCGCCACCCCGGAGGAGCGGTACCATTACGCCTACAGCCTATCCCAGGACCTCTCCGTGGCCGCAGGCAGCGCGGGCGTCTCCTTTGTCTACGACGGCAGGCAGTTTTATTTCTCCATGGGCCAGGACATTTCCGCAGAGGATAAGCGCAGCATGCGCTACAGCTCCTTTTTCACAGCCCTTCAGTCCCAGGAAAGCTTTGACACCTCCGGCTGGCTTCTGGAACCCGCCGGGGACAGCTGGGTTTTGGCAAGGATTGTGGGCGGCGGGGGCGTCTATATCGGCAAGGCGGTTCTGCTGGGCGGCAGCCTGGCTCAGGATGTTCTTGCCCCCTCGGCCAATCAGCTGGTGTATTTTGCCGGTCCGGACGGCGTCCCTATCACGGAGATAGGCGGCGTGGCGGAAGAGCAGCTCCTGTCCCTGGACGACGCCGGAGACAGCCCCTTTTTCCTTTTTCCCGCAGACAGCTATCTTACGGTGGAGCATCCGTTTGACACCCTGCCCGCCATCCTGGTCTGCGCCGTCTCCTCCGCCTCCCTCATCTCAGACCTCCGTTTTTCTCAGGCCGTTTTCTGGGGCCTGATCCTGCTCTCGGCGTTTTCCGTGGCCTTTACCTTGCTGTTCCTGCACCGGCGGGTCACAAAACCCCTGAAGGACCTGCGGGGGAACATCCTTTCCCTGCGCAACAGCGCCTATGAGTGGCGCTCCGGCAGCGGGGCGGCCAGGGAAATCCAGCAGGTATACGACACCTTCGACAGCATGACCGAGGAGATCAAGGAGCTGCGCATCCGCTTTTACGAGGAGGAGCTGCAAAAGCAGCAGTACCGGTTACAGTACTATCAGCTGCAGCTCAAGCCCCATTTTTACCTGAACTCCCTGAAATCCCTGTACGGCCTGGCCCAGAACGGCAAAAATGAGGAGATTCAGAAAATGCTGCTGAGCCTTTCGGAGCAGTTCCAGTATATCGCCTACGACCTGACCGCCATGATCCCTCTGGGGGAGGAGCTCACCCACACCCAGAATTATGTGAATATCCAGAAAATCGGCAAGGGCTTCCCCATCCATGTGACCCTTTCCGCGGAGAGCGGCCTGTCCCAGGTTGAGGTGCCTTCCCTGATCCTGCAGACCTTTGTGGAGAATTCCATCAAATACGCCCCCGTATACGGCAGGACCCTGCGGATCTCCATTGCGATCCGCCTGGAGGACCTGGATGGGGAGAGCTATCTCCACATCCAGGTGGCCGACAACGGCGCCGGATACCCGGAACAGCTGCTGGAGGATTTTTACGCCGAGGACGCGGGGCGGCTGAAGGGGCACATCGGCCTTTTCAACCTCAGGGCGCGGCTTTCCCTGATTTACGGGGAACGTGCCTACTTTATTCTCAGCAACAAAGACGGCGCGGTGTCGGAAATTTTCCTGCCCGTCAACAGCAAAAAGGAGGAAACTGCAAATGGTACTGCTGCTGGTTGACGATCAGCAAAGTGTGCTGGACGGCATCCTGGCCGGGGTGGACTGGAAAGCCCTGGGCTCTCCGGAGGTGCTGACAGCCAATTCCGCGCTGCAGGCAAAGGAATGGTTCCAGGCGCAGGCCGTGGATATCCTGGTCTGCGATATTGAAATGCCCATTGAAAACGGGCTGGAGCTCTTCCGCTGGGTGCGGGAGAACTATCCCCGCACCGAAGGGATCTTCCTCACCTCCCACGCGGTGTTCGACTACGCCCAGACCGCCCTGAAGCTGGGCAGCTTCGAATACCTGGTGCAGCCCATCGATTACCGGGAGCTGGAGCTGAGCCTGAAACGGCTGATGAACCACATCTACAACGAACGGGAAAACCGAGGGCTTTCGGAAATCGGCACTGCGGTCATCGAAAACCGGGAGGTCCTGGTGCGGCATTTCTGGACGAACCTGATCCTCACCGAGAGCAATAAAAGGCTGGAAAGCATCGCCAAAGATATCCTGCTGCTGGGCATCCCGGCGGACGTCCGGAAAAAATACATGCTGGTCCTGCTCACGGTGAAGGATGAGCATGTCTCCCTGGGCCGGTGGGACACGGAGAGCGCCATCAACAACATCTGCGCCCTGTTTTCCCAGTGCGCGGAGCTTGCGGGGGAGACGGACAACGTGTTCTTTCTGCAGCTGGACGACATCCATCTGCTGGCGGTCATGCGCGAGCAGCAGAACAGCAGGCTGTACGAGACCCTGAAGCTGTGGCTGGACGCCTGCGCCCAAAGCCTCTCCATCCACTGCAGCTGCCTGGCCAGCAGCGCCGTCCCCCTCAACGGGCTGGACAAACAGTACCGGAAGCTGCGGGCCTTCGAGGAATCGGACCCCTTCGTGCGCGGCATTGTCTTTCCCGAACATCCCCGTCCGCCCAGGGAGGAGGTGGAGCGGCTCAGCGCCATGCTGGCCCCCTACACCGACTTTGAAAGCTGGATCCGCTTTTTCTCCCACGGGGAGGACGGCAAGCTGCGGGAGGAGCTGGAAAGCTGCCTGGAAAAGATCGGCCGCACCCCGGGCGTTTCCGCCAATGTGCTCTTCTTTTTCTACCAGCAGATCATGGGGGCCTTTTTCGCCTCGCTGCGGATGCGCAACGTGAAGGAGGGGGACATCTACACCACCAACAATTACCTGGCCCTGCTGGTCCGGGCCAGAAATTCCGCGGACGACCTGCGCGCCTGGTTCGACGCCCTTTTGGAATACAACAAGACGCTGCCCCTGCTTCAGGGCAGCACCGAGCACGCCTTGGTAAACCAGCTCAAGGAGTACATCAACGCCCACCTGGACCTGGATTTAACCCGGAAGGAGCTGGCCGAACAGGTTTACCTGTCGGAAAGCTACGTTTCCCACCTGTTCAGCAAGGAGACAGGGGAACCCCTGGCGGACTACATCACCAACCGGAAAATTGAGCTGGCCCAAAACCTGCTCTCCACCACTTCCTACCCGGTCAGCATCATCGCCGTGAAGGCGGGTTATTCCAATTTTTCCTACTTTTCCAAGCTCTTCAAAAAAAAGACCGGCCTGGCCCCCAACGAATACCGGAAGGCATACGGCGCATAAAGCGGCCTCCTTCCGGGCCGCCCTGCGCGGCGGCACAAAAATGCCAATTTACAGCACGGGCGTTATAGCGGTTCCCCCCTGGGGCCCGCTATACTGTACCTATAAAAAATATGCTTTTGGAGAAAAGGAGTAAAAAATCATGGCAAAGAAATTTGTGTGCTCCACCACCGAACCCGTTGTCTCCACCAAGGCCGGCAAAGTGCGCGGCTTCTGTGTGGACGGCACCTACACCTTCCACGGCATCAAATATGCCGATGCGGACCGTTTCCAGATGCCCCGGCCCGTGGAGCCCTGGGACGGCGTGAAAGACGCCCTCTCCTACGGCTATGTCTCCCCCATGTTGGACAAAGAAACCGCTGTGGGCGAGATCATGGTGCCCCACCGCTACTGGCCCAAGGACGAAAACTGCCAGTACCTGAATATCTGGAGCCAGTCTCTCTGTGAAGAGGCCAAAAAACCCGTCATGGTATGGCTGCACGGCGGCGGCTTCAGCGCGGGCTCCTCCATTGAGCAGATGGCCTACGACGGCGAGAATCTCTCGAAGTTCGGAGACGTGGTTGTGGTCACGCTCAACCACCGGCTGAACATCCTGGGCTATCTGGACCTCTCTCCCTACGGCGAAAAATACAAGAATTCCGGCAACGCGGGCAACGCCGACCTGGTTGCAGCCCTGCAGTGGGTGCACGACAACATCGCGGCCTTCGGCGGCGACCCTGAGAACGTCACCATTTTTGGCCAGTCCGGCGGCGGCGGAAAGGTTTCTTCCCTGATGCAGACTCCCGCGGCGGACGGCCTGTTCCACAAAGGCATCATCATGAGCGGCGTGGCCGACGGCATCATGTTCTGCGATTCCACAGACAGCCGCCCCTTGGTGGACGGCATGCTCAAGGAGCTGGGCCTCACCGCGGATGAAATTGAAAAGCTGGAAACCCTGCCCTATGAGGCGCTGGCCGAGGCCTACAAGAAGGTAAGCCCCGCCATCAAGGCGGCGGGCGGCTATGTGGGCTGCGCCCCCACCCCCAACGATTTCTACCTGGGCGAGCCCCGGAGCGTGGGCTTTACAGACCATGCCAAGACCATCCCGGTCATCGTGGGCACCGTGATGGCGGAGTTCGGCTTCGGCCCCGGCGTCCCCCACAAATACGACCTCACCGAGGAAGAGCAGATGGCCATGCTGCGCGAGGAGTACGGAGACGCTGCCGATACCCTGGCGAAGCTGTTCCGGGAATGCTATCCGGAAAAGAACCTCACCGACCTGCTGGTGCTGGACGGCTTCTCCCGCAAGCCCAGCAAGGATTTCGCCCTGAAAAAGGCGGAGCATCCCGAAGCCCCCACTTACAACTACCTCTTTACCTACGAATTTCCCATGGATGACGGCAAGCCGGCCTGGCACTGCTCCGACATCCCCTTCTTCTTCCACAACACGGACAAGGTGCTCATCTGCAACATCCCCGGCGTATCCGACCAGCTGGAGGACAGGATGGCTTCCGCCTGGGTAAACTTCGCCCGGTACGGCGTGCCCAGCTGCCCCTCCCTGCCGGAATGGACGCCCTGCAAGCCCGGAGACGTGGCTACCATGATCTTTGACCGGGACTGCAAGGTCCTGCACAACTTCGACGACGCCCTCTATGAGGCCTTCATGCCGGTGGCCCCCAACCCCTTCGCGCCGAAGAAAAACGTCACCGTTCTCCACTGAGCCGGTACTGCGGGAACCTTCCCGGCGCGCCCAGCGCCGGATAAAACAGCCGGACGGTGCAAGAAAGCTTGCGCCGTCCGGCCTCTTTTTTAAAAGTATTGAAACAAAACAGAAGAAAGGACGCCGCGGCCCGCCTCCCCCCACGGGGCGGCGCAGGCCTGCAGGCACGGACAATTCCATGGGCAAACAGTCTCAAACACAAAAAGAAAAGCTGTGGACGGGCTCCTATCTGCTGCTCATCGCCATGGGTACCATGACCTCCACCTGCTTTTACATGGTAAACCCCACCATCACCAAATACGCGGTGGGCCTGGGCGCCTCCGTCGCCGCGGCGGGGGTGATTTCCGGACTCTTCTCCATCACCGCCCTGGTTGCCCGGCCCTTCAGCGGTCTGGTGGCGGACAGGGTCAACCGCAAAAGGCTGCTGATTTTTTCCACCTGCGTCATGGGCTTGGCGGCGCTGGGCTATTCCGTCTCCCGCACAGTGCCGCTGCTGATTGCGTTCCGCATCCTGCACGGTGTGGCCTTCGCTTTCAGCGGCACCGTAAACGTCACCATGATTGCCTCCCTGGTCCCCCGCAGCAGGCTGGGGGAGGGCGTGGGGTATTACGGCCTGGTGAATATTTTCGCCACCGCCATAGGCCCCTCCCTGGGCCTTTCCCTGGGGGATGCCTTCGGCTTCGGGCTCTCCTACGTCATCTCCGGCATCCTGCTGTTCGCAGCAGCGGGCTTCGCCCTGCTCATCCCCCTCACCCAACCCCCTTCGCCCAAGGGAACCGCCCGGAAAGGTATCCGCCTGGACGACCTGGTCTCCCTGAAAGTGCTGCCCCTGGCCCTGCTGGGCGGCCTGTTCTCCATGAGCAACGGCATCATCGGCTCCTATATAGCCCTGCTGGGGGACGTGCGCGGGATCGTCAACATCGGCCTCTATTTCACTGTAAACGCTGCGGTACTGCTGCTGGTGCGGCCTCTGGCGGGAAAGCTCTCTGACCGTAAAAACGGACTGCTGCTGGTGTTCCCCGCCATGCTGCTGGACGGCGCCGCGCTGCTGCTTTTAGGCCGTGCGGGGGCGCTGTGGATGGTCTCCCTGGCGGCGGTGCTCAAGGCCATGGGCCAGGGCAGCGGCCAGCCCACCCTGCAGGCGGCCTCCCTGAAGCTGCTGCCGCCGGAAAAAAGCGGCGTGGCCTCCTCTACCTTTTACATCGGCGGGGACGTGGGCCAGGGGCTGGGCCCCATGCTGGCCGGCGCTATGGTGGGGGCCTGCGGGGCGGACAGCGCCGGTTACGGCGTCATGTTCACCTGCGCCTCCCTCATCTTCGCCGCCGGGCTTCTGGGCTTCGCCCTCTACCGGCTGAAACAGAAAGGCTCCCCTTTGCCCGCGGCACAGGCGGAGGAGGGCTGAATGGCCCTCTCCCAGGCAGAATAAGAGAACCGTCGTCCCGGCTCCTGCGGCAGGCAAAAGGGTAAAAGGACACAGCTTCAATAGCATACATGTTTCATCTACCTATATCCGCCTGAAGCACACGGATAGATGATTTTATAGTTTTTTGCTTTACTAATTTCTGGTTTTATCACTATCGCTACTATTTTTATATATTTGTTGTACCACTTGAATAAGAACTAGAAATAGGTAATCATTCTTTTCTCTCGCAATTACTTCATATCTTTCAAATTCTTCTACAGTCATATTAGTTTCTTTGCATACTGCTTCAATAAAATCAAGATGTCTGATTACCCACCAAAGAGCTCTTTGTATCCCAATAGGTAACTTACCCATCTCTTCTAAGATATCGTAAAATTCTTTATCCTTACCGCTTTCCATTGTTTAGCAGCCTCCTTTTACTTTCCATGGTATTAACTGGATGTATTTATCCAATCATACCATAGAATTTAGGTTAGAATCAAGATGGATGTATTCATCCGGAAACTGTTTCTGATTTCAGGAGGCGCTTATGTCAAACAAGTTAAAACAGGATCTCTCCATTGGACAAAACCTCAAGGCTCTGCGCAAAAAGGCGAATTTGACACAGCGGGACGCTTCCGCACAGCTGGAGCTCTTGGGCGTCCCCATGACGGAGGACATTCTGGCCAAAATGGAGCAGGGGAAATACAGCGTGCGTATCAGCGTTTTGATCGCTCTAAAACAGATTTATGGAATTCATTCCTTTGACGCTTTCTTCGAAGGGCTGCGTCTTCCCGCCAAGCCCGCGTAAAGCCGCGCCTTCTCTTTTCACCAGGGAAGGCGCCGTACGAGGGTCCATTCCCGCTTTTTTTACA
>ERZ1673697.2008-NODE-2008-length-20075-cov-7.044106_pt1 | contig 20075 bp, 20 predicted proteins | sample MGYA00580227_ERZ1673697 | MGnify/ENA primary metagenome ERZ1673697 (study PRJEB41218, sample SAMN15661759) | gut metagenome | host: Homo sapiens | place: Canada: London | collected 2015-08-20/2019-03-30 | study: EMG produced TPA metagenomics assembly of...
AAGCATAAATCTCCCGGTCGCGCTCCTCCGCATATAATTTCGTAAAAGGCTGTTCTTTGCGTGCCGTTACCCGCCAGTCAATATCACGGACATCGTCGCCGTAAGTATAGCTGCGGATTTCCTCCAGCTCCATTCCCCGCCCTTTAAAGGCCGATTTAACATCCCCGGCCATGGAAGAAAACGTCTTTGACTGCCCCAGCTGCCGCAAATAGGCAACATACTGCCTCTGTTCAATCAACTCGTCCAAACTGGCAAACAGCCCGTTGCCGCCCAGTTCCGGAGCAACCCGACCAAAAAACCTGGTTATATGCTTCAAACGTTTCATTGGTTTACCTGTCTAATTTATCTGCGAGTTTGATAATCGGATGTACTATCGCCGGAATTTGAGTGCACACCGTACAACTCAGTACATAAGCATCAGCGATATGACACCTGATTAACAAGCTCTCTACGGAAGGGGAACGATGCGGAGAAGCGCCTCAATAATCCCGTCTGCCGTCACACCCTCTGCCTGCGCTTCAAAACTCAAAATAATTCGGTGGCGCAAAATATCATATATCACCGCATGAATATCTTCGGGGGTAACGAAATCGCGTCCGTCAATCCAGGCATTGATTTTGGCACAGCGGTCAAGCGCTATCGTCGCACGCGGACTGGCGCCGTAAAGCACCTGCCCGGCCAGTTTGGCGTCGTATTTTTCGGGATGACGGGTTGCCACAATCAGCTGAACCAGATATTCCTCAATCGCTTCGCTCATATGAACGTTCAATACGGCCTGCCGCGCGGCCAAAACATCTTCCACCGTCAGCGGATTGAACTTCGCCGCCGGGGCTTTGGCCACTTCCCCGCGCACCAGCTGCAAAATCTTTTTCTCCGATTCGGCATCCGGCTGGTCAATTTTGATAAACATCAGAAAACGGTCAAGCTGAGCTTCCGGCAGATTATAGGTGCCCTCATGCTCAATCGGGTTTTGTGTCGCCATAACCATAAACAGCTCCGGCAGCAGATATTTTTTGCCGCCGACACTGACCTGACGCTCGGCCATTGCCTCCAGCAAAGCCGACTGCACTTTGGCCGGCGCACGGTTAATCTCATCAGCCAAAATCAAATTGGCAAAAATCGGACCTTTCCGAAATTCAAACTCGCCTTTGGCCGCTACATAAATTTCGCTGCCGGTAATATCCGACGGCAGCAGATCCGGTGTAAACTGAATTCGGTTATAGCGAGAGGTTATACACTCGGCCAGCGTTTTAATCGCCTTGGTTTTAGCCAGGCCAGGCGCACCTTCCACCAAAGCGTGACCATCCGCCAGCAGGGTAATAATCAGCTTGCGCACCAGTTCTTCCTGCCCGATGATTTTGGTTTCCAGATAATTCTTCAGTTCAATGATTCTTGCTTTGCTGTCAGCCATCCCACAACCTCTCTGTTACAATGTTGAAATACGGTTCAGAAAATCGTGATACTCGTCCAGAACCGCCCGCTTCATCGTTTCGTTTTCCAAGAAATCAAACAGTTCTATCGAACGCTTATAATGAATCTTCGCCCGTTCAAAATCACCCTGCTCCTGATTAAAAGCTTCCACCCGTGCCAGATAAAGCAAAGCCTCCGCCTCGGCAAAATGGTGCGACACTTTGCCATACAGATAAACAGACTTCATCAGTGCTTTGCGCGCGTTCGGAATATCGCGGATAATATAGCGCAGACAGCCGATTGCCGACAATGCGCTGGCCTCGCCGAGCAAATCGCCGTTCTCACGATACAAATCGCGGCAGCGTTCCAGCAAATCATGCGCCACGTCATAATTTTTAAACTTCATTTCCAACCGCGCCATCGCCCGCAGGGTGGCCGCTTCTTTCAGGGTTGTACCGTCCTGGTTGAACAAATCCGCCGCCAAACGATACTTTTCCAGCGCCTGTTGTTCTTTATTATTCAGCAGGCAAATATATGCTTCCTGCTCATAAGCATCGCCCAGCAGATTCTTATTATCTGTCGCGGCCGTCACTTCCTGAGCTTTTTTGATGGTTTGCAAAGCCTTTTCATCCTCGCCGCTGGCTGTCTGCACCTTGGAAAGCTTAATCAGGGCTTCGCCGTAGGTATTCTGCCCGTCAATATAGTTTTCCACCAGCGCCGTCGATTGTCTCAGGGCTTTTTCCGCCTCCTTATAATTGTCCAGACTCAGCTCCAGTTCGCCCAAACGGGAATAAACAAAGGCTTCCCCTTCCGTATCGCCTGTTTTGTGATACAAATCGGCGGCATAGAGATATTTCTTCCGCGCTTCGTCATATTGGCCGCCGTGCCAACAATCATCACCGGCTTGAAACATTTTGGAAGCTTCGGTTACAAATTCGCCGTTATTAGTCCTAGGCATAATTCAAAAAACTCCTTTGCAATCATCTCAATATTATTATATATATGGGCTAAAGATGAAAAAAACAAGAAGTAAAACTCATGGACGACATATTCGATTTGGATGAAACCGGCGCCGCGCCGGTTTACAATAATACGGCAGCTTTAATGCCGACTTTCGCCTGGCTTGACCAGTTAAATCCGGAGCAGAAGCTTGCGGTGCAGACCACCGAAGGTCCGGTTCTGGTTCTGTCAGGTGCCGGCACCGGCAAAACCAAAGTGCTCACCACCCGCCTGGCTTATATTCTCGCCAACATGAAAGCCAACCCCTGGAACTGCCTGGTCGTCACCTTTACCAACCGCGCCGCCCGCGAAATGAAAGAACGCGTGCAGAAAATGATCGGCGACGTGGCCAACTCCGTCTGGCTCGGCACCTTTCACAGCATCTGCGTCAAAATTCTGCGCAACCACGCCGAACTGGTCGGCCTCCATTCCAATTTTACCATTCTGGACACTGACGACCAAAAACGCGTCGTCAAACAGATTTGCGAAACCATGGGCGTTGACGACAAAAAATACCCGCCTCAGGCAATTATTGACCGTATCCAGCGTTGGAAGGACAAAGGCCTGACCGTCGAAAAACTGCAAAACGAATATAAGTCCAACGTGCTGACTGAAGTCTATCAGCGTTATCAGCAGCGCCTGCTTGAACTGAACTGCGTCGATTTCGGCGACATTCTGCTTTATGCCCTGAATATTCTGCTGTCCAACGCCGATGTGCTTGAAACTTACCAGAACCGTTTCAAATACATTATGGTTGACGAGTACCAAGATACCAACGTTACCCAGTATCTGTTTCTGCGCCTGCTGTCTCAGAAAAGCCGCAACCTTTGCTGCGTCGGCGATGACGACCAGTCGATTTATTCCTGGCGCGGAGCCGAAATCGAAAACATTCTCCGCTTTGAAAAAGATTTTTCCGACTGCAAAACCATCCGTCTCGAACGCAACTACCGCTCGACCGCCAACATTCTGGCGGCAGCCTCCTCACTCATCAGCCACAACGAAGGACGGCTCGGCAAAACCTTAAAAGTGGCCGAGAACAGCCCGGCCATGAACTGTGACAATACCAAAATCAAAGTCATCAGTGTTTACAGCGGCGAAGACGAAGCGAAATATGTCGTTGAGGAAATCGAAGCCCAAAAACGCCGGGGCAACGATTATTCGCAAATGGCCGTCCTCGTGCGCACGGCTTTCCAAACCCGGGAATTTGAAGAAAAGTTTATTGCCGAAGCTATCCCCTATCAGGTTATCGGCGGTCCCAAATTCTATGAACGTGCCGAAATCCGCGACGCTCTGGCTTATTTTCGTGTTGTTTTGCAGCCACACGATGATCTGGCCTTTGAGCGCATTATCAACAAGCCGGCCCGGGGGATCGGAGCCAAAACCATTGAAAAATTTCGCGACACGGCCCGCAGCAACGGCATTTCGCTCTATATGGCGGTTGAAAAAATGGTCAACGACGGCACACTCACCGGCAAAGCCAAAACCAATATGGCTGACCTGATTGACAAGTTTAACCAGTGGCGTCAGGCCATGCAGGCCATTACCCCCGACGACCTGGCTACCCAGATTCTCGAAGATTCCGGCTATATTGAAATGCTCAAACTCGACAACTCGGTAGAGGCACCCGGCCGGCTGGAAAACCTGAAAGAACTTATCAGCGTTTTGAGCGACCATGAAAAATATCCGACTTTGGCCGAATTTCTTGAACATGTCAGCTTGGTCATGGATAATGATGACGCTTTGGATACCAACAAAGTCATGCTGATTACCCTTCACTCGGCCAAAGGCCTGGAATTTGACATTGTCTTTCTGCCCGGCTGGGAAGAAGGCCTGTTTCCCCACCAGCGCAGTCTGGACGAAGGCGGCACCTCGGCTCTGGAAGAAGAACGCCGTCTTGCTTATGTGGCTATCACCCGGGCCAAAAAACAGCTTTATATTCTGACAGCATTGAATCGCCGGGTTTACGGCCAGTGGCAGAACAATATTCCCTCCCGTTTCATTAACGAGCTTCCGCCCGCCAACATTGAAATCTGCAATAACGTGAATAACTTTTATACCGGCAGCTGCGGCGGAAATTACGGAAACCGGTATGGCAGTTCTTATGACAGCGGTTCCTCTTATCGCCCGTGGTATGCAGCCAAAAGAAACAACGCGCAACGGGAGGAATACAATGACGGCAATCGCTTTAGCTATACCCGCGAGCCTGATTATCATCGGCCTGCTGCTTCAAATATAATCGGCACTAAGGTTTATCACCAGACTTTCGGCTATGGCAAAGTCATCGCCGCCGAAGGCAATAAGCTGGAAATCATGTTCGATAACTACGGGCATAAAAAACTTCATAAGGACTATGTCACCAAAGTATAATATCCTTTGTCGCCGTAAGCCGCGACAAAAAACCGTATCAAATGGAAAGGACTAACTCATGCCCGGTCAGGTTAAAGTCGGCGTCGGTCTCTACATATTAAATAACCGTAACCAGCTGCTTCTGGGGCTGCGCCGGGGCGCACACGGCGCCGGAACCTGGTGCGCTCCCGGAGGACATCTCGAATTCGGCGAAAGCTTTGAACAGGCTGCCGTTCGCGAGGCTCTGGAAGAAACCGGCCTGAAAATAGCCCCTGACACCGTCAAAGTCGCTGGTGTCACCAACGACATTTTTTCCGCAGAAAACAAACATTACATTACCGTCCAGTTGGTAACCGAATGCCCGGTCAACGCCGCGCCTCACCTGACGGAACCTGAAAAATGCAGCGAATGGCGCTGGTTTGATCTTGATAATTTGCCGGAAAACTTATTCATTCCCACTCGCAATTTTTTGCGAAACCACAATTTATCACCGTCATCTATTTAAAACCGCAGTTTTGACATTACATATTTTTCCGTATCACTTAAACAAGCGGAGAAATACCATGAATAAATTCAATTTATTGTTGACGGCCGCCGCAGTAGTTTTCAGCACTCCGGCTATGGCCCGGAATTCCGACGGCGGTTTCGTTGACGTCAACGTCATTACCGTTGAAGAAGCCAAAAATATGAATGACGATGCTTATGTTATTCTTCAGGGATATATAACCGACCGCAACGGCGACGAAAAATATGTTTTTCAGGATAAAACCGGCAGCATTACCGTTGAAATCGACGATGACGACTGGGACGGCGTAGATGTCTCCCCGGCTGATTTGGTCGAAATTCAGGGCGAAATCGACAAAGGCTGGACGGCTGTCGAAATCGACGTTGACACCATCAGCAAGGTCGCCCCGCAAATGAAAAACAACGCCGCGGCAGCCAAATAATAAAAACGGCGGCACAACCCTTTAAATCCTGACCTTTGGGCCGGGATTTATTTTATCGGAACAGCAAATGAACAAATTCACCCTGACCATATTTACCGCGGCCGCTCTGGCCCTTACAGCCTACAGCCGCCTGCGGCCGCCGGCGGAAAAAACGTTTTACGCCGCCGTAACGCCCGTAAGCCGGCTGGCTGCCAAGGCTAACCGCAATCCCGTCACGCTGCAGGGGCATTTGATAAGCAAACTGGGGCCGGAAAAATACCTTTTCCGCGACCCCAGCGGCTCTGTTGCCGTTATCATTGAAAATGAAGATTGGAACGGGCTGTATATCCATCGCTCCGATAAAGTGCAGATTCACGGCGAACTGCGCAAAGCCTGGTTCTTTCCTCCCGCCGTCAATTCCGCTTTCATTCAAAAATTTCCGACAGAACGGCTCAGCCGGCAGCAATACTGACAATAAATGCGGTCAGAATAAACAACATAAGTCCAAATCCGGCCAGAATAAGGATTTTCGATGAACCGGTCTCCCGCCGCAAATGCCAGTTTGCGGCAAAAATTCCCAGATAACTTACCAGATAGGCGCCGCTGGACAGATTGACAATGGAAGAAAAATCCATAAATATCGCCGCCAACAGAACAATGGCCGAAGTCAGAATATTGCCGTAGGTCCCCCTTTTCCAGAACTTTTTTTCATAAATCTTCGGCAAAACGCCCTGTTCGGCTAAAGAGCGGGAAATGCGGAAAATACTGAAAAACGTGGCATTAATGCCGGAAACAAAAGCCATAACCGCCGCCACATAAATCAAACCGTAGCCCCATTTTCCCAACAGTTTGTCCGCGGCAACAGCCACTGCCGTATCGGCATTTTTCTCAAGATCGGCCGCCGGAATAAAATTCAGCACAACATGGGCCAAAGCCATATACAGAGCCATAACCGCCAAAATAGTAATATAAATTCCCAGCCGGATGGTTCGTTTCGGATGCTGCACGTCGGCCGCAGCATTGGTAATAACGCCGTAACCGGCATAAGCAAAGAACGTAACGCCGATAGCTCCCCAGAAAGACATCAGCGTCGGCTGCGGCAAAACATTGCTCAGCGTCAAATCGGCATTCCACATCGCCGCTCCGATTAAACTGCCGAGAATAAGAATTTTCAGCGTCACCAGTAAAATCTCTGCCCGGCCGACATCCCCCGCGCTCATCATATTCAGCAAAGCCAGCCCCACAATCAGCACGGCGGCAAACTCGTTGACGGTCATCCAGCCATAATCGGTTCCTTTCAGCAAAGCGGTAAAATAGATGCCGAACGACTTGGCCATCATGGAAATGGAAACTGCCGAGGTCAGCATATAAATCAAAGATAAAGTGCCTGAAACGCATTTACAGGAAAAGGCCCGGCGAAAATAGTCGGTCAGGCCTCCGGCATCGGGATAACGCGCCGCCAGCTCCCCGTACGAATACCCTGAAAACAACGCCGCCGTCCCGGCTACGGCAAACGCGCCGTAAGTCCAATATCCGGCAGACATAATCACCTGCCCCAGCAACGCAAAAATACCCGCCCCGACCACCGAGCCGATTCCCAGCGCAATCACGCTCCAAAGTCCCATGTCATATTTTTCAGAACGGTTCGGCCAAAACTTTGTTTTAAAATTCATATCTCACTCCCAAATTAAAATCGACCGGAATTTCCACTTTGTCTCCCAGCAAGGTGGAAACATTGACGTAGGAACTCAAATGCTCTGCCGGCTGAAACTTCATCCCCGCCCCGATTTCATACATTGTATCCGATATGTCCTCCTTCATCGTCACACCGGCAACGTCGATTTTGCTGCGGCCGTTAAATTCCTCCACCAGATTAAGTTCGACAAACACTTCGTTCCTGTCCCACACATATCCGGCGGAAGCGCCCAGACGCCCCTCCAGAGAAGTTGCTCCGCGGCCTTTTATTCGCGTATTATGCGATGTCCGGTGCTCCATATTGCCCAGACTTATATACTTCATCTTCAAATGCGGCTCGGCAAACCAGCCGCCGTCAAGCCGCCAGCGCTTTCCTGTTTCCGCCGCCAGGCTCCAGCCGTTTACCTTATATTTCCCGTCCACGTCGGCTCCGTGCGGCAGATAGCTTTTCAGCTTCTGGTCATGCCAGTAATAATTGGCCGTCACATCCACAAAATATTTGTTCCGTGTCATCAAAGACGAATAAATGCCCAGACTCATCGTATCCCCGTCGGCCCGCCCGCTGCGGTCAAACTTTTGCCGCGAGTCGGTAAATCCGGCGGTAACACCGGCCAGCCAATAGTCAAATTTCTGTTGCGGAAGTTTGAAATCATAACCGATTTGGGTAGTCGTCGTATTTACCCGGCTTCGGCTGGCATCTTTAAAATGCAGTTTCATTTCCCGCAGACCGCCTTTAATCCACAAACCGTTATCCCGGTAATAATGCAGTTCGTCAAAACGGTTATTCATCGTCTCCATCTGAGCAACAAACACGGAATTTACGGCCGAGTAAGCATTCCGGCTTAAAACCGCCGTATCGGTTGACTGCGATGTACGCTCCAACACCCATTCGCTGCCTTCATGATGAAGATCGTAACGGTAGGCGCCGATATCCACCGCACCGCCCAGCAAATGAAACTCGGCATCGCCGCCGTTATCCTGCACAATATGAACCTTATCGGGAAAAACCTCCTCATAACTGCGGTCTGTCATCGCTATTCCGAAACTTCCGTGCCCGTTCTGAACCTCCAGCTCATCGCTGTGACTGGCCGCCACTTCGCTGTTAAGGTAAAAATTTCCTTCACCGTTTAATCTGCCTATGGTTAGTTTGCTGTATTGATTATCGGCCACCAAATCAACTCTGGCTCCGGCAAGTTCCAAATCAGGAATTTCCGCGGCCCCCTGAACTTTCAACTCCCCGCCGGTCAGCCTGGTCGTTCCCGAAACCACGGAGCCCTCTTCCAACAAAGTACTGCCGCCGGTTTGCGACAAATCGGAAATTTCCGCTCCGCTGCTGACAAGAAGGTTCCCGCCGTTCACCGTCATTCCCGCAAGAGAACTGTTTTCAAAGGCGATAACCCCTCCGTCATTCAGGACAATATTTTCTCCTCGCCCGCCGGAGGAAAAACTGAGACCGCCGCCGTTTACCGTGCCCTCCGACAAACGGCCGCCGTCCACAATTTGCGAACCGTCATACATAACCGAATTTTCGGCAGTGCCTTCAACCAGCTGATAACCGCCGTCAATAACAGCGCCGCGGCTGATACCGCCCGTCTCCACATATTGGCTGCCGCCGCTGTTGATTTTTGTTCCTTCGGCCGTTCCGCCGCTTTTAATTTCCTGCGTTCCCCGACTGCCGATAACCGCATCAATATCGGTTCCGTAAACCGTCTCCGTCCCCCGCTGCAGACTGGCTCCTTGTGCCGTTCCGCCGCTTTTAACATTCAGAATACCGTTTCTCAGCGTGCTGTTAAGAGCCAGCCCTCCGGCTTCCACCTCCTGCTTGCCGTAGTTAATCAACGTCTGCTCGGCCCTTCCGCCGACCGTCTGTATCGCATTGTTAAATACCTGTGTTTTAACTGAAATTCCGCCGGCTTCAACCACCTGTCGACCGTAAGAATAAATCTCGCTGTTTTGCGATTCTCCGCCGGACATAATATTTTGCGTTCCGTGAACGGCAAAATCGACGGCCGTACCAAATACGTTCTGCACGTCGCCGCGCGAAACACTGCCCCCTGTTTCCGTCGTTCCGGCCGGAATGTCCGCCGCCGCTGCCGTTGAAATACCCGCGGCCGCAATGCCGTATAAACTCAGCTGCCAGATTCTCATCCGCTTCCTTCTCCTATACATTCAGTGTATAAGATGTATAAGCCGGGCTTTAATTTTCAAGCACTGGGCAAAGATAAAAAAAAGCCCCGTCTTTCCGGCGGAGCTCTCAAGGGTTACAGATTATTGAGCCATTGGACAATCTTATTGTCAACCGCTTCGTCATACTTTGCCGGCAGATTGTTAAAAGACTGTGCCCGCTGTATTTCCGCATGTTTTGCCTGAGTCGCAAAATCCTCAAAATAGGAACCGTAATTGCTCCCCTGCGTTGAAAAGGGAACAACTTTCCGCCCCTGAAAATCAACCTGCTCCAAAAATGCCGATAACGGCGTCGCCATGGTGTACCACCAGACCGGCGCCCCGACAAAGATAATGTCATACCGGCTCAAATCCGGCAGTTCTCCGGCCAAAACCGGATAATTTTTTTCCTTTATCTGCCGACGCAGCGTTAAATAGAACCAAGGAGTCGTTTTAATTTCTTCCGCCGTTTTGATTTCATAAATGTCCCCGCCGGTTAAGGCTTTGATCTTTTCCGCAATCTCCCGGGTATGGCCGCTCAGGGAATAATAAACCACCAAAACCCGTCCGAACCGGCGTTCAACCGCTGCGGCAGGCCCCTCATAAGCGGCCATTTCCTTTTTGTTTTTTACAGCCACGCGATACAGATGAATTCCGCCGACAGCCAAACCGACCGCAATCATAATCGCCAAAAGATAAAGAACATATTTAAACATTTGCTTCCTCCTTCATTCTTATGTTGCTAATATAACGATAAAAAAATAAAAAAACAATCATGTCTTCTTTTGATACTTGACTCTTATGATATATAGTATTATTTCTATATATAAAGATACATAAATATGGAGAGTCACAATGAAAAAGATAGAAAACGTTAAAGAATTTGTTGAACGCATCGATTCCTCAAAAAAGGTCAACCCGAAGGACTTATCTTCCGATCAGGATCTGACCATCGCGATTATGAACCTTATCAGCATTGAAGAACATCTGGTTTTCTCCGGTGCCAAAACCGGGAAAAATTCATTCTACGATCTGATTGAAGAAGTTCGGGAAAAACGCAAAAATCTGATGCAGAAAATCATCCCCAGCTATGAAGGCGAAGTCTGGTGCATCTCCAAACATCTGCTGGCCTCGTCCATGCGGCTGATGGAAGTCGGCACCAAACAGCAGAGCCTGGGACACAAGGAAACCGCCTACGACCTTTTCAATCAGGCCTATGATCTTTATTGCCTGTTCTGGGGACTCAACATGAATATGTTGAACGTAACCGATGTTAAATGGGTCAAGGACAATGTCGAAGACGTTAAACAGCTCACCGCCAAAGTCAGCGAAGCCGTTAAAAGCGCACCTCTTCCCGAAGCCGATGAAGCCAAACCCGCAGGAGCGCTCGCCAAAATGAAAGCTTTCGTCCGCAAAGCCGTTGACTGCTGCATCGAATAAGGATAAAGGCATGAAAAAACTTTTCACTCTTTTAGCCGCGGTTCTCTGCCTGTTGACCGCCTGTTCACAGCAGCCGGCTTCACCCGGAGAATCCCTCTCGGCCGATAAAATCTATCTGTTTTATTCCAACAGCTGCCCGCATTGCCATGATGCGTTGGATTATCTGGACCGGAATTATCCTGACTTGAAAATCAGCCTGGTTAACGTCGGCAACCGCGAAGGCTACGACCTCCTGATTAAATGCGCCAAAAAATTCAACCTCGGAAACCGTATCGGCACACCGCTGTTCTGCATGGGCGACAATTACCTGATGGGCTGGTCTCCCGAAACGGAAAAACGCTTTGACAGTTTGGTCAAACCTTTCCTGAAATAGGAGCCTTCAATGGAAAAACAGCTTCCGTCCGAAACCATGAAAAAAGCTGCCCGGGGGATAAGTTACATTGCTCATCCCCTGCGGCTTCGCATCCTTGAATATCTCGATGTTTACGGCGCTTCCTGTGTCTCGGCCATCACCAAAGGCGTCCGCGAAGAGCAGATGATTGTCTCTCAGAGCCTGCGCAAACTGCGCGACGCCAATCTGGTGCAAACCGAAAGACGCGGCCTGTTCATCTTTTATAAAATCTGTGAAGAATATCCCGCCAGCCTGTTCACCTGTCTGCGCAAGCTGTACGGTTATATGACCGACAGCTTTCACTATCTCCGCGACGACTGCAAAGCTGTTCTGCCGGCAGATTACACCATGCTGGCCGCCAATCAGATAAAGCTTTTTGCCAACTTTGATAAAATGCGGATTCTCGAATACCTGACTCTCAACGGCGCTTCCTGCGTTTCTGACATCGTTGCGGGAATTGAAAGCGAACAGCTCAAAGTCTCTCAAAACCTGAAACGGCTGCGCGATGACGGTTTCGTTGTCTGCCACCGGGAAGGGCGCTACATCATCTATGACATCACGCCCGGCGTACACAAAACAGCCATTCAGTGCATCCACAAACGCTACGATTCCCTGAAAAACAAGGACGACTTTTAAGCCTTGCCGCGGGAACTTCGGATAATTTCAATCAGCTGCCGCATCGGCCGGGTCAAATATTTGTCGGGATGATAAAGAATATAATTGGAATTAACCATCGGCTCCGCCGCCACATCCAGTTTTACCAGCCGGCCTTCGGACAGTTCCCGGCGAACGATGATTTCCGGCAGTACGCTGACCCCCAGATTATACAACGCGGCCTGAATCAAAGCCTGTGAATTAACGCTGGTCCAAACCGGCTCCGCTTTCAGATTATGCACCCATAAAGCACTGTCCAAAGCATTGCGGATGGCACTGCCCTCTTCGCGCAGCAACAGCCGCTGCTGCAGAATTTCCTCCGGCGGAACCGCCTTTCTGCCGGCCAGAGGGTGCTCCGGAGAAACAACATAACAAATCTCATAAGACGAAAAGTTTTCTGCATAAAACTGCTGACTCGGAACTACCCCCTCATAAAGAGCCAAGTCGATTTCATTGTCCTCCAGCAGCTTTTCAATATGAGCAGCACTGTCCACCACCACCTGAAGCGGCGTCTGCGGACAGGTGTCGTTAAACTCTTTGATAATGCCCGGCAGCCAGAAATTGGCAATTGTCAGACAAGAGCCCACTCGCAGCGGCTGCTGCTCTTTCTCCGCCCAGAAATTGAGCCGCAAATCATCATATAAATCCAGCAGCCGTATGGCTTTCGCCAAAAACAGCTTCCCCGCCGTCGTCAGATAAATCCGCCGGTTCAGCCGGTCAACCAGACGGACGCCGAACTCTTCCTCCAAACTGCCGATGACATGAGAAACCGCCGGCTGAGTCATATTCAGTTTTTCCGCCGTTTTGGTAAAATTCAACTCATCGCATAATGTCTTAAAAACCTGTAATTGACGTATATTGACCATATTATTACCTTTTAGTTATTGCATTTATAATAAAATATAATTTTATTTATTATTTGGCAACGGTTATAATAAAAGTTAAGGAGAAAAAAATGACATTCGAAAAACTTAAACTTTTATTATGGCTGTTTAAAACCGATTTTTTCATCAGCAGTTTCACTTTCGGCGGCGGTTATGTCGTACTGCCGATGATTCGCAAATATTTCATTGAACAGAAGCACCTTTTCTCGGAAGACGAACTGATGGACATGTCGGCGGTCGCCCAGTCGTCGCCCGGAGCCATAGCCATCAACCTGGCCGTTCTCTGCGGCAAAAAAGTGGCCGGCTGGCCCGGTATTTTCGTTGCCGGAATTGCAGCCGTTTTACCGCCCCTGCTTATTCTTTCCGCCGTTTCCGCCTGCTACCGGAACTTAATCGACAATCCGGTGGTTGTCGCCGTTTTAAAGGGAATGGAAGCCGGCGTGGCCGCCCTGATTGCCGACGTGGTCTGGTACATGAGCCACATGATTGTCAAAAAAAAGGAAACGCTGCCCATTTTAATGATTCCTGCCGTTTTTACCGCTAACTTTATTTTCAATGTCAACGCCCTGAGTGCCATTCTCGGGGGCATTGCCGTTTTCCTCCTCCTGGAAAAACTCAAATTCAGAATTAACCTGAAGAAGGAGCTCCCCGATGTTTGAACTTTTAATCAGCTTTTTGCAAATCGGCGCTTTCAGCATCGGCGGCGGCTATGCAACCCTGCCCCTGATTCAGGAACAGATTGTCGAACTGCACCAATGGCTCACCTATAAGGAATTTACCGACATTATCACTATCTCCCAAATGACGCCCGGCCCCCTCGCCGTTAACGGCTCAACCTTCGTAGGATTGCGGATTGGCGGAATACCGGGAGCGATTGTCGCCACTTTCGGCTGCGTCATCAGCGGCATTCTCATCTCGCTGTCGCTTCACCGCTTTTTTCAAAAAAACCACAGTCCATGCATTGAACAAACTTTCAAAGCGCTGAAATCAATTTCCGTCGGTCTGATTGCTTCAGCCTCTTCAACCATTCTGCTGCTGTCCTGGTTCGGCTGCAGTTCCTGGCAAACCATCAGCCGCCCGGCAGATTTAACTGCCGTTGCCATCAGTTTTGCAGCTATCGTCCTTCTGCGCAAATACCGTCTCAATCCGGTCCTGGTAATGGTTATCTGCGGCATCGGCGGCGTCATATTTTATTAGTCCGGCCAATTCTAAAAAAATTCTCTTGATTACTGGCCAAACTCTGCTAATGTTTAAGCGGGTTGTACTCCGTAGAAAAGAATACGGCCCGGGGCTTAGAAAACCCTTTTAATCAATCAGTCGCCTGCATAGCGACTTAAAACGTTATATGCCGATTTCTGTCCTTTAGGGCGGATGTCGGCTAAATAAGGCTGTGTGCTGAATAAGCCGAGCCGTTTGATTGATTACGGTTTTCTAACATCCGCCCGCCTTTTCTTTAAAGAGCGGGTTTTGTTTTAACTGACAGCTAAAGGATGTTAATCGTATGAAATATATCAATATAATATTGGCGCTTATTTTATTGTGCACCGTTTTTCTGATAAATAAAGAAAATATCGGCACATGGATTGCCGTATTGTTTGCAGCAGTCTGCCTTGCCGTATTTTGCTATATGCTTTCCGAAGAAGAAAACAAATATAAAAAGAAAATGAAAAACAAAAACTGAAACAAAAAAAACCACTCTTCAAAGAGTGGTTTTTAACTGGTAGCGAGGGGCGGATTCATCGACTACAAACATAGCCTACAGATTTCGGCCTTTAGCCTACAAAAAAGTCTTGATTTGCCTATAGTTTACTCATACAAAAGGGTATTACAAAACATCCATACAAAAGTGTCGAATCTGGAGAACAACATGAACGCCGTTAAAGGATATAAAGGCTTATATATTACAAACAATGGAATATACAAAATTCGTATCGCTGTTCCGGAGAAAGTACAAAAATTTTATGACTTACCCAAGGAATTCAATCAATCCTTACGAACAAAGGATTTTAATGAGGCCAAGACTAAATATTATGAGATAATGCAGCAACTAGAGAGAAAATTTAATTTAAATAACAAAATCAAAGCTTCTGCTAATAGACCTTTATGTCCAGACAAGATATTTGAAACAGAACTTCTTAAAACTATTCACCATTTTTTCACTGAATATTCAGGAAAAACACAAAATAACTTTTTAAAACAAATAATAGACAACAGTCTCACACCTCGGCAGTTAAATAATGGGGAGAAAAACCCCGAAGTATGGATAATTGAGGAAGCTAAACAACAAATCCGAGATTTAGATATGAAATGGATACATAGTTTCAAATCTGAAATTGATACAGGAATCACCTCCCAAACGACTCAAAACATGATAACATATCTAACAAACTCTCAATATAATTTAACACCGGAACAAACATACAAAGCAAAAACAGCCCTTGCTCAAACAATTATTGAAGCGGCAAATTTCCATATAGAAACAGAAATAGATTATTCTAGCACCCCTGAAAATTATATATTTAAATATGACATTGTGAATCAAGCATATACTCAATACACCCTAAAAAATACATATCACAGACCGCTTAGTATTCAGCGTCCAATCAATAGTCCTAATAATAAGGATGACATCCTTTCAAAAATAAAAGATACAAGCAATAAACCAACCAAAATTAAAGAACTTTTAACCAAATGGCAAAATGATTGCGGAGACAGTGTTAAAGAAAAAATACATCACATTCAATCATTTATTGACTGTTTTCCGGAAAAAGAAACACTTAACGAAGTTGTTAGTACAGATATATTAAGCTGGGTTGAAATATTAAAAATGACTCCGGCATATATCAATAGAAAAAAAGAATTTAATGGCCTATCTATGAGTGACATTATAACTAAGAATCAAATACTTAATTATCCATGTTTAACACCTAAAACTATTAATACTTATATCAACTCTTTTTCTTCTTTGCATAAATGGGCAAAGAAAAAATGTTATATTAGTTCAGAAAATCCAACAAAAGAAACACTATTTAATAAACAAGACATTATTTCTCCTATACCTGAGACATACAGTTCTAGCGAAATAAGACAAATTATAGATTTCTTTAACAGACATAAAACAGAAAACTTAGATTTATATTGGGCTGTTATGATTGCCATATATACAGGAATGAGAGAGGGAGAAGTCTGTCAATTAAGAACAAAAGATATTCGAAGTCGCGATAACATCCAATATTTTAGCGTAAACAATGAAGCCGAAAAAACCATTAAAAACAATCATTCAATAAGAATGATTCCAATCCATAATAAATTAATTCAGCTTGGAATAAATGACTTTATCAATAAACGAAACCAACAAAATGAGGAAAAACTATTTCCTTCATTCAAAATATACCAAAGAGGAAAAAGAAAAGACTTTAATAAATGCTTTTCTCAGCCATTTGCCAACATACTAAAAAAATTAAATCTGAAAAAAGAAAATAGACTTGTGCACTCTCTAAGACATACATTCGTCGATTCTCTAAGAATATCTGGCCTGTCTGATGAGGAAATTCAGTTTTTAGTAGGACATAAAAAACAAATAATGACAAACCATTACGGACAACTAACTCCTCAATCACCTCTAAAAACACTTCAAAAATGGATTAATATGGTTAACTATGACGAAGAAACAAAACCGGAAATTAGGGAGCAAAATATTGACGAAAAATATATCTAAGACAATAGCGCAATACAATGATTTATGGGCTGATGCGGTAATTAGCACGGGTAAAAATGATTGTCCCCCCTCTTTAGTATTATTAGATAATATAGATTATTATGATAAATACATATCAAATCCTAATAATAACTATAAAATTAATACTAGTATTTATCAGTCATTAAAAGCCCCTAAAGCATGGAAACATTTAACTATTGAAGAGAGAATATCCTTTTGTGCTGATTATCTATATGATACAGCCATTAAAGCCCCTTACCTATCGCCTCAAAATACAAATATCAACCGATTTATTAATACAAGTGCAAAATCAGGATATTTTGGAGATTTTATTATTAAAGCAATAGATGAGAACGGCAATATAACCCCTAACCGCTCTCTTGTATCCTTTGACTGTATAGCCTTCACTTTATTATTAGATATAAAAAAGCTTTATAATATTCAAAAATATAAAACTCTACATCCAAACAAAAGGGCTGATTATATCCGGCGCAATATACTTTCTAGACCTATAAAGAAACTGGAACAGGAATTTAACCATAATATCCCTTATATGTTTGTTGTAGAAGAAAGCAAAAAAAGCTCTGACCTGATACACATACACGGGATGATGAAAATAACAGCCGAAGATTTATCTATACATAACACTAAACGTCGATTTATTGAAAACATACTAATTAAAGCCGCTCTCGGAAAAGACTATAATAATCATCCTCTTGTTAAGACAGCCCTTAAAATTATATTACCATATCACCCGTTAGGGTGGGCTTCATATATTTGTAAAACATCCCCACAAAGAGGAGATATTTACATATCAAAAGACTTGCAAAAGAAAGGGAAAGAGCTGTATGACGAATACAAAGAAACAGTAAAAGCGGCTTTAAAGAGAACGAAGTCCTAGAGAAAACTATACTTTTTCTTAAGGGCTTGTCCTTCCTTCGGTTGTTTATAGCTTTCACATCCTTATATTAAGAACTAAAAACAATACAACCTTTCAAATAAAATATAGTTTAAAATCAATAACTTTTCAATAATTGCGGTGGGATTTTATCTCACCGCTTTTTTAGTCGGATTTTACCTTTTATTTTTCTTAATATAAGGATGTTAACGGATTGATTTAACTGTATAAAGGTTGCCTTTCTTTATGCGTATTTTCTGCCCGTTTTCTAGCTGTAGAGAGGCAAATTTATCGTTCCGCTATATCTACACCAAAAAACATAAAAAACGCTCCTAGAGCTATAAAACGACACTAGGAATAGGTGTATTAATCTCGGCAACCTATAAAATATTTTTCTTGATTACTAATCAAACTCTGTTAATGTTTAATCAGGTTGTATTCCTTAGAAAAGAATACAGCTCAGGGCTTAGAAAACCCTTTTATCGAAACAGTCGCCAAGCATAGCGACTTAAAACGTTATATGCCGATTTCTGTCCTTAGGGGTGGATGTCGGTGAATAAGGCTATGTGCTGAATAAGCCGAGCCGTTTGTTTCGATACGGTTTTCTAACATCCGCCCGCCTTTTCTTAAAGAGCGGGTTTTGTTTTAACTATGACTAAAGGATGTTAATCGTATGAAAAAAATATTTTTAACCTTAGCTTTGATTTTCAGCTTGTCTGCTTGTGCGGCTACCCACACACCGGTTATGCATACCATTGAATTAAAAGATATGGATTACTCAAATATTGATAATCTGAAAGAAGGAGAAAGCTGTTCTATCTCTGTGTTGGGCTTAATAGGCCCCTTTGGTGATGTCAAATTAACGGATGCAGTAAAAAACGGCCGTATCACCAAAGTAACAAATTACGATTTTAATGCAAAAAATTACATTCTAGCACAACGCTATTGTATCCGTGTTTACGGTTACTAATACGACAAATAGACAGGGCGAATCGCCCTGTCTGCTTTTTTTACTTTGGAGAATATAAATATGAAAAAATTAGCTTTATTAATCGCTTTATGTTTAATAATTACATCTAAAAATGCATTAGCATTAACCGCCACTGTCAATAATGGATTAGCCTGTTCAAGTAAAGATGCGCTTTCTAACGCTACGATGTATATAGAAAATAACGATTATTTTGGACTAATGCGTTCCGGCTGTATAACTATCAGTGGAAACGTTTATGTAAAAGATTACGGCTTCATTTCTTCAGTAATAGAGTACAACGGAAAAACCTATTATATCGCTAATGAGTTCTTATCAATAAATCGTTAAGAAAGACAACAAGCAGATAGGAAGATTCGTCCTGTCTGCTTGTTACTTCGGAGAATATAAATATGAAAAATTACCTACCTATTATATGCCTTTGCCTATGCCTAACGGCTTGTTTTGAAAGCAAAGAAGACAAAAAATTTATAAATGAAAAAATAACGCAATTTTTAGATATGAATAAAATAGCGCAAAGTACACCAAGGATAGCATTAGCTATGCCTCTAGCTAAAATGCAAGAATATCAAGGGGAACTCAAAAAATTAAAGCTAGGTTCTGCTTGTAAAGCGCTTCAAGAAGAATCTGTAGTTCATATGGATATTATTCTTTCCGGACATTTATCTTTTATTGCTAACGGCAATGACGAATTATCAATATTATCAACACTATTGTCTCAATATGCCGCAGAAGATTTATCTGATTTAGCTAAGTTAGAAAGATGTAGTGAATATAATAAAAAAGACGCTAAGCAAGAAAAAAAATACAAAGAAAGAGCTGATACTCTTAATATTAAAACTGAAGAAGGTGCTACACCATTAATGGTGCTAAGTTCCCTAAACCAAAATCCTACAGTGATAGAGACACTTATTAAATACGGAGCAGATGTTAATGCCCAAACAAAAGACGGATATACAGCATTAATGATGGCCAGTTCTGACAACTCCAATCCTGCCGTGATAGAAACGCTTATTCAAAATGGAGCTGATGTTAATGCTAGAGATAACAATGGTTGGACAGCATTAATAATGGCAGGCGCCAAGAATCCTAATCCCGCTGTGATAGAAACTCTCGTTAAAAATGGAGCTAACGTTAATGCTAAAGATAAAGATGGTAATACTGCATTGATGAGGGTAATTTACAGAAATCAAGACCCCAGAGTGATAGAACTTCTTATTAAAAATGGTGCAGATGTTAATGCCAAAAATGAAGATGATAATACGGCATTAATGATAGCTTGTTTCAAAAATTCAAATATTGCCATAGTAGAAGCTCTTATTGAGAAAGGAGCTGATATAAATGCCAAAGATAAGGAAGGTAATACAGCATGGATGTATGCAAAATCAATAAAATCAAATCCGGAAATTATTGAGACCCTTATTAAAAACGGTGCGGATGTTAATACTACAGAGAAAGATGGAACTACGATATTAATGTGGGCTGCTGAAAACAGTACCAATCCTACTATAATAGAAACGCTTATTAAAAACGGTGCTGATGTTAATGCTAGAGGTGGAGATG
>ERZ1673697.2024-NODE-2024-length-19860-cov-6.038829_pt1 | contig 19860 bp, 26 predicted proteins | sample MGYA00580227_ERZ1673697 | MGnify/ENA primary metagenome ERZ1673697 (study PRJEB41218, sample SAMN15661759) | gut metagenome | host: Homo sapiens | place: Canada: London | collected 2015-08-20/2019-03-30 | study: EMG produced TPA metagenomics assembly of...
TCTTTTTTTGTCCCCGGAAATTCACTAGACACCATGATTCCTTGTTAATGGTGTCTAGTAGCCACGTTGGAAGAATATCGGATCCAGCTGATACACCGGAGCACCCAGCAGCTTCATTTGTGCAGCCATGGCAACATAGGTTTTCGTTGCAGCATAATCATAATGCCCCAGGAACACACGTAAAAATTCCAGGTTACCGCCGCCGATCAGGTAGGAGATCGCGAACGTGTGCCGGAGCAGATGCGCATGAAGCCGATCTATACCGGTGCAGGTCTTCAGATCCTGAAAGAGCATCTTCACTGTGTTGGATGTAAGCGGACGTTCCGGATCGCGGAGCTGACGGAGCATATATCCGGAAGTAATACCGGTGCGCTGGTCATATTCCTGCAATGCGCTGATCAGAAAGTCCGGGATCAACACAAATCGGCTTTTATTTTCCTTGGAATTGACGATGTGCAGGATGTTCCGCTCCGGATCCAGATGATGTACCTGCAGGTGACACACTTCCTGACGGCGCAGGCCGCAGTCAAGCAACAGATGAAAGATACAATAATTGCGTAATCCCTGCAGCGTGTTCCGGTCAAAGAGATCATCGATTTTCCTAACATCCTCCACGAAGAGCGGCAGCTCCGCCACAGCATCATCCTTCGGCAGCTTCACACCCCTTAAATAATCCGGACTAAAGTTATTCTCATACGTCCAATGCAGAAACGCCTTTACAGATCTGCAATAGCTCCGGACAGAAGAGTTCTTGATCTTCCTGGTGCGCAGCTCAAGGATAAAATCCATGTAGACAGATCCGGTAAGTGAATCAAAGCTGCTCACGGCAGGATCTACCCGGTAATGACTTTCAAGGAACCGGAAAAACAGATCCAGATCATCCGTATACTTAAGTATAGTATCCGCGCTGCAGTAAGTACTCCGGTTGTTTATGTATACGTCACGGAGCTGTTGGATGGTCAAGCGATTTTCCCCCTTGCAAATCTAAGTTGTTTATACTATCATAATCGTAAAGAGTGCCGTCATTTTCATCCAACAAGCGAAAACGGTGCTTTTCAGAAGATACGAAGACTTCGGCAAGTTCATCCTCATTAAACTGCCGGAGTTTTTTCTGTTTATATCTCTGCGCTTCCATGATGTCATTATCATTCATTTTCAGCAACGCCTCGAAGCAATCCTGCAGAGGACTATCTTCATTAAGTCCCCGGGTATAGATGCCGAGGGTCACCGCTGACCCTATCACACGCTTTTTCATGGACTCCACGGAGAGCTTCCGGTTGTAGTTCCTTACCAGCTTCACCTCATCCGGTGTCATTTTCATATCTAAACAGCGCGTAGATCTAAGCGCCTTCCAAAATCCACAGTATGGTCTCCGGTACTTCTTAGGATCTCCGACCTTTTCCACCATCTTAAATACTCTTTCCGTGAGGTAATCAATGATCAGCTTCCGGTTGTCTAGGTAATCGTAGATCCTTTTACATTCTCCCTTATTGCGATGATCCTTGAATGGAATCAGGTCATAGCTCTTGGAATGCCGGCGCATGGTCTGATACTCCACGTTGACCACATAGTTCAATTTTGGTGTGAGCTTGTCCGCCAGTTTGATCAGTGTGTCCTCTTCTATGGTCATTGTACCGTCCAGGATACTGCGGACATAATTCACATAATAAGGATCCTGTCCGTGTTCCAGGAAGAACTCCAATCTTGCAGTATACCGGTAAAACCAGTTCTTTTTCTGATAGCAGCGCTCATAGACCCATTTGTCATACTTGGAGATCAATCCGTTCATTTCCCAGATCTGAAAGAACCACGGCTTGTAATTCTGTTCGATCACTTCCCTGGTCTTCTGATAGATCCTGACGAATACTTTATCAGAACGCTTCCCCAGTGCCACGTAGTCGATCTCATAGTCTTCGGAGCCGACCTTGTTTGTGACATAGGTTGCATTTTTGAAGCGATCGACGCGCATCTTGTAGAAGTTTTCCGGAGAGAAGAATGTTTCCGGATCCTTGAGATAATTGCTGTGCCAGCAATAGTCTACTCTGTTCTCCTGCACGAACTCGATTTCCAGACCGAAGTATGCAGCTATGTTCTTGACATATTCATAACTGTTCTCAAAGGCATCCTTTACACCCATGATCCAGAGCATATAGCTTCGGATCTGTACCACGCACTCACAGGTGACAGACTCCCCACCGTCTGCCGCTTTTGGAACTACCGGAGCCAGGAAGATATCAAAGTACTCCGGATAACTTAAGCACGTAGTATAGAACCGGGAGAAGGTCACCGGCTTCAGATACAGATTCTTGCCGAGTTTCGGCAGATATAACTCCGGCTGGTCTTCGTTTCCGTTCAGATACGAATACTGCAGCTTAAAGAACTTGCGCATTTTCTCGACCTGCGGATCCTTGGATTTCAGCCGGAAGTCATTCCGGAACTTCACGGAATAGTAAAAGGTGTCTATGTTATGTAAAAATTTGTTACGAGAATATCCGAACCACTCATGCTGATCCTCCAGCGGCATGTCATGGTATAGGATGTTATCGTTATATTGTCTTTTGTCGAGCATATTCGACCCCCTAAAACTTAATTTGTCGGACAAAAACGGCATTTTTTCGATTTTTGCCCAAAAGGCTTCTGGGGCAAATTTATTTTTTGCCACTTTTGCCAGAATACAAGCACGTTTCCCCGTGTCGGACAATGGTTTTTGAGACCACGTATTACAGGGCGTGGCGCCAGCGCCTGCGCCGGCTTCGCGGGGCCCCTCAAACCCCGCTCATCCGTCTCATGCGCTGCACCTCTTTTTTGTTCGCTTTTTCGTCAATTAACTCAAAATGATTGTAGGAATCATAGAGTTCATAGACGGATTTCTTCGCCCAGAAGAAGTTGGAATCCACTGTCTGCTTCATCGGGTACCACTTTTTGATACATACGAACATATTCCCCCGGCTCAGGAACCCGAGCACAGCACCGATCTTTCCGGCGTTGGAGATCTTCCGGTGCACGAAATCGTATTCGATCAGTCCACGGATCTGTCTGTCCAGCATCCGGTCAAACTGTGCGAGCAGGATCACGTCATAGCCATAATGCCGGTGCTGGGAGAAGAAGGACAGCCAGGCACGCCGATCCGGGGAAGAGTATTCCCTGGAGTTAAAAAGCAACTGTGCTTCGTCAATATATATTTTTACTTCTCCTTCCCGGAGCCTGCGGCCGAGATGCTTTGATAACCGGCGGGAGAACCGGAGCAGCTTGTCCGGATCCAGGCGATGGTTCGGGACATAAAGGTATACTCCTTTACATTTCTTTACAGCTTTTGTGTTAAAGTAAAAGTTACCGATCACCACGGAATCCTTACGCTGCAGCCGGAGAGCAATCTCCCTGGCAGCATGGCAGCTCTTACCGGATCCAGGAGTTCCGGAGTACAAAGATATCATAATAATTCCCCCTTATTAATTACTCGATCAATTTCGCCCAACGGGCAATGATTGAGTAGAGATAATAAACACCAATGGCTACCAGCCAGGCAGAGCCGATGGCAACCATTTCAGATACAGGTACAAACCAGTTAATATAACCAAGATAGGGAAGCTTACTGAACTTCTCGATTGTGTCAGCAAAGGGAGAAGTCGGGAAAGCCTTCATCAAAAGATCCAAAAAACCATTGAGTAACGCCTGCATATCTGCCATAAAATCACCATCCTATCATTTTCTTTGTCGAAGCCATGAGCATGATCACAAAGCAGCCAAGCTCCCCCAGCCGGAAAATCTCCATAATCGGATCCATCCAGGCAAGATCTAACTCCAGGACCATATCTATTCCCAGGGAGTCCAGTTTGATCGGGATCTTAAAGCAGGGAGCCACCGGATCAGCAGACAGCGCCTTAATAAAATGTATAAAGTCGAAAGGGATACAGAAAGGGAAGATCAGCCGGAGATCTCTCTTATAAGCTTCTCCTTCCGTACCTTCGCCGGTTTCTGTCCCCGGTGTTGTAGAAGGCTGAGGGACAACCTCCGTCTTGGGAGCAACGTCCGTTATCGTTGAAGTCATAGTTTCCTTGTATGTTTCCGTATTAGCTTTTGTGTCCGTGCTGGTCTCCGGCAAGGACTTCACGGCATTCGATACTGCAGTATTGATTCCCGGGAGCAGGGAAGGAGAGAACTTTGTCCCGGTTAATGGCTGCAGGACTTCCGGAACGGATTTTACAAGATCCGGGAAGTCATAGGCTTCACCGTTCAAAAGACCTGTTAGTGTCCCTGACTGAAGATATGCTTTAGCATGCTCCAAAGAATCAAAAACTGGAATATTCAAGGAATAATTCAAAGAACGCCCTGCAACACCAGAAGATACGTCTTTAGTAGAAGAGGAAGATGTAGAGTATAAACTACCAGAAGCATCATAATAATAAACTTTACAATCAAATTTAGGATTAGCGACTCCAGATCCCCATTGAATAGAAAACCAAAGTGTATCATAAGTATTAGAATCATTTGAAAAAGCAATAAAAGCAACAACAGGACGTTGATAAGTAGTATCAAAAACATAAGTTTGAAAATAGTCATTAGAATAATATTTTGTGATTTGACCTTTTACTATGTAATTGCCAGTAGTATCCTGATCTAATTTTCCAGAAAAGCCTAAGTTTATATAATTATCTGGATCAATCCCCTCTACTTTCCCATCAAACAAATCCTTCACAAACGCACCGGCCACAGCAATCAGCGAAGTACCCAAGGACACAAGTGCAATTTTAGTAAACACTTTTTTCGGATCCGGAGAAGGAGAAGGTGTTGGATCACCACCTGATCCATCATCAAAACCTATTTCCTTAAGTTCTTCCCACTTCGCATCAAACATGGCTTTCATTTTCTTCACATATTCGTCATCTTTATCTACGGTTGGTTCATCATCCGTATCGTTATATATATCAGGATCAAGGGTAATTGTTCCATTCAAAAGCAATGTAGTAAACTTATCCCCGGAAAGCTTGTATGTCTGACCATCAGCGGTCGTATATTCCACAAGTCCACCACGATATCCGGAATTGCTATAACTCTTAAAAGTTTGTCCATCGGTTGTCTGAAATTCAAAATCAACACCTTCAGACATACTAGTAACAAAATACCCCTGGACACCATCTCCGATAGCTTCCATAGCTTCTTTGTTATTAAATCCATTATTTGCACCGCTTACGTGCATTGCAGTCTCTGCGACTTGTAACAATACCATATAAAATTCTGCGGCAAGCTCCGGAGACATAGCAACAGTTGCGGATGCAGCCTTGACCTTCAATGTATTCCCACCCAGCACGCTGCCGATCACAATGACCATAGCGAGCAACAGCGCTGATATTCTTTTCTGCATAGTTATCCCCCCTCCGAAAAATTCTTATCTAACAAAGCATGAAAGCCATCATCCCGAACATCCGGAGGTTCACAACAGGCATCCATGCCATCAACAGGATCCTTAAAATTTCTCTTGCAGCAGAGAATGACATCCGGATCGTAATAGATGCATCCGTATTCCCTGCAGTGTTTCTCATCAAAATAAGTTACCATTCTATGATCACCTCTCTTCCACAAAAGCTACATACTTGCCGTTGGAATCATAATAGCCATCATGGTTCTGCACTTCCACAGCATATTTATCAGAATCTGCATCCGAGAGGTTATACTCTTCACAGACGTCAAAATGTCCATTTTCATCTATAAATCCACCCACATAGTCATCCTGATACCATGTTCTCATTCCTCCACCTTTACCTTTCTTGTCCTACAAAGTCCCGGAGAGCTCCGGCGCGCTGCATTGATTTTGTCCGACAAACACTTGTCCTACAAAAGAGATCTTCCGGAAAATTTCTTTCGGAAAATTGTCCGACAGCACCATATGATCCCGAAATCGAATTTTACATTTACAAAGTCTGTCCGACAAATCTCCGGAGATCACCGGCGTGCTGCAGCGATTTTGTCCGACAAAGCTTGTCCTACAAAAGTCACACTGCAGAGTCAAACCTGCAGCAATTTTGTCCGACAAAGCTTGTCCGACAAAAGTCATGCTGCAGCAGCTCCTGATTGTCATTTTTGTCCTACAGCACCAAAAAAGGGCGGGAAGCTTCAGCTCCTCACCCTTCCCGGTTAGAGACTATTCAGTTTTTAAGCACTGCGCAGAGATTTCAGCCATCTGATACCATATCTGACAGCAACACCGGCACCGATAATGGTGACAGCAGCGGGTACCACAATACCCAGAACCTTGAACAGGTCACCCTGAACGCTGGTAACAGCAGCCTGCATGATAGCGGCAACATCGAAAGATGCAGCTGCACCAGTTTCAGCAAGAGCAGTAACAGTTAATAAAGGCATATTATTTTCCTCCTTCTATGAGTTGGAATATGTAGAAACATACATATCCCGTTAGTATAGCTACGCATTCGCAGACGGCGCCAATGATCATACACTGCGATGCAATAGACACGTAAGTAAAAATATCCATCATTTCCTCCCATTCCACAGGCCCAGCATGATAAGCATCCCGGCAATGATACCAATACCGATAGATATCATCAGTGTGTTCTCCTGGATCTTGACGATCTGATCCTTGGAGACTGTAAGCTGCTCTGCCATGGTATCGGCCTGCTCTGACAGATATTGATTCGTCTGCAGGAGATCTTCATGGATCTGCTGCAGAGCTTCGGAATAATCCGGTGCATCTGCGGAGAAGACAACAGTGTAAGGACTGTTGCCTTCCGGAGAATCTACCGCAGCACCTTCACCGGTTTCGCTGCCGGCTATCACTTCCGCATTGCCACCGGATACGGTGACAGGAAGGTAGACCGTGTCAGCTTCTGTATTAAGTAAAGGGGAATCCTCCCCGGGGGAGGCGGTTACAACCTCGTCCATTATTTAGCAGCCTTTCCGGGCTCCTTAGCTTCCGGAGCAGGAGCTTCCGGCTGGATCATGCCCTGGACTATAAAGCCGGGAAGAACCTTCGGTTTGATCTCCAGATGGGAGATAAACGCAACATCACGCAGGCGGTTGACGGGCTTGCCATCGGAGCCTACGGTCATCTCGAAAGTACCTTCATAAAGTCCGGGGGCTACTACGATCTTGTTACGCAGCACAGAGTCTACAGAACATTTTGCACGCTGTATACCTACCGGCTTGGTAGGATCAAACTCTGCTTCGGATGCAAGAACCTCACCGTTCTCACCCCAGAACATGTAATGAACGGAGCATCCGGCAAGCTTGTTGCCGTCTTCGTCTTTCATATCATACTGATTCGCAAATAAGATCACGATTTTCGCTTTACTTGTTAAGGATACATTTGCCATTTTGATTTTCCTCCATGTTTGAAAAAGGGTTATTGTTTATAAGTGAATCCATAAGATCACGCTCGTAACGATACCGTCTGTGATACCAGGACATGACCTTACTATAGTTACCGCCGGTCTGCTTACACAGGAACCTGATCGTCAGCGGTGTAGTATTATAACGTTTCAAAAGCCAGTCCAGAAAGGACTGTGAGACATCCGATTCCGTAAAGTCCATGACATACTTGGAAGTATCTGTAAGTACGGTTGATTGTGACAAGATAGTCTCCTTTCCGGTGCTTGGTTCCGGCCGCCTCCGGCTCCGGTACCCCTGCCGATGCTCCGGCTGGTATGCTAGCGGGGCGGAGTGTCCCTCCGGGGGCTCAGGGCGCTGCCCTAAGTACCTGCAAGGGGCCAGCCCCTTGACCCGCTATTTACCTATGCAAACGTTGGACAACTGCCAGGCTGCCATGGATAACGATGTGCACGGCTCATGGACAGGCTGTGCATAACGGCAAGGGCAGCCGTTATACACAGCCTGCCCACAACCCGCACACAGGGTTACCCACAGCAGCCAATGATGGCACTTGCCCACCCGTTTACACAGGTACGATGACGCTCCACGGCACTCTGCAAAGGGCAGTTACCTAAGAGCAAACACCGTTAAAAAGGGAAGATTATTATGCAAAGCCCCGCCGGAGCATCGGCAGGGGTACCGGAGCCGGATGCAGCCATCACGGGTGCACCTCATTTCGGCATTGTCTCCCCAAAAGGATATACAGTATATTCAAGTAAATGGTAAGTTATTAAGTTCTTCCATGGCACGATGCAGGTGATCCAGCGCCCGGGCTACGGTGTAGATCTGCCGGTTCTGTTCGTCGATCTTCTTCTGGCTGGCCTTGATCCAGTTATTATAGTATGCCATGTTCTCTGCCCGGGTCTCTTCCCCGGAGCGATAGTCTTCTAGGATCCTGCAGAGCTTATCCGTCCAGGTCGTGCCCTTCTGCTGATCAACGTAGGCATCCAGATCAGCCGGGAGCCGGATCGACTTCTTGATCAGATCATCCGGCACTGCTGTCACCTCCCGGTATATCCTCAAGAGAGAGCTGACCGCCACAGGCTGCTTTGCGCTTTTCCTCGGCCTGTTTCATATAGTAATCATACAGATCCAGCATCTCCTCCATGCTCTCAGAGCAGCAGATTAACATCTGCCCCTGATCGGAAAAGCTATACAGTATATAAAAGATCATGCTGGGATCAGACTGCAGTCGCTCCACTACTACATGTAGCGTACTGGCATCCACTGATACGATACGATTAGTACGATAATAATTTACATGCACATCAATTAACATCAAACTTCCTCACTTTCTCCGGATCGGCTCCTCACTGGGTCTACCATCACCGGTCTTTTCTTCTCAACGCGTTTGTGCTACAATTTAGAGTATATATACTTTAGTAGGCTAAAATCTGTCCTACAAGATTATAATACTAGACTATATTCGAGATGTCAACACAAAAACTATACTTTAGTCGATATTTTTAGGGAGGATTTATGTCTATAGTCGAGAGAATAAAAGTAAGATGTAAAGAAAAAGGCACATCAATGAATGCTTTAGAAAAAGAATTAGGCTTTGGAAATGGATCAATACGACTATGGGATAAAAAAGAACCGGGATCCCAAAAAGTAATACTTGTAGCAGAAAGATTAGACTTAAGTCTAGACTGGCTCCTCACTGGTAAAGAATCCGGGAACCTGACACCAGAGGAGAAACTTCTGGTTGATTACTACCGCCGGGCAGATGACCGGGGCAAGCACTATATCATGCGAACCGCGGAAGGCGAAAGCGCGGAGCCAGAATCATCAACTTCAAAGCTTGGATAAATGACCACAGATAAGAGGGGAAAATGAATATCATATTACTAGGCATCATAATAATCGAATCAGCAGTACTATTATTGCTGGCAGTCAGAGGGGAACTAACATTACAGAAACAGGAACAAACAAAAAAGCCGGTAGAAAAAATACAGCCACCGAAAAAGAAAGAAAAGCCATCCACACCATACGACAGAGTATTAGAATTTTGTGATCAGGAGCCATTACCAGTATGTGAGTTTGAAAAAATAAACTTGATCCCTATAGGCACAATAGAAAAATGGAAGACCCAGCAGCCAGATCTTAAGTACCTGACAAAAGCAGCCTTGTACATGAAAGTCTCCCCATTCTGGCTAGAAACAGGCAAACCAATAAACAATATCACCATAAGAGAAGAATTTATCATATACATCCTACGCCACATGGATGAGGAACACTATAGAAAAATTGTTAATAGTTCTGTACATGAAGCATTCACAATATTTGAGATAGACGAATAATTGTCCGACAAACGCACACGCAGCTGAGCCCGATCCACGCTATCCTGAATTATTTTGTCCGACAAATTTCTCTTTACAATTCCGGGAACCCGTGTTATATTGAACTTAGCCAAAGTTAAAGAGTTCGCAAGAACAAGATGTCACACAAAAACCCCGGGGTGCTAGCCCGGGGTCTTTTATTGCTAGGCTGATCGTGTTATTCATCCTCTCCATCCAGCCATTTGCTTATGTAGTTGCCGACTACACTTGCCACAACAGAGAGTATAAAGTTAAAGAGTTCTACCAAAATGCCACCCCCTTCCTGTCGGGGTAACACGACATGCCTATTATATCACACGGTTCTCGTAGCGTAAACCGCCAAAAAACGACTAAAAATACCCCTTAGATACCTTTTCTCTTAATCAGGGTGTCCAGGGTTCGAGCCCCTGGCGGTGCACTCGAGAGAATCGTTTTTGGAGACATAGGAGCTCCGGGGACGGTTCTTTTTTTGGTTTTAATTTTGCTGGACAAACTACTTTACAAAGCTGGGAACCCATGTTATATTGAAATTAGCCAAAGAGAGACTAATGTCTAACTTCAAGACGCAGAAAACCCCGGGATGCTACCCCGGGGCTTTTTGTTGCCAGGCTGACTGTTGCTATTCATCACCGTCCAGCCATTTGCATATGTAGTAGCCGACTACACTTGCCACAACAGAGAGTATAAAGTTAAAGAGTTCTACCAAAATGTCACCCCTTCCACAGTCTGGTTGGAAATGGGAAACGACATGGATGAAGGACACTACAGAAAAATTGTTAATAGTTCTGTATATGAAGTATTCACGATATTTGAAATTGATGAGTGAGGGGAATACTATGAATGATGCAATAGCAATGATGTTTTCAATTTTAATTGTCATGTTCGGGTACCTGGTATTTAAGATCCGGACAGATCAGTCCCAATCAACGACCGCCAGCACCAGAAAACGGAGCAAGAAGAGAGGGACAGGAAAGCCGGTTATCAAAAATAACTGGAATATGCGACCACTGGACACAAAAGATCCTGCAGACAAAGATCTGCGGTATGAGGATTTTGTAGAATCATCTTGGAAAGAAATAGAAAAATAATTGTCTGACAAACTACTTTACAAAGCCTGGAACCCGTGCTATATTGAACTTAGATAAGAAAGTAATAATTGTTCCAAGGCGCAGAAAACCCCGGGGTGCGATCCCGGGGCTTTTTGTTGCTAGGCTGACCGTTGCTAAGCTTCTCCGTCCAGCCATTTGCATATGTAGTAGGCAACTACACTTGCTATAACGGAGAGAAAGAAAGTAATAATAATATCCAAAGCGCCACCTCCTTCCTGCTGGAAAGAGTCAACAGCATGCCTATTATATCACACGGTTCTCGTAGCGTAAACCGTCAAAAAACGACTTAAAATACCCCTTAGATACCATTTCTCTTTATCAGGGTGTCCGGGGTTCGAGCTCCTGGCGATGCACTTTAAAGGATCGTTTTTGGAGACATAGAAGTTCCGGGGACGGTTCTTTTTTGCATAAATATTCAGGTTGAGGAGATTTCACATGACTGCGATATTTGATACCCATGCGCATTATGACGATGACGCATTTAATGAAGACAGAGAACAGCTTCTGGCGGCGCTGCCGGGGCAGGGCATTGCCCGGGTGGTGGATGTGGGTGCGAACCTGGCATCCTGCCGGAAAGTGTTAGAGCTGATGGAGCAGTACGATTATATCTACGGAGCCATCGGCGTGCATCCCAGCGAGACAGCGGAACTGAACGAGGAAACCTATTCCTGGTTAAAAGAGCAGTGCCAGAAGGAGAAATGTCTGGCGGTGGGAGAGATCGGACTGGATTATTATTGGCCGGAGCCGGATCATGAGACACAGAAGAAATGGTTCCTGCGGCAGCTGGATCTGGCGCGAGAGATCAAAAAGCCTGTTATCATTCACTCCCGGGATGCGGCGAAGGATACCGTGGATCTCATGACGGAGGCGCACGCAGAGGAGATCGGCGGTGTAATTCACTGTTATTCCTATACGAAGGAGACGGCGAAGACTTTCCTGGATATGGGTTTCTGCTTCGGCATCGGCGGCGTGCTGACTTTTAAAAATGCGAAGAAGCTGAAGGAAGCGGTAGAGTACATTCCCATGGATCGCATTGTATTGGAGACGGATTGCCCGTATCTGGCACCGGAACCGAACCGCGGCAAACGCAACAGTTCCCTGAATATTCCCTATGTGATCGCTGCCATGGCGCAGATCAAGAGAATCACAGAGGAAGAAGTGCGCAAGGCGGCATGGGACAATTCCCTGAAATTGTATCGCATGGATAAATAACCGGGTAAAAAGCAATGGAAGCAATAAAAGAAATGGAAGAAAGCAAGACAAAACAGCAACTATTTTCAAAAGATGATCTGAAAAAACTGATCATTCCACTCTTATTTGAACAGGCACTGGCAATCACTGTGGGCATGGCGGATACCGTCATGATCTCTTCGGCGGGCGAGGCGGCGGTCTCCGGCGTATCCCTGATCGATATGTTCAATAACCTGATCATCAGTGTGTTGGCGGCATTGGCTACCGGTGGCGCAGTGGTGACTTCCCAGTTCCTCGGAGCAGGGAAAAAAGAGGACGCCTGCAAATCCGCAAAACAGCTGATCGTGTCCTCCGTATGCATTACCATCGGTATTTCGATTCTGGTCATGGTGTTCTGTAACGGCATCATTTCCCTGTTTTTCGGTAAGATTGAAGCGGATGTATTCCACAATGCTGTAATTTACATGATGATCTCCGCATTGTCCTTCCCGTTTTTGGCTTTGTACAATTCCTGTGCAGCGCTGTTCCGCTCCATGGGAAATTCCAAGATCACATTGAAGGTCTCCGTGGTGGAAAATATCATCAACATCGGGGGAAACGCCCTTGGTGTCTATGTGCTGGGACTGGGCGTGGCCGGTGTGGCGATCCCTTCCCTGATCTCCCGTGGTGTGGCGGGTTTTATCCTGTATCACTTATTGAAAAATCCGTCCAACGAAGTGCATCTGTTAAAAGAAAGATTCCGGATTGACTGGCCGGTGATCCATAAGATCTTTTATATTGGCATTCCCAGTGGTATTGAAAACGGTATTTTCCAGCTGGGACGCGTTATCGTGGTGAGCATTATCGCTGGCTTCGGAACCGTGCAGATCGCTGCCAACGGCGTGGCGAACAGTCTGGACAGTATGGGCTGTATCGTGGGTCAGGCCATGAATCTGGCCATGATCACGGTGATCGGGCGCTGCGTCGGTGCCGGTGATTCCGGACAGGTACGGCACTATACGAAAAAATTATTGAAGATTACCTACTTGTGTACCTTTATGGTAAACAGCGTCATCCTGCTGTGTCTGCCCTGGATCCTGAAATGCTACGGATTAAGCACGGAGACCACGCAGCTGTCCTACATTCTGGTCATGATCCACAATGGCATGGCAATGTTTTTGTGGCCAGCATCTTTTGTACTGCCGAACATGCTTCGTGCCTGCAATGACGTGCGCTTTACCATGGTGCTGTCCATATTCTCTATGTTCATGTTCCGCATCGGTTTCAGTTATATCATCGGTGTGAACATGGGCTACGGAGCCATTGGTGTCTGGATCGCCATGGTACTGGACTGGATCTTCCGCGTGATCTGCTTCGTGAGCAGATATTTGTCCGGCCACTGGCTGAAAACGGCCGAGTTAAAGGATAACAGATAGTATAGAGCATGATTTTTGCGCCCGAATAGGTTCACGGATGAACTGTTATGAGGTATAATGTGGGAAAAAGAGAGGGAGGTATGTAATATGCAGGTAGTATTGGAAAATGAAGCTTTAAAGGTAACGATCAACAGCTTTGGCGCAGAACTTGCAAGTATTCGGGGGAAAGAGACAGATACTGAGTATCTGTGGAATGCGGATGCAAAATTCTGGAAGAGAAGTGCACCGGTACTGTTCCCCTTTGTGGGCAGTCTGAAAAATAAGGAATATCACTACGAAGGAAAAGCCTATCCCATGGGGCAGCATGGTTTTGCCAGAGATATGGAGTTTGCCGTGGATGTACAGATGGCGACGGAAGCATGGTTTTCCCTGAGATCTAATGAAGAAACCAAAGAGAAGTACCCGTTCGAGTTTATTTTAAAAGTAGGTTATGAATTAGAAGGAAGAAATCTAAAGGTCATCTGGCAGGTGGAAAATCCGGATACAAAAACACTGTACTTTTCCATCGGCGGACATCCCGCATTCATGTGTCCTGTGAATGGAAAAGGAAAGCAGTCGGAATATTATTTTAAGTTTGATGCCGACAAAGATCTGACTTACGGACTGGTGGCGGATGACGGACGAGGACTCATGGGACAGCAAAAGGATGTACTGCCGGTGAGAAACGGCTATGCGCAGATCACAGAGCATCTGTTTGACAGGGATGCTCTGATCGTAGAGAATCGTCAGGCTTCTGTAGTGAGCCTGTGTACCTCGGATAAAAAGCCGTATCTTACCGTAAGCTTCGATGCACCGTTATTTGGTCTGTGGTCTCCCGCAGGCAAGGGAGCGCCGTTTATCTGTATCGAGCCCTGGTACGGTAGATGCGACCGGACGACCTTTGACGGCAGTCTGGAGCAGCGGGAGTATGGCAATATCTTGCAGACAGGCGGGGTGTTCCACAAGGAGTACATTATTACCGTAGAATGATGGCAGGAAGACGATTCCATACATACTTTTCTTGCGAATAGAAAAATAGCCGAAATTAATGATACGGTATCTGAGGGAATAAGAATATTATAAGAACAGCAGTGATATGTCAGGTATCGCTGCTGTTTTATCGTGATATATCTTATAAATTATTGCTGTCCTTGTAATGGAAATTCGGAATATGCTCCCATCTGTCCCGGAAATAATGGGCGATCAGCTTCGGACGGCGATCTCTGGTAAAGATGCCCTTGCGATTGCCGTCGGCACGCATGCAGCCCTGTAAGGTGGCGTAATCGGCGAAATTCCATGCCTGTTCCCCGATAAAGAAGTCTCTTCCGTCGAAGGTTTTGCTATACATTTTGTAAAGCGCTACCTGGAATTCTTCACTCCACATTTCCGGCGCACAGTTATGGAGCCCGGCGAGAGTATCGGCGCCGTATTCGGTCATCATCACGGGTTTTCCGATCTTTTCCCAGAAATCCAGTTCCAGATTCCAGGCGTAGGAAGCAGCCTCCAGATCACCGGAGAGATTGTACCATCCGTAATAACGGTTGAGACAGACTACATCCATGGTTCTGGTCACAATGTCCTTCTCGTAATTGTTCTGGCAGCAGACAAAGGTCACGGGGCGGTTCTGAGGATCCAGCCGGTGGGTAAATTCATAGAGAGAATGCCAGTAATCGTAGGCGGATTCCGGGAAATGCTCGGTATCCGGTTCGTTTCCCATGGACCACATGACGATGCAGGGATGATTTTTGTCCCGCGCGATCAGATCCCGCAGGACCTGCTCGTGATGCTCTCTTATGGGAAATGTCTTATAAGGGTCACAGCTGTCTCCGGCGCCGATGCCTACTGCGGGAGTTTCGTCAATAATAACGATACCCTCACGGTCACAGAGCCGGTAGATCTCCTCCGAGTAAGGGTAATGGCTGGTGCGGAAGGAGTTGGCATGGATCCAGTGTAGAAGATTAATATCCTTTACATCGAGGCAGAGATCCAGTCCTCTTCCGCGGAAAAAGGAATCCTCATGCTTGCTGAAGCCCTTGAAATAAAAAGGCTCCCCGTTGATCAGAAACTGCGTTCCCTTCACCTCTACGGTACGGAAACCGAATTCTTCCGTATAGCAGTCCTCTCCGTAATGAACTTCCGCCTTGTACAGGTAAGGAGTGCCGGGATAAGGCTGCCAGAGATGGACCTGTGGGATCCGAAGCTCTCCCTTTCGGCCGGTGGCTTCTGCTTTGCAGTTGCTTTCCGCGTCTATGATTTTTAAAGTGACAGGAGCGTCACTATCCATCCCATCCGTGAGAATTTCGTAATTTAAGACGCCGGTGTCACCTTCCATAGACGGGACCAGAGTAATGTCTCTGATGTGATATTTTGTGAGCGTAAGGAGTGGATAGGAATTGAAGAAAGGAGTTCAGCATGAGAAGAAAAAAAGATAAAAGCAATGGCATTACTGCTTTGTATGAAAGACTGTCTCGTGATGATGATAATGCTGGAGAGAGTAACAGTATAGTTCATCAAAAGCAAATGCTTGAAGATTATGCTATTAAACATGGTTTTACGAATCTTGTTCATTTTACCGATGATGGTTGGAGTGGAGCGACCTTTGACAGACCTTCATGGAACAGACTTGTTGAAGGTGTTAAAAACGGAGAAATCACTGCCTGTATCTGCAAAGATATGTCCAGAATCGGCAGAGACCATTTGCAAGTAGGTTTTTTCACTGACATTCTGTTTAGAGAAAAGGAAGTTCGATTTATAGCAATCAATAATGGTATTGACAGTGACCGTCAAGAAACCAGTGAGTTTGCCCCTTTTCTAAATATCATGAATGAGTGGTTTGTCAGGGACACAAGTAAGAAAATTAAAGCTGTACTGAAATCCAGAGGTTCTTCCGGCAACGCTCATACAAGTAATATCCCACCATACGGCTATTTGAAAGACCCAGAAAACCCCGACCATTGGATTATTGATGAAGAAGCTGCTGAAGTAGTCCGCAGAATTTATCGTATGACTATTGAGGGAAAAGGACCTTATCAGATAGCAAGAGAACTTTCAGAAGAAAAAATTGAAAGACCATCTTATTATCTTGGCAAAAAGGGACTTGGAAATCATGCAAGCAACTATGACAAAGAAAATCCGTATATGTGGCGAGGAAATCAGGTTACTACTCTGATTGCCAGACCAGAGTATATTGGAAAGACTGTCAACTTCAGGACATTCAAAAATTCCTATAAGGACAAAAAGACGAAAAGGGCAGATAAGGAAGATTGGGTGGTTTTTGATGATACACAAGAGCCTATTGTCGATGAAGAAACATGGCTGCTTGCTCAAAAGTTAAGACAGAATGTAAGAAAAGCAGATCCTATGGGCGAGCCTAATGTTCTGACCGGAAAGATTTACTGTGCTGACTGTGGTGCGCCGATGTATAATCACAGGCAACGAAAAGGGCGTGAAAGAATATACTATACTACCAAAGGCGAAAAGCGGATAAGCCATTCAAATCCGGCAGATTGTTATGAATGTTCCACTTATAATCTTGCTTATCAGAAGTATGATCGGCACTGTACTTGCCACCATATTTCAACAAAAGCACTTAAAAGCATCATTCTGAAAACCATACAGGAGACTTGCCATTATGTTTCTTTGAATGAGCAGGAGTTTGTCTATTCTCTGCAAGAAGAATCGGCGATGAAAGATATTGCTGTTTCTGAAACTGTAAAAAACCGCATTGAAAGAAATCAGAAGCGAGTTCACGAACTGGATATGCTTATCAGGAAAATCTATGAAGATAATGTAATTGGAAGATTGCCGGACAGGCTTTTTCAGAGTATGCTTACTGATTATGAAAATGAGCAGAACGAGCTAAACAAGATTATTGAGACTGACACCGCTGATATGCAACGAATTATAGGCGGTCAAAATAATGTGGAGCGTTTTTTAAAGCTGGTTAAAAAGTATGAGAACATTACAGAGCTTACTCCTGTCATGATAAATGAATTTATAGATAAAATACTGGTTCACGAGCCACAGGGAAAAGGTGCAGACCGCACCACAGAGGTGGAGATATATCTTAACTATGTCGGGCAATTTCAAGTACCTGTGGAGCAGCATGAACCAACAGAGGAAGAAAGGATTGCTGCTGAAAAAGAAGCAGATCGACTTCGCAGAAAACGAGAATCCAATCGTAAGTATATGAAAAAGATTCGTGAGAAATCAAAAAAATTTGCGGAGCATGAGCGTATAGCAGAAGAAAAAAGTTCTGATAGCAAGCTGTGTGCTGAACAGAACGCCACAAGCAAATCAAATCGGCAAAAAGTGAAAGGAGAAAAAATAGCATGACAGAATTGAAACCACGAATCCATGATGAAAGCAACGGTCTGGACTATGTTCTTGTGGGCGATTACTATGTGCCGGACTTGAAGCTGCCGGAGGAACACCGCCCTATCGGTATGTGGGGCAGACTGCACAGGACATATTTGGAGCAATACCGCCCTGCAAGGTTCTCTGCCCTCTGTTTATCCGGCGAACTGCATACTTACCTTGCTGACCTGAACGAACAGGCAGCGGAAAGGTGCAGCCTTATCATTGAGCAGATGAAACAAGCCGAGGGCGTGACCGAAACCATGAAAGCAGACAATCAGATGTTGTGGGTACAGTCCATGAACTCTATCCGTAACCGAGCCGAAGAAATCATCAGACAGGAAATGATTTACTGCTGATTTTATCAAGTCCAAAACCAACAAATTTGTATCGTAAACGAAGCGACAGGTATTTCCTTATGAAGTGTCTGTCGCTTTTCATTTATCAAACTTTAAGGAGGAAAACACAATGAAGATGAACCGGAATGAAATGGAAGCCCTTTATGCCTTTGGCTGTCCGAACCTGAAAGCGACTGTCGAGCGTTTGCGTATGGTGGCTGCCCTTGCACCCGATCCGGCGGCGAAGAAGCTGTTTTATATGCTTTCCGTCAAGCTGAGTGCTGAGGGTGTCGAAAGGTGGTATCGCTGCTTTTACCGCAAGCTGCGTGTGTTGAAAGACCGTAGGGAGGGCTGCTATGACGAGACTGACGAAGATTGAGAAAGAAACAATCGTTCTCTTTAATGAGGGCGAGGACAAGGCAAATATCTACACCCACAACGCCGGATTGAAAAAGAGGTTGGCTGCTTTTGCTAAGAAGTACCCTGACCTTTGCCGACTGGAAAAATCCAATGTTCAAGGCGGTGTTTCTTATGAGCTGGCAAAGTCCCGTCTGTCTATCCGTTTCCTGCCGCCTTACAGTGAGGAACGCAGACAGAAAGCCAGTGAATATGCGAAAAAGCATGGGCTGAACAGTCAGCAGGGATAATGTGATAATTAGGGCTGATATGCGGTTAAAATGTCGGGTGCAGACCTGATGTTTTGACCGTTGCCTATCGCCTATGAGGAAAGTATCGGGGACTATGGATTTTGCGGAAATGTGCGTTACAGGTAGCAAGATAAAAAGCTGTGAAAATTTTGTGTTGGTTCGGGATTATTAACAGTAATTTGTAGATTTATAGCTTAGAGATATGATAAAATAACAAAGTAGATATTTTCAGAATTACTGAAATTAACTTCTTTAATTGAACATAAACAATAAGTAAAACATAACGGGGGTAGAATCCATGCAAAGAATCATTGCCGAATTTGGAATATTTATGTTAGTTTTTGTATTGTGGTTTGCAGGTGTAGTGTATATAGTAATTATTAGAAAGGGTATATTTCCGAGTAAGCAAGAATATCTGAGTAGAGAAGATTTGTCAAAGGAACAGATAAATACTTGCTTAAAGATAAAAAAATATTTTGAGATTCCTTTTATGATAATTATTACAGTTATTTTGATATTAGGGATGGCGATTGCTTTTCCAATTTTTCAAGATGCAAAATATATATTGAGTGGAAATTATCCACAATTTTCAGGAGAAATACAAACTACAATTAACAAAACAGATAAACGAACAAGAAGGGATAGATTTATAATTTCTAACGGAGAAACCCAGTTGGAAATTTCTGCTTATACTCACGAATACGATAAAGGAGATTATGTAACAGTGCAATATTTACCTCATTGTGAGACGGGAACAATAATATATGGAGAAAATAAAAAGGAGAATTACGAATGAATATAGCGATGTTTTTAATTGGTGGTCTTATTTTGCTTTCTTTTCCATTTATAGTTTTAGAAAAAAGCAAAAAAGTAAAACAAGAAAATACAGAGGAAGCAAAGAAGAAATTTAATTTATTTCTTATTTGTATGATACCAGTTCCTATAATTGCTTTTATATTTCTTTGGTTTGGTTTTAAAGCATTTATGTAGGATGAACTTTATTTTCTATTTGCAATTTGCAGACTATCTGTAATCTGCCACAACTGAATATGACCGTCAAGGTCAGATAAAGAAACCGATGTATTGAGCGTAAAGCGATCATGCGTCGGTTTTTCTTTTTGCAA
>ERZ1673697.2031-NODE-2031-length-19803-cov-15.056816_pt1 | contig 19803 bp, 19 predicted proteins | sample MGYA00580227_ERZ1673697 | MGnify/ENA primary metagenome ERZ1673697 (study PRJEB41218, sample SAMN15661759) | gut metagenome | host: Homo sapiens | place: Canada: London | collected 2015-08-20/2019-03-30 | study: EMG produced TPA metagenomics assembly of...
GGCGCATCTACGGGGCTACCTTCATCGACCACCGCACAGGATGCGTGCTGAACGGCTCACGCATGGGCAAGGGACTTTCGGCGAATGCCTTGCAGGAACACTTCACCCTGCCATACGCAGGACAACCGCCGATACCGTTATCCATTCAGGTGGATGCAGCGGACGACACGCACAAGGCACACGGGCAGACCGCACACGACCGTGCAGACGTGTCGGGAGGTATGGATTTGCTCACTCCCGAAAGTCCGGCGACCGATGCCGAGGAAGAGGCTTTCATCCGGGCGATGAAGCGCAAAAAGAAGAAAAAGCGCAAGGGCTTGGGTATGTAATCGGAGTATCAACAATTAAAAAATCAATGTATGTCACAACAAGAAGACGATTTGAGGGCATTGGCGAAAATCATGGATTTTCTGCGTGCCGTGAGTATCATTTTAGTGGTCATGAACGTGTACTGGTTCTGCTATGAAGCCATCCGGCTGTGGGGCGTGAGCATCGGATTGTTGGACAGGTTCTCATCTGGTACACAGTCCCACGGGGAACTTCATTGCCGACCATGTCATAATCGGACGTCCGGGCTATCAGTCAAGGATGAGAACCGCCAGAAAGGATTGAAAATGTAAAATATGTACTAATTATTAAATCATCCGTCATTATATGTAAATAATAGCGGATGATTTTTCTTGATATAAGTCGTTTATTTATTGAATTTTACTAATTTTCCTTCCTGAAATAAGTCGTTATGAGAACATATAAATTGATAAAATTGCAAAATGTATTTTACTTTCATTCGTTTATAAGTTCTTATATATAGAGCGTCCATTTAGATAAGTTCTAAAAACTCGTTCTACATAAATATGAAACAAAAGTCATGTGTATTATGAAAAAGAAAGTAGAAATATTGATAATTGCGATGGTATTAGTTTGTGGAACTGTAAATGCACAACATCGGCATAGTCGTCATCATCCACATCGAGTTGTAACTGTTGTGGTTAAACCAGAAGTAACATCTCATGTAAGTAATCGTTTTAACCAAAGGGAACGACTGGGAATGGCTGTTGCTTACTTGGAAACGCACAAATATCTGACAATAAGTCAATATGCGAAAATGACCCAGCTCAATAAAATTTCGGCAGAAGCCGAACTGGATGCTTTCGCTATTGATAAAAAGAAGCCCATACAATGTATCATCAGAGGGAAAAAGAAAGTATATATAAAAAGATAATAACATGAAACAGATTTGTAAAATACTGGCTTTAGTAATGACCGTTATGTTTTTGCTGCAATCGTGTGTGACTGTGCGACAGCCTCACCACCACCGTCATCACCATCATCATAGACATTGTTGTGTCATTAAGCAACAAACACCTGACAGCACTTCGTTCAACTATTTTTCTGCCGAATGTCTGGCAGAGTCATCATGTACGACTTATGGAGATAAAGGATGAACAAGAACTACTCGCAATGATAGCCAAAGAACCGGAGAAAGGTTTTCGGTATCTGATGGCAAAATATCGAGATACTATATATTGGCATATAAGACGACTGGTTGTCAGCCATATGGATGCGCAAGACGCAACGCAAGAAACTTTTGTAAGGATATTCAGGTCAATGTTTGATTTCAAAGGTAAGGGTTCTTTCCGTTCATGGATTTTTCGGATTGCCACCAATGAGGCTCTTAGAATTTTGAGCCGGTGGCGAAACGACCAATTATCATTAGATGATTCTCCTGCTGAGTTAGGCAATATGATGGCTGATGAATATGTGGATTATAGTGACTTGGAAGCAGTGAAACTACAAAAAGCCATCCTTTCATTACCTGCCAAGCAGCAATTGGCTTTCAACTTGAGATATTATAACGAATTGGGATATGATGAGATTGCTGGGATTATAGGATCCACGACAGACAGCGCGAAGCAAAACTATCATATCGCCAAAGAAAAAATAATCAAATATATGAACTTAAACAATTGAATATATGAAAGAAGAATTTGATTTCAACCGCATAGGTAAACGAATGCCTTATACTGTTCCTGAAGGTTCTTTGGATGATATAGAAAAGAATGTTTGGGCAACAATAAAGGAAGAAAAAATCCTGTCCAAACCTAAACGGAACTATCGCTTATGGTATTCCATATCCGGTGGGCTTGTGGCTGCAAGCGTGGCATTGTTGTTTACCTTCAACATCATTCCAACCCATCAGAAAACCGATGATTTTGCAATGCTGGAACAAGCATTTTCAGAACTGAGTAATGCTGACCAGAATTATTTGTTTTCTGTCTATCAGAACGATTTGTTTATAAATGAATAAAAAGAACCAATTATGAAAAGTGCTTTTAGAATTTTTCTGTTTATTATAGCAATAACTTTTTGTGGCGTAAGCACTTATGCTCAAAAAGACAACAGACTGCGTATGACACGTGAACAATTAGCCGAAACACAGGCTAAGTATATCACAAAAGAAATGGCAATGGACGATGCAACCGCAGAGAAGTTTATCAAGACTTTCTGCCAGTTTCAAAAAGAGGTGTGGGCACTTGGTCCCCGACCTAAAAGAGATTCTTCAAACCGCACGGAAGCTGAAGCGGAACAGGCGTTGGAGGAGCGTTTTGCTCATAGCCAAAAGATACTGAACTTGCGAAAAAAATATTATATTGAGTATAGTAAATTCTTGACTCCGAAGCAGATTGAGCAAGTCTATAAATTGGAAAAGGAAATAATGGATCGTCTGTATTATCGTTCACAAAAAAGAAAAAAACATCAAAAATAACCAGCCATGAAAAAGATATTGAAAACTATCTCTCTGTGTTGTTCTTTGTTTCTTTCGTTGTCCTTGATATCTTCATGCCAAAATGAAGATATAGAAGATGCTGTATTAACCGGAGAAGAAGAACAGGGCTCAAATCAAATTGCCCTTACAGCGACAATCATTGACGGACTTTATGAAAATTGGAATAAAGGGGATGTCATTATGCTTCTTCATAATGGCGGAACAGTTCCTACCGAGGCACAAGAAAACGGTATCACATCAAACCTTTCCGGTACTATAGAAGGTGTTGTCACTGACGCAAATCCGTTGTATGGCGTGTATCCCGCGGAAAACGCAGTATCTGCCAATAATGAAAGTGTAACTGTTTCTGTTCCGGCCGTACAAACAGCCGGGAACAAAGAGTATGACACGAAAGCTGTTGTATCCGTAAGCCGCACTATCTCTAACTCTTTAGATTTTTATACCATTTGCGGCGGCATAAAACTCAAATTCCAGATGTCGGGCATAACGAAAATTGAAATGGAAAGCGTTGATGGCTATGCCCTGTCCGGTACAGTAAAAATCAGATGGGATGAACAGGGAAAACCTATCGTTGATAATGTGGAAAACGCCCATTCCATCATTACTTTCAATGCTTCTGATGAAGCAGGTTTTACTCCCGGAAAGGATTATTATATCTCAACCTTGCCTTGTGATGTATATGGCGGTTACAGGCTTTCTATTTACAAAGACGGTTTGGTCGCTCATTATTTCAGTGTACATCAAACGGTAGAACGAGCTGATTATATAACTCCGAACGATTTGGTGGAAAGCGAGTTGGAATTTGATGCCCCTGATGCTCCGCTTGTTGAAGAAGAACGCCCGGAGTTGGATGCGCAAACAAACGCACTTCTGCGTCAGTACCAAAAACTTCCGACAGAAGAAAACAAACAGGCTTTGCTGAATCAGATGGGAATACGCTATGACAAAGTAGTCGCCAGAAAAAAGGCTAAACTCCGTGAACTTGAACGTGAAGCGAAGCACCAATCTCTTGTAGATGAGATGCAGGAAATTGTGGATGAGATGGTTGAAAACCGTGACATCCGTCTGGAACAACAGTTTCTACGCCTCATAGATCCGCGCGTGGATGACAATCCAAATGATGCTTGGATGGTATTGCGTGGTGCATCGGCTCCGAATGCTTATATTGGTTATGCACCTGTCACTAATGCCGAATATGCGGCTTTCAAAACAAATTTTGTCTATGATGCAGGCAAAGAGAACTATCCGGTAGTGAACATTACGATTGCTGAAGCCACGGCTTATTGTGATTGGCTTACAACTCAGGACAACGCCCATATATACCGTCTTCCGACCGATGAAGAATGGATACTCGGAGCCGGGCATATGCCCAAGGATGTCAGCATGAACGCTGACCATGTAGAACCCGGATTGACGGCAGTGGATGCTTACAGCCAGACAACCGGTGCTTGTGGAGGCATTGACTTTTGGGGCAACTGCTGGGAGTGGACCATCTCGACCGATACTGACGGACAATATATCATCAAAGGTGGTAGTTGGGATTCCAGCCGAGATGATTGCCGTAGTGAGAAATCTGATGTCGTAAGAATCGGCACGCAAAGTTATTACAATGTTGGCTTCAGGGTGGTAAGAACAGATTTTATTTAATCCTTAAAAACAATCTTCAAACATGAAAAAGTTATTTTTAGCAATGGCTATTGCCATTGTGACGGCCACCGCTGTGTCCGCACAAGAAGATAAAATGGTGATTTCGACCGTTCAGACAGACAAAGACAACAGATGTGACGGAAATACCACTACCCGTTGTGGCATCAAATTCAACATCAAACTTTCAGGAGTGACAAAGGTGGAACTTGAAAGTGTAGATGGCAACAAACTGGCAGGCACGGCAAGTTTCAAAAAGGATTCTCAGGGAGTAATGGTTGTGGATAAAGTAGAAAATGCAAGTGCCGTCATTACGTTTGACTCTAATGACAAATCCGGCTTTGCTCCCGGAAAGGATTATTACATCTTCACTTTGCCTTGCGACCTTTATGGAGGATATCGGCTTTCCATCTACCGCAACGGACTTGTGGCTCATTATTTCGGCGTGCATCAAGAGGTAACGCTTGGGACATTCATAAGCCCCACTGATTTGGTGGAGAGTGAGTTGAAATTTGACAAACCCGATGCTCCGCTTGTCGAAGAGGGGCGGCCGAAGATGGATTCCAAGACACACAGCCTTTTCGTGCAGTATCGACGACAACCGACGGATGCCAACAAGCAGGCATTACTGCATCAAATGGAAGTTCGTTACGACAAAGTGGTGGCAAGGAAGAAAAACAAGCTTCGTGAACTGGAACGTGAGGCAAGAACTTACAACATTGTGGAACATATGCAAGGTATTGTGGATGAAATGGTACAGAATCGGGAAACCCGTATTCAACAACAATTCCTACGCTTCATCGACCCTCGAAAGGATGAAAATCCGAAAGATATATGGATGGTGCTGCGTGGTGCATCGGCTCCGAATGCTTACATAGGCTATACTCCTGTTACCAATGCCGAATATGCAACATTCAAAACGGATTTTGTCTATGATGCAGGCAAAGAGAACTATCCGGTAGTAAACATTACGATAGCAGAAGCCACGGCTTATTGCGACTGGCTTACAGCGCAAGACCGCAAGCATATCTATCGTCTGCCAAGTGAAGAAGAGTGGATTCTTGGAGCCGGCCATATGCCAAAGGACGTTGCCATGAACTCCAATCGTATTGAATCAGGTTTGACAGCGGTGGATGCTTATAAACAGTCACTTGGTGCTTGTGGAGGCATTGACTTCTGGGGGAATTGTTGGGAATGGACTACATCGACCGATGTAAACGGACTGTATATCATCAAAGGAGGCAGTTGGGATTCCAAACGTGACGATTGCCGCAGTGAGAAATCAGATGATGTAAGGACAGGTACGCTGGGGTATGCAAATGTCGGTTTCCGGGTAGTAAGAACTGATGTTTCCAATGACCGATAAGTTCACAGTATTAAACAAACAATTTTATTAACGAATAAATCAACAAAGGAGAATTTTGTATGAAAAGAATGCTTTTAGTTATGGTTATTGCCATCGTGACAATCCTTCAAGTGTCCGCACAGGATAACAACCGTCAAATGACCGCACAGCAACGGACGGAACAACGTATTAAGTTGATGGATGAAAAACTGAATCTGACTGATGAACAAAAAACGAAAATCCGTGAATTATATGCGAATTTCAACAAACAAAAATACCCCCGTGAAAAACGTAGGGAAGCTATGGAGAAATTGACCGCAGACATTTCACTCCTCTTGACTGCCGAACAGCAAACTGCATACAAGCAAATGACAGAACAAGCTATTGCGGAAATGAAGAAAGGCAAACGTAGCAAGGCGAAAGAATAGAAGTTTATAATTATATGCCGTTAGTCTGAACTCTTTAGCATGGGGAGTTCAGGCTAATAGCATAATTTTCATTGAAACCGAAGTAGAATGTATCAGTCTAAAATTAAAATAATGATTAAGGTCTTAATGCTTTGTTTTTTGGCTGCTTGTAATGATAATGACAAAGAGTATTCTGTAATACCTCCAGAACAAGAGATTGAAGCTGAGGTAACATCTGATTATACAGAACTATTGAACAAAACAATACCTGTTCCGATAGAATATAATCAAGAATCCGTATTAAAAGGAAACGTTGTACAAATTGATTATGATACTAAAAATTATATGGAAGGAACTGAGGAAATACGTAAGAATACTGCTTATGTTTATTTGCCTTACGGTTATGATGAGGCATCCGATCAAATCTATAACGTGTTTTATTTCGTACATGGACATGGTGAAACGGCAGTTTCTCTTTTCCAAAATGAGGATGGGTTATTACGCAAATTGCTTGACCATATGACAGCAAACGGTGATATAACACCAACTCTCGTCGTTTCAACAAGCTACATTTACGGGACTCCTGTTGACTACTATCCTGATGCAGATCCTTATTGTGCGGCATTGCCACAAGAAATTGTAAATGATTTGATTCCTATCATAGAGAGTCGTTATCGTACTTACACACAGAACACAGATGTCGCCGGAATAAAAGCGTCAAGAGAACATCGGGCTATTGGAGGTTTTTCAATGGGAGCGGTAACAACTTGGTATGCTTTGGAACACACGCTGGATTATTTCAAATACTTTATGCCGATAAGTTCTGACTGTTGGTCATTAGGGCGTTTTGCAGGAATGACCAATCCAAACGAAACTGCGGAACATCTGGCTAATGCCATTCGCAATTCTGCTTTTTCAAAAAATTATTTCTATATATGGGCTTGCAGCGGAACGAATGATGTTGCGCACGATAGAATTTGGTCACAGGTTCAAGCGATGGCACAACTCACGGATGTATTTTCTGTCAGCAATCTCACTTTTCACGAACAAGATGGCGCCCGACATGAGTTCCGTTCTTTGTCTGAGTATTTATATAACGCATTATCATTTATGTTTCCCAATCAATGATAATTTGTTTTTTGATAACTCTTAATTATAAATAATAACGTCCGATTATACTTTGTAAGCAAAATAATTTAGGGATAATAAGAAATATATGGAGTCCGTACGCAAAGTAATAGCAACGGGCTATTCCATCATTATTATAATAGTGGTAGGGATAGCATACATATGGTATTGTGAGTGGCAGGAAGTGGAGGTATTGGAGGCTGGCAATCAACGGATAGATGAGTTTAGAAAAGAAGTAAACCGTATTCATATCCAGATGATAGAGTTCTCACTGATGGGAGAAACTGTATTGGATTGGAATGAAACGGATTTGGAGAATTACCATGCCCAACGTATTGCATTGGACAGTACATTATGCAGTTTCAATGCAACTTATCCAATTGAGCGTGTTGACAGTGTACGCTATCTTTTAGAAAATAAAGAACGACAGATGTTCCAGATAGTCCGGTTAATGGATGAGCAACAATCTATCAACAAGAAGATAGCCAGTCAAGCACCGGTTATTGTGCAGAAGATTGTACAGGAACAGCCTAAGAAACCTAAGCGTAAAGGTTTTTTGGGCATCTTCGGCAAAAAAGAGGAAACGAAGCCTATTACAACAACGACCACGCTTCGTTCATCCAATAGAAGCATGGTCAGCGAACAGAAAGAGCAAAGCCGTCGGTTGTCGGAACAAGCCGATAGTCTTGCTGCCCGTAATACAGAACTTAACAGGCAACTGCAAGGATTGATTTGCCAAATAGAGAATAAGGTACAATCCGACCTGCAAAGCCGTGAAGATGAAATAGCGGCAATGAGGTGGCGGTCGTTTATGCAGATTGGCGGTTTAATGGGATTTGTCCTTTTACTGTTGGTCATTTCCTATATCATTATACACCGTAATGCAAAGAGCATCAAACAATACAAGCGCAAGACGACGGATTTGATAGAACAACTGGAACAATCTGCGCAACGAAACGAGTCACTGATAGCATCAAGAAAGAAAGCAGTACATACCATCACCCACGAACTGCGCACACCGTTGACGGCAATAACAGGCTATGCCGAATTGTTGCGGAAAGAGTGCAGCAAAGGTAACAATGTGCATTTTCTTCAAAGCATACGACAATCCTCCGACCGTATGCGGGATATGCTCAACACCCTGCTGGACTTTTTCCGCTTGGACAACGGCAAGGAACAACCCAAACTATTGCCTTGCCGGATTTCGACAATTACGCATACCCTTGAAACGGAGTTCATTCCGATTGCCATGAACAAGGGGCTTTCCTTGACCGTAAAGAACGAAAACGATGCGGTTGTACTGACCGACAAAGAGCGGATAATACAAATCGGGAACAACCTGCTGTCAAATGCCATCAAGTTCACGGAGGAAGGTGGTGTATCACTTACAACAGACTACAATAACGGAATTTTGACCCTTGTCGTTGAGGATACTGGTACGGGCATGACCAAAGATGAACAGCAACGTGTATTCGGTGCATTTGAACGCCTATCAAATGCTGCCGCAAAGGACGGCTTCGGGCTTGGACTTGCCATTGTGCATAATATCGTGACAATGCTACACGGAACAATACGGCTGGATAGCGATAAAGGGAATGGTAGCCGTTTCATAGTGAAAATACCCATGCAGAAAGCCGAAGACGTACCGAAAAAAGAGATACAGACTTATATCCACCGACAGGATAGAAACCTCAATGTTGCCGCCATAGACAATGATGAGGTGCTGCTCCTGATGCTGAAAGAAATGTATACGCAGGAAGGAATACACTGCGACACCTGCACCGATGCGGCGGAACTGATGGAAATGGTACGCCGGAAAGAATATAACTTGTTGCTGACGGATCTGAATATGCCCGGTATAAACGGCTTCGAGTTGTTGGAACTGCTCCGCTCGTCCAACGTGGGCAATTCACAGGCAATCCCGGTGGTTGTGGCAACCGCTTCGGGCAGTTGCGATGCGGAGGAACTTTTGGCAAAAGGCTTTGCAGGATGTCTTTTCAAGCCGTTCTCCATATCTGAACTGATGGAAGTTTCCGACAAGTGCGCCATAAAAATAACATCCGATGGTAAGCCGGACTTTTCTGCCTTGCTATCATACGGCAATGAAGCTGTCATGTTAGATAAACTGATAACGGAAACCGAGAAGGAAATGAAGGCTGTACGGGATGCGGCAACGCGAAACAACCAGCAAGAACTTGATGCCTTGACACACCACTTGCGCAGCTCGTGGGAGATACTCCGTGCCGACCAACCGTTGAGGGAACTATATGGATTGCTTCACAATGGGGTAACACCCGGTGAAAATGCCATTCAACAAGCGGTTAATTCTGTGCTTGATAAAGGCGTGGAGATTATTCAACTGGCAAAAGAGGAAAGGAGAAAATACGAAAATGGATAAGACAAGAATAATCGTGGTGGAGGACAACATCGTGTATTGCGAATATGTCTGCAATCTGCTGGCACGGGAAGGATACAGTACCGTGAAGGCTTACCACCTCTCGACAGCGAAAAAACATCTGCAACAGGCAACGGATGATGATATAGTCGTGTCAGACCTGCGGCTAAATGACGGAAACGGCATAGACCTTTTGCGTTGGATGCGCAAGGAGGGCAGGATGCAGCCGTTCATCATAATGACAGACTATGCCGAAGTGCATACGGCAGTCGAGAGTATGAAACTTGGTTCGCTTGACTATATACCTAAAAAATTGATAGAGGACAAACTCGTCCCACTTATCCGTTCCATACAGAAGGAGCGACAAGTAGGACACAGCCGGATGCCCGTGTTTGCCCGTGACGGTTCAGCCTTTCAGAAAATCATGCACCGGATAAAGTTGGTAGCCACTACCGACATGAGCGTGATGATATTCGGGGAGAACGGCACGGGCAAGGAACATATCGCCCACCATCTGCACGAAAAAAGCAAACGGGCGGGTAAACCTTTCGTGGCGGTGGACTGCGGTTCACTCTCCAGAGAACTTGCGCCGTCGGCTTTCTTCGGACACGTCAAAGGCGCATTCACGGGTGCGGACAGCACCAAGAAAGGATACTTCCACGAGGCGGAAGGTGGCACGTTGTTTCTTGATGAGGTGGGCAACCTTGCGTTGGAAACCCAGCAGATGTTGCTCCGCGCCATACAGGAAAGGCGTTATCGCCCGGTCGGTGACAAATCGGACAGAAGTTTCAATGTCCGCATCATCGCCGCCACCAACGAGGATCTGGAGGCGGCAGTGAGTGAGAAGCGTTTCCGGCAGGATTTACTCTATCGCTTGCGTGACTTCGTGATAACCGTGCCGCCGTTGCGTGACTGTCAGGAGGACATCATGCCGCTTGCGGAGTTCTTCCGCGAGATTGCCAACAAGGAACTGGAGTGCAATGTAAGCAGTTTCAGTTCCGAAGCCCGTAAAGCGTTGCTGACACATCCGTGGCCGGGCAATGTGCGCGAACTTCGGCAGAAAATCATGGGAGCGGTATTGCAGGCTCAGGAAGGAGTTGTCACGAAAGAGCATCTGGAGCTTGCCGTGATGAAACCGATCTCACCCGTCAACTTCGCCCTGCGCAATGACGCGGAGGATAAGGAGCGGATATTGCGTGCGTTGAAACAGGCAAACGGCAACCGGAGTGTCGCCGCAGAACTGCTCGGCATAGGCAGGACAACACTATACAGCAAACTTGAAGAGTATGGACTTAAATATAAATTCAGGCAATCATAGCCCGTAATTCATTGATTTTAGATGAATATGATAATCGGATTTTGGTTAATTCAGAAAATAGTGCTATCTTCGCACTGAGCTATTTGAAATGATTGGGAATCATGCAAAATGATGAAGACAGGTGGTTTCTAAACCATTACCTACACCTCTATTACTATCTTACAATTTATTGATAATCAAAGGCAATTTGGTTAGAGCAACAAATGTAAAGCAGGCAAAGATGAACAAGTCCCTGACGTGTTCCAGCCGCTCGGAAACCATTTTCTTTTTAAGGATGATTTTTATCTCGTCCTCTGTCAGATACCCCCTGTCCACTTTCTCCAGCCGGATTTTGTAGCTGGCGAACGGGTCGCCCACCAGTATGCCGTTGTTGCGGGCAATGATGATGATGCGCTTGAAGAACTGCATGAACTTGGCGGTGGTGTTGTAGCCACACTTGCAGGCTGTACGCAAATACAACTCAAAATCGGTAATGAACATCGGGGTAATCTCCTTTATGGATATGTCCGATACGTTGTACTTGCTGCGGATGAACTCGGCAAGGTGACGGCGGGTCACTTCATACTTGCGGTAGGTCGCTATCGTCTTGGATATGCCCACAAGTTGCTTCACATCGTCATTGTGCTTTTGGAACAGAGTAAGGATTGTTTCGTGGCTCTCGCTATGACCTAAAAACTCGTTCTTCACTTTCTCGGCGGTCACATAGTTGTCACGCCGCTGCATTTCGTGGTAAATGGTGTTCAGGGAAGAACGTATGTCGTCCAAAAGGGCGTTTATCCTCCCGGCATCCCTGCCTTTGGCTTTGCCCGCAGCCGTGTTCCAGTTGTCGGGCTGGATGCTTTGTTTCGTACTGAACTGGCAAAGTTTGCCGTCTATGGTGATGCGTGCCATAATCATAACCTCGCCGTTTTTCTTTTCAGAACCTTTCTTCAAATAAAAAAGAACCTTGAATGTCGATTTCATAACTCACTTTTTTAGTTGCAAAATTAATTTTTACCTCTCGTTTTCGAGTTATGCAGACTATGGACTAATCAAGTCATTTTCAGGTCATTTGAGGACAAATCGTTACCGTTTTTGTCCGGTAAGGAATAGGTAACGATTTAGTAACGAAACTTTGTCTTTTACCGTACTTTTGAAGTCTTGGAAGCTGGACTTTCGGGCAATAAAAAAAGCCACAAATCGTTGATTTGTAGCTTTTTGTCCGTTTGCTGACCATTTCTGTCCAGCACGTTCAGCGGAGAGACAGGGATTCGAACCCCGGGTACCTCGCAGTACAACGGTTTTCAAGACCGCCGCAATCGACCACTCTGCCACCTCTCCAAAACTTCTCTTTCAAGAAGTGCTTTTCTCTTAAAGCGGTGCAAAGTTACTATTCTTTTTTGATAACGCAAACATTTCTGCGCAAAAAAACAGCTTCTATACCTAAAATAATATACATACAAGAAGATTAGCCGATGCTACGAATCCTATAGCATCACAAGTAAACAAAATCACTGTAAAGCAAAGTAGGAATAGTTTCAATAGAATGTAAACTAAAGCAGGAAAGAACAATAGTATGTGACAACTCATTTAGTAACTAACAACTGATAGTGACAACCATTTTAGTATAAGTCAGACCATTATCAGGACAATGCAAGGGCACACTCGTTCCCATGAAGAGAAACGAGCGTTCCCACGAAGAGAAACGACAGTTTCCATTAAGGGAAACGACAGTTCCCATTAGGAGAAACTGCAGTTTCCATTAGAGGAAACTGTCGTTCTTATACGAAATCAGAAATGAGCCCTTTAGTCTCCCCAATTATATCTATCCACATAATCGTCAAAGTAGTCATCCAACTGGAGTCCGCACTCTTTGGCCAGACGAATGATATACTGCTGGTCAGCAGGCTTTATCAACCAGTCGCCTTTACGGGCAAGATAGTAATTCTTGCGTCCGAAGTGTGAAATAAGCCGACCCCTGAAAGTATCGGAAACACTGACCGTCAGGGAATTCAGTAACTGCATGAATCCTTTAGCATAACGCACTGTCTTGTTCGGACGATAATATTCGCATTTTCCCTTCATGGCTTGCAGTTTTTGAGGAGTCAGGGTGGGCAGGAACGGATATTTTACGGGAGCATGCTCCAAAGCTATGTGGCGCAGACAGGTAGAAGCCTTAGGGCAATCGGCAGATGCACATAAACCAAAACCATAAGGCACCTGCGAGTAATCGAATGTTTCCATATCGTGTTTATTAATAATTGACGGCAAAGGTAAACAGAATAAATCGGGAAAAAGAGGAAAAGATTGAAAAGATTTAAGAAGAACAAAAGGTGATAGTGACGGCAAGTGATTTGCCGTCACTTTTGTCAGCACTAAGAACATAGCTAATAATCAAGCAGATACGCCATGCGAGTGACGGTAAAACATTTTGTCTACACTAATAATAATCTATCTATCAACAAGATAATATAAAAGTGACGACAACCGCCATAAAAACAAACTCTCCAGTAAGTGATGAAAGTGGCATACCTAACAATAGTTATTTTATGCTGTTCAACATAAAAAAGGCATATATATCCATACTATTACGGAAATATTTCCGTAATTTTGCAGTCCCAAAAGGATAACATTACATTTACCCACTAACAAAATGAATATTATGGAATTGAACAAAACCTTTATTGACGGGCTTTGGAGCAAAGAAATCAATGTCAGTGATTTCGTTAGTAAAAACATCGCGCCTTACACTGGAGACGCATCCTTCCTGCAAGGACCTACCGAGCGCACGAAAAAAATCTGGGAACTTTGTCTGAAAGCACTCGAAGAGGAAAGAGCCAACAACGGCGTCCGTTCTCTCGATCCCCATACCGTATCTACCATTACTTCACACCAGGCAGGCTATATAGATAAGGAAAGCGAGCTTATCGTCGGCTTACAAACGGATGAATTGCTGAAACGTGCCATCAAACCCTTCGGAGGCATCAACGTAGTGATGAAGGCTTGCCGTGAAAATGGCGTGGAAATAGATGATAAAGTAAAAGAAATCTTCACCCACTACCGCAAGACGCACAACGACGGGGTGTTCGACGTATATACCGAAGAAATCCGCTCATTCCGCTCACTGGGCTTCCTCACCGGACTGCCCGATAACTATGCCCGCGGACGTATCATCGGCGATTACCGCCGTCTGGCACTCTACGGCATCGACCGCCTCATCGAAGCCAAACAAGAAGATTTGCACAATCTGACCGGCCCGATGACTGACGACCGCATCCGCTTGCGCGAAGAAGTGGCAGAGCAAATCAAGGCTTTGAAGGATATTAAAGTAATGGGCGAATACTATGGTCTCGACCTCAGTCGCCCGGCAACTTCGGCACAGGAAGCTGTGCAATGGGTGTACATGGCTTATCTGGCTGCTGTGAAGGAACAAGACGGTGCTGCCATGTCACTGGGTAATGTTTCCTCGTTCCTCGATATCTTTATCGAGTACGACCTGGCACATGGAAACATCAACGAAACGTTTGCTCAGGAACTGATTGACCAGTTCGTAATCAAACTCCGCATGGTGCGCCATCTGCGTATGCAGTCGTACAACGATATCTTTGCGGGTGACCCGACTTGGGTGACCGAAGCCATCGGCGGACGCTTCAACGACGGACGTGTGAAAGTGACAAAGACTTCTTTCCGCTTCCTGCAAACGCTGTACAACCTTGGCCCTTCTCCCGAACCGAATCTGACGATATTGTGGGGACCTGAGCTGCCCGAAGGTTTCAAGGAATTCTGCGCAAAAGTATCAGTAGATACCAGCTCTATCCAATATGAAAACGATAATCTGATGCGCGAAGTGCGCAACTGCGATGATTACGGTATTGCGTGCTGCGTATCTTATCAGGCTATCGGTAAGCAAATCCAGTTCTTCGGCGCACGTGCCAACCTGGCAAAAGCCTTGTTGCTTGCCATCAATGGCGGCCGTTGCGAAAACACGGGTACGGTTATGGTAAAAGGCATCCCCGTACTAACCAGTGATGTGTTGAAATTCGAGGAAGTGATGGCGAATTATAAAAAGGTGCTGACGGAAATTGCCCGCGTTTACAACGAAGCGATGAACATTATCCACTACATGCACGATAAGTATTATTATGAAAAAGCGCAGATGGCGTTTATCGATACAAATCCGCGCATTAATCTGGCTTATGGCGTAGCAGGTCTTTCCATTGCCATCGACTCACTGTCCGCCATCAAGAACGCAAAGGTTACGGCACGCCGCAATGAAATCGGCCTGACGGAAGGTTTCGATATTGAAGGAGCATTTCCTTGCTTTGGTAATAATGATGACCGCGTGGACCACCTCGGTGTGGACTTGGTGTACTACTTCAGCGAAGAACTGAAGAAGTTGCCCGTTTACAAGAATGCCCGTCCTACCCTTTCATTGCTGACCATCACTTCTAATGTGATGTACGGTAAGAAGACGGGTGCCACTCCCGACGGACGTGCCAAAGGTGTGGCTTTCGCTCCGGGTGCCAACCCGATGCACGGACGCGATAAGAACGGTGCCATCGCATCGTTGAGTTCCGTAGCCAAGTTGCGTTATCGTGACTCACAGGATGGCATCAGCAACACGTTCTCCATCGTTCCGAAATCTCTCGGCCCGACACCGGAAGACCGTGTTGAAAACTTGGTAACAATGATGGACGGTTACTTTACCAAAGGTGCACACCACCTGAATGTGAATGTATTGAACCGTGAAATGCTGGAAGATGCCATGGAGCATCCGGAGAAGTATCCGCAACTGACAATCCGTGTTTCAGGTTATGCTGTGAACTTTGTGAAGTTGAGCCGCGAACATCAGTTAGAGGTTATCAGCCGTAGTTTCCACGAAAGAATGTAATATGATAAACGTACACTCCTACGAAAGTATGGGAACATTCGACGGGCCGGGTCTCCGGCTCGTCGTTTTCCTGCAAGGTTGTCCGTTCCGTTGTTTGTATTGTGCCAACCCGGATACAATAGATGCAAAGGGGGGTACACCTACCCCACCGGAAGAAATCCTGCAAATGGCAATCAGCCAGAAAGCATTCTTCGGGAAGAAAGGAGGTATCACTTTTTCCGGTGGCGAACCAACGTTGCAGGCAGAGGCTCTTATCCCTTTATTCAAGGAACTGAAAGCCAACGGCATCCATATATGCCTGGATACTAACGGAGGTATTTGGAATGAAAAAGTGGAAGAACTCTTAAGCCTGACGGATTTAGTATTACTGGATATCAAAGAATTTAATCCCGAGCGCCATAAGAGTCTGACCGGATGTAATAATATCAAGACCTTGCAGACAGCCGCCTGGCTGGACGAACACGAACGTCCTTTCTGGTTGCGTTATGTGTTAGTTCCGGGATACAGTGATTTTGAAGAAGACATCCGCGGTCTGGGTGAACATCTCGGAAAATATAAAGGTATACAGCGGGTGGAAATACTCCCCTATCATCGCTTGGGTGTGCATAAGTACGAAGCCATGGGATGGGAATACAAACTGAAAGAAGTAAAGGAGAATACTCCCGAACAACTGGAACGTGCTGAAAGACTGTTCAAACAATACTTTGAGACTGTCATAGTCAACTAAATACAAGAAGGAAAAAAGGGACGGGTGATAACAAGAGATGTAACGTTTCATTACATACATTGTTATCACCCGTTGCATATACAGGCATTTCCCTTGCCGGGAAACGGATATTCTCTTAGTAAGTCAGACGGATACCTGCCTGCAACGTAAAGTTGGTTGGATTTTCTTTACGTATCGTCTCTATTGCAGAACCGTCATCAAAGAAATAAGAAACACCCGGCTCTACATAGATACCTACTCTATTACTTATATTATACTGAGCACCCACCGCTCCCATTACCGAAAGCTGCACGGGCTTCACCGTTTCCTTTTCACCTCCTACCTTACCGTAAACGCACTTTTCTACCGCACCACCGGCAGATACATACATCGTAAAGTTCTTGTTATTTATAAAGTTCCAGTTTGCGCGCACCGGAATACCGATGTAATGCAACTTCTGGTCTATCTTCTCCGAACTTCCTTCATACGTTATTTCGGATGCCAGCATTGTATAAGTCACTCCGGTCTCCACAGAGAAGTTTTTAGGTAATGACTTTCTTACAGAAACGCCAAAGCTGATAGGTTGCTTATGTTTGATGTCCCGGACAACACGCGTACTCTTCCGCAAATAAGGTACTCCGCCGTCAAACACCAGTTCCTGCCCTTCAGGAATGCTCAGGATGCCATTAGAGACATTCGTCAAATCCAGTTTATCACTAAACAACGGGCCGCTGTTCTGAGGAGTCTGCATATCACCGGCATTATCCAGTGAAACAAGACCACCCGTATTTCCTACAGACAAGCCTACCGCCCAGCCTTTTTCTTCTCTGGATGATTTCTTTTCAGAAGGCAAATGCAACTTATCCTTCCCTGAAGGACGGTACACTCTCCGGTCATCTTTCTCCTGTTTCGAAGACGCATTCTCCGTTGCCTGTCCGGAAGTCACGTTTTCTTCCGCCACCTTCTCCGTTCCCTCTGAAACCGGAAGTCCTTCGTTAACTTCAGTCATACGTGTGCCTGCACCCTCGCCCGGCAGTTCTTCACCTGTCCTCACGTTAGTTCCTTCCGTCTCCAGACGTTGTGCAACAAGAGATTGATGGTGAGAATCACTTCCTCGTTCCACCACCCGTCTGATTACAGGTTCCGGTTGTTCTCCCTGAGTAGCCGGTTTCGCCTGTTCCGGCAGAGCATCGGGTATTATTGCCAGAGCCGGCCCTGCCGAACGGTTCACATCGTCCATCACCGGACTTTGCATCAGCCACAGGCTGACCGATGACACCGCCACCAGTACGACAGCCGCAGCCGTCATCGCCCAACGCCGGAACAGAATATTCTTTTTCGTCCCGACCGACATGGACGGAGAAGTCGGCAAAGCCTTCTCCAGCCGTTCCCAGCCGGTATCAGGCAACGGTTCGGAATAATCGTCCAACCGTTCCTTTATCTTTTTCAACCACAATTCATCATCTTTCATCATACGTCCTTTCCTTTAAGCATTGTTTCTCATCCACTCCTTCACTTTCGTAGCCAAAGCAGCCTTGGCACGTGTCAGCTGCGAAGCTGATGACTTCTCATTGATACCCAGCATCCGGGCAATCTCCCTATGAGATTTTTCTTCAAATATATATAAGTTGAATACGGTGCGATAACCGGCAGGCAATTCACTGATGAATTGCATCAGCACCTTCTGAGGAATAGTTTCCACTGTCGAAGCATCTGGCTCTTCATACGTTTCGGGTATGTTGTCCAGTGCCTCCGACTGGTTTATTACATCATTCTTGCGCAAGTATTGCAACGCCGTATTCACCATAACACGCTCCATCCACGCCCGCAAGGAACCATCACCCCGCCAAGTGAATTTATCAAAAGAATCGAAGAGTTTCAGGAAACCATCGTGCATCAGGTCTTCCGCCGTTTCACGGTCGCCCGTATAACGGAGGCATACGCTGAGCATCCGCCCTGCATAGCGCTCGTACAGCTCCTTCCTGGCAAGATTGTCTCCTTGCCTGCACCGTCCTGCCAGTTCCTGTTCTTCCATTCCTTCTTTTGACACGCGTTTATCCTATAAATGCAGCAAAGATAGAAATACTGCGCGGAGCGGACAAGAAAATAGTTCTTTTGTTTCTTTAACACTCACTTATGCAGTATTTCCCGGTCTATTGTATTTTCTAAGCAAACGGATTTTTTAGATTAACACCAAAACCCCACAATTGATGAAGAAGTTAAGATTTTATTTGGTAGCAGTTATACTTACGGTTTTAACAATGCCAATGTTACAGTCTTGCCTGGATGATGATAACGATTATCGCAATACCCTTTTCACGATCGGTACCCTGGAGATAATTGACGGCAAAGATTATTTTTTTAATCTGGATGACGGTGATAAGATGTATCCCAGTGATACGGCCTATATACATAATTACGAATTGGTGAACGGACAACGTGTTTTCATCCATTTTCTTCCGCTGGAAGAAGACAAACCGGGCTATGAATATAATGTGAAGCTGATACAACTTGAAAATATACTGACGAAAGATATCATTCCTCTCACCGAAGAGACTGCCGACAGTATCGGTAACGACCGCATCAATGTCGCCGAACTTTGGATTACGGGAAACTATCTGAATATCGAGCACCAGTTCTTTCACAGCGATAATCCGGACAAGAAACATATGCTGAACCTGGTAATTAACCAAACCTCCGAAGCACCGGAGCCGGACGAGGATTACATCAATCTGGAGTTCCGCCACAATGCTTACAATGATGAGCAGCGCAAACCGGGTTGGGGGGTAGTATCATTCAAACTGGATGAAATAGAAAAGCAACTGGAAGGAAAAAAAGGATTGAAAATACTCGTCAACAGTATCTATGACGGGAAACGTACTTATACTGTAGAAGTAAACAAGAAGAAATAAAACCTAAACTGACCGATTGAAAAAAGAGGGTGCATTCCGCTAAGTGAATGCATCCTCTTTTCCTTTTCTGCAAAACTGATCTTGTTACTTATCGCTACCGATCATCTATTATAGATAAACAAAAAGCAATCAGGAAAAGAAAGGTCTCGGAAAGCTAGAAAAACATAAAAGTCTCGCAAACTCAATAATTTGCGAGACTTCATCTATTATTACATATACACTTTGCGGAGAGACGGGCTCTCGAACCTATGCTTTCAAGAAATATCATAAAATTGCAAATCACTGATAAT
>ERZ1673697.2047-NODE-2047-length-19659-cov-21.072791_pt1 | contig 19659 bp, 16 predicted proteins | sample MGYA00580227_ERZ1673697 | MGnify/ENA primary metagenome ERZ1673697 (study PRJEB41218, sample SAMN15661759) | gut metagenome | host: Homo sapiens | place: Canada: London | collected 2015-08-20/2019-03-30 | study: EMG produced TPA metagenomics assembly of...
AAGCAGAGGGCTGAAGCTCAAAAAGCCGGTGAAGGCTCAAAACAAAAACAGGGTGTGTCCTGCGAACGCACCCTGAAAGATCCATATATCACAAGAGAAATAGGGCGTTCCCCATCGGGGACGCTCTGTTTCTCTTTGCGGGGGTATCTCGTTCAGACGGCTTATGTAAAATTCAAGGTACAGCTCCCCAAAAGAAAAATACCGCCCTGCAAGACAAGCGAAAAATTTTGTCGGGTGAATCGGCGGCAAAATGAATCGGGTGTGTTGCGGGGCGGTAAAAATCTTCATGGGGAATAAATCCTCGCCGTTCTGCACTTTTCTACAAAATTGGTGGGATTTGCGATAAAGGGTATCATGGATTGCAGCGAGCGTCAAGATGGTTTTGCAAATTTTATTGCAGTAAAGCGGTGATAGTAAGACTTACCATCTGGAACCACCAGAAATCAGCAGTTCTGCGATTGATACCATTCATTGAAATAGCGGTTGCTTTTCCCTTCATCGTGAACCCATTTTGTTGACGATTTGAAGGTATTGAACGGCGGACTGTAGACTCTCAGCGGCGTGATTTCCCGCACGTCTTTGACATTCCGATGCTGGATAATTTCAAATTCACTGCGCTCAGGAAGATACGCAATTACCTTGTCGGCGTGAATTGTTCCCTGATACACATGGCAGGGGCAGCGATAAGCAGGGAATACCGCCGTGCGGCGAACTCAATTCCTATATAGAACAATTGCACCGGTGAAATTGCAGAAGAATCTGAGAATAGCAGTCAGCAAAGAGAGAACAGTTGGATGCGCAAAAAAGTTAGCAACCCCTTCCACTTGACAGAAATCAATGGTTGTGCTATTCTAACCATGCTGTGACTGGATTGAAAAACGAGTCACAAGGAGGAAGCACATGCCAATTGCGTTTACTGCGGAGGAACGCACAGTTCTGACCGGACAATTGTTGGAAAGCGCTCGCCGCTTTGTCAAAGAGCAGAGCGCGCGCAAGGTCACGGTCGAACAGCTGACAGACAGCGTCGGCATTTCCAAAGGAGCGTTCTACCTGTTTTATCCGTCCAAGGAACACCTGTTTTATGCGCTGCTGCGCCAGATGCATACCGAATTGTACGGCCCGGCCATGGAGCTGCTGGAACAGCCTAAGGGCACGCCAGCACAGCAGCTGACTTGCGCCATTCTGGAAGGCTGCCGTGCGCTGGATGAAAGCGGACTGTGCCGTTTCTGGGAGCAGGATGCGCCGGAAATTCTGTGCGCCATCCCGTCAGAAGAATGCAGGGCGCAACAGGAGCAGGAATATGCGGTGTTCCGCCGGTTTCTGGCGCAGAACAAAGCGGCGGATATCCCGGAGGAACAGGCCATGAACGCCCTGCGCAGCCTGATTTTGACCGTACCCATGCGTAAAAAGCTGGGCGAGGATTATCCGCAGATACTGCTATGGATGGCCCAGGGCATCTGTGCACAGATTTTTGGTTGAAGTGTGCCATGAGGAATCATGGCATTTTTATGCACCTGAAAGTTAGAAACAGCTAACAATAAACGGAGGTACTCTATGAACCTGAATTCCAAAAAACTGACCATCCCGGATCTGATTTCTGTTGGTGTGTTCACCGCCATCTATTTTGTGCTGGTGACTATTGCCACCTTCAGCTGTGCGCTACTGCCGGGTGTTGGCAACATTTTGCTGCCGGCAGTGGCGGCGTTGATCTCTGGCAGCGTGTATATGCTGCTGGCCGCCAAGCTGCAGAAGTTTGGCGGCATCAGCATCATGGGTCTTGTCATGGGCCTGTTCTTTTTTATGTCTGGTCACTTTGTGTTGTCCTTTGCCGCCAACATCGTTTGCGGCGTGCTGGCAGACTGGGTGGCAAGCCGCAGCCAGTACCGCAGCAAAAAGGTGCTGCTGGCCAGCTATGTCATCTTTTCGTATGGTCTCACCGGCCCGATCCTGCCGCTGTGGTTCATGAAGGATGCCTACATCGCTAACCTGACCGCCCGCGGCAAGGATGCCGCCTACATCGATACGCTGTTTGCGCCCATCAACAACGGCAGTTTCGTTGCGGCTATGGCGGCGATTTTGGTCTGCGCCGTGCTGGGCGGGCTGTTCGGCCAGCGCATGATGAAAAAGCACTTTGAGAAAGCGGGGATCGTGGCATGAGATTCCGCATGGACCCACGTGCCAAGCTGTATTTGCTGCTGCTGGCCAACCTGATGCTCTTTTTCCATGTTGGGACTGGGGCCGAGGCGGTAGCGACCGGGTTGTTCCTGCTGCTGTTTTTCCTCTCCGGGCACACTCGCACCGGCATCCGGTTGAGTGTGGTCTACTTTGGCCTGCTGGCCATTGATCTGTTTGTGGTGCCGCTGGCAGGGGATGGCATTCTACTCAATCTGCTGTCGCTGGTGTCGGTGGGCATCCGCATGATGCTGCCCTGCATCATTACCGGTGCGTATGCCTTTTCCACCACCACGGTAGGGGAACTGACCAGTGCCCTGCGGCGGATGCATGTGCCGGAAAGCGTCATCATCCCGTGCGCCGTTGTGGTGCGGTTCTTCCCTACTGTACAGGAGGACTACCACCAGATTCACAACGCCATGGCCCTGCGCGGCATCGCTGAGGGCAAGGGGGCTCTGTTGCTGCACCCGATGCAGTCATTGGAATACATCCTCATGCCGCTGCTGATGAACGGCAACAATGTCGCGCAGGACCTCTCGGTAGCGGCACTGACTAAAGGCATCGGCCTGCCGGGCACCCATACCTGCATGACCGAGCTGCACCTGACTGTGTGGGATTTCATCTACCCGGCACTGTGTACGCTGCCGCTGCTGTGGAATGGGGGTATACTGCTGTGAGAACACTGGTGGAAAGCAACAATGTTTCCTTTGCTTATCAGAACAGCACAGAACCGGCGTTGCAGGATATCTCACTGCGGATTCGGCCCGGTGAGTGCGTGTTGTTCTGTGGTCGAAGCGGCTGCGGTAAAACGACCTTTTCCCGCCTGCTGAATGGCCTTGCCCCGATGTTTTATCCCGGAGAACTGACCGGCAGCTGTACGGTGAGCGGTTTGCTGGCAGGGAGCGCAGCCATTGAGCAGTATGTACCACTGGTGGGCAGCGTGTTTCAGAACCCCAAAACGCAGTATTTCAATGTGGACACCACAGCAGAATTGGCCTTCCCCTGTGAAAACAGCGGGATGCCGCCCACAGCCATCCGTCAGAGAGTACAGGAAGTGGTGGCACAGTTCCATCTGGAAGCTCTCATGGATCGCAGTGTGTTCAAGATCTCCGGCGGCGAAAAGCAGCGGGTGGCCTTTGCAGCGGCCTGTATGCTTGGTCCGAAGCTGTTGGTGCTGGACGAACCCACCAGCAATTTGGATGCCGGGGCCATCCGGCAGCTGCACGATATGATCGCCGCAATGAAGCAGGTGGGCATGACCATTGTGCTGGCCGAACACCGGTTGGCCTGGGTGCAGGATGTGGTGGACCGCTACTTCTTTTTTGAGGCGGGGCAGCTGACAGCCGTCTGGACGGCTGCGGACTTTGCCGCCCTGCCGGAAACGACCTTGCAAAACGCAGGTCTGCGTGCCCGGGACCTGACTGCGTGTCGGGAGAAGTTGCGGCAAAAAACGACGATGCAATGCACCGGGGTGCCGATATTGGAAGTGCAGAACCTGACCCTTGGTTACCACAGGCGCAGCCTCATCCGGGCGCTTCCAGATATGAGCTTTGCTGCCGGGGAGATCGTGGGCCTGATGGGGCATAACGGCATTGGTAAAAGCACCTTGGCCAAAACTCTCTGCGGCCTGATGGAGCCGCTGGGCGGGCAGATTCTGTGGGAGGGCAAGACGGCCAACGCAAGGACCCGCCTGCACAAAAGCTTTCTGGTCATGCAGGATGTGAACTACCAGCTGTTCAGTGACAGCGTGCGGGAAGAAATTCTGCTGGGTGCAGCCCACCCGAAACTGGCGGATACCGTGATGCAGGCGCTGGGTCTGAACGGCCTTGCCGACCGCCACCCCATGAGCCTTTCCGGCGGGCAGAAGCAGCGGGTCGTAGTGGCAGCAGCCATGCTGAGCGACAAACCACTCATTCTGCTGGACGAACCAACCAGCGGTCTGGACCGTGGCAATATGGAACAGGTCGGGCGGCTATTGCAGCAACTCAAAACACAAGGCAAGACCATTGTGGTCATTACACACGATGAAGAACTGGCCGCCGACTGGTGCGACCGTATTATAGCCCTGCAGGATTGATGGCAAGTTGGCTTTTTCGTGCAACGGCAATAACGCTGAATTGCATGTCGCAAAGATGTTGTTTGAATGCTGCACTATTTTTTGATTTGCGATATAAAGGAGAATGGAAAATGGAATACCATGCAAATGACTGGCTGGGCCGGTGGCAGAATTTTGAAGCCTATCTCACGAGCAGTGATCCGTATCTGACCCGTGCATGGCAGGATGCCGAGACAGCTGCCGCAGCAATGCCCATGTTCTGCGGCGGAGTAAAGGTCTTCTGGCAGAGAGCCTGCGTGACCACTAGTCCGGAAAATCCGCACACCCTCGGCGGTTGGAACATCACTCTGGCGGTAGGGGAAAAACTTTGCATCGAGTGGCTGGACGAAGATGGCGCAAGTCTGGGCAAGGCGGTGTATCATCTGGAAAGCGTGTTGGAAAAGGGTCTGGAAGGCAAGGAGAACGCTCTGTTTGTGGCGGAAGATATGCCGGAAAACTGGCCCTTCCGCTGCCTGTTGGCCATGGAACCCATGCCGCCCCGCACGGCCCGCCAGACCGGCGGCCTGCTGAGCCACCTGCACTTCCAGTATGCCAGCCAGCGAAACCTGCTTGTGGACCCGGAGACCCAGAAACTGCACAATCCCATGTGGTATGCCACCGTCTGCGATGGAGATGGTACTTTGCTGGAAAAGTGCAACATTGTGCGTGCGCTGCACCGCCTGCCCCTGTGGGCAGAGCTGCCGGAGAAATAAAAAAAGGGGCTGTTGCACAGCCCCCCAAAAAGAAAGACCGAAGTAAAAGCCCCAAAAGGCTTTTCTTCTTTCTCCTTCATCATAAAAGCGATCCCCACAGTCCGTTTAACTCAGTTTTTGCGGCTGTGGGGATTGCTTTTTCTCAGTAGCGGCAGGTAAGCAATTTATTCATGGTGAACCTCATTTCTATATCAAACGGTGTCTGTTCGGATGTCCTAAACCCTGCCATAAAACCGGTGGTTGATTTGTCCATTGGGCTTTGTTTTGCCCGTCTGCACATTTTTGCACACTTTTTGCACACCTGAATAGCTGGATAACGGTTGCAAAGTATTACACTGTATGCAAACAATGCGGTGTGTGCAAAGGCGTGTTTTGCGATGATGCGATAAAAATAGCGTTTCTTCGAACTTTTGAAATTTGACGAATGATGCACCTTGGATTCTTTTAATCAGAGGGCCAGGGATTCGAGTTCCCTCGAGCGCACCAAAATCCCACGAGGAATCGTAAGATTCCTCGTGGGATTTTCCTTTTATACGCCATTTGCACGGTCTCTGCACGGTTTTTGCACGGTCCGCATTTTTCGTGTCAGATGGAGTAAGTCTGTGAATTACTCTGCAATTCGCGCTATTTTTTGCAATTCAGGTCAGCAAAGCCAAGCGGAGCTGTGCCTTTACAGCTGGGTCAGCGTCCTTCAGAAGCTCCAACAGTGCCGACACGGAGATGGTCGGCTCTGCTTCAACCGGGGCAGCCTGCACAAGTGTTGCTCCCGGCTTGTAGAAGCCTTCCTCGAACCTTTTACCCAGCTTTTTCCGGGAATCCTGCTGGATGTGTGCATAGGTGTTGACCAGAAGATTGGCACTGGCGTGGCCCGTTGTGCCCTGTACCGCTTTCACATCGCCGCCGGAGATCATCAGTTGATAGGTCGCACTGGAGTGCCGTAAACCGTGAAAGACGATGTGTGGGAACTCTGGGTGCGCATCCTGCCACTTCTCGAACTTCTTCCGAATCAGGACAGGCTCAACAGCCAGACCGTTCGGCAGACGCAGGAGCATTCTACTGTTGCGGTATCTGCCATCCATGTCGGCTTCGTCCATTTCCAGACGCTTGAACCAGTGCTTCAGTTCCTCTTTCAGCACGGCGGTCATAAAGATGGTGCGGTTGGAGGATGCTGTTTTTGTCTTTTTGAGCACCAGCGTTGTGGTGCTGCCCTCGCGCTTGTCCTCAAACTCCTGCAAGATGCAGCCCTTGCCCGTTTTTGCCAGCGATGCCTTCTGGACGCGCTGCATACACTTGTTGATGCGGAATGTACCGGTGCCGTCTGCTCCCTCAAAATCAAGATCTTCCGGGGTCAGACCAGCGACTTCGCCCTCGCGCAGTGCGCCCACCAGCGTCAGATGGACCGCCAGATGCAGAATCGGGTCCTCCATGCTGGCAAGTGCGGCCCACATCTCGTCTGCATCCCAGATGGCATGCTCTTGAATTGACTTTTAGGGCTGTCCACCGGAACGGGGCTTTTGACGAGGATGCCCCACTCCACCGCATACTGGAACGCTGTCCGCAGCAGGCGGTGTACCTCGTGGATGGTCGTGCCGGAGAGAAGCCGCTGCTGTTGTTTTTCCGAAAGCACCTGCTTTTTGCCCTCATAATACTGGCCGCAGGGCGTTTTGCTGAGAGTGGCATACAGGTCTTCCAGATGGTAAGGCTTGAGCTTTTGCATCTGCATATCGCCGATATACGGAATAATGAGGTTCTGGACCGTTCCCAGATTGGATTGATAGGTCTGCGGTGCCCATTTGTTGCAGTTTTTTCCCTGCTCATCTTGGTAAGTATAGCGGACACCATAGGAGCTGCCGCGTTTCGTAATATATGCCATATGTTATCTCCTTTTTCAAGCTGCCCGGAGCCACGCATCGAAGCTGTCTTTCGGGACGCGGATGCTTCCGCCTACCCGCAGAACACGAAATTCGGTAGTGCTGTTGCACAGATTGTAGGCAGAGCGCAGGCTGATGGACAGCATCTGTGCGATCTCCTCTACCGTGTACACCAGTGTTGTGGCTTTCAGGCTGTCAGTCGGAGACTTGACGGCATTGGTTTGAGTGACCACTTCCATTGTATCGTTATTCGGAATGGTCTGCAAAATGCTTTTCGTATAATTCAAAGATTTCACAGTTTCGGTCATTGCTGCCCTCCTTTTGTTAGGTGCATATTCGTTTAGTGAATCAGCCGATCAACGATTTCATGGATTCCAACTTTTTCTGTGCGTTCTCTTTGCGAAGACTTGCCCCGATGCAGGAAATTGGAACGCACATTTCCAGAATGCGATCATAAATGCGGGCGTGAGCAGTATCCTGTGGATGCCGTATCTCGTTCAGCGGCAGGTTGGTGGTGACGATCAGCGGTTTTTGGCTGCGGTATCTGCTGTCCACGATGTTGTAGACCTGTTCCAGCGCATACTCTGTACCACGTTCCATCCCGAAATCGTCAATGATGAGCAGTGGATAGCGGCAAAGCCTGTCTACAACTGCATTCCGTCCGGAAAAGCCGTTGTTCAGCTCATTCATGATGCGGGCAAAGTTTGTCATACGCACAGGCACTTCCTGTTCCATTAGAGCGTTTGCAATGCACCCGGCAAGGAAACTCTTGCCGGTGCCAACACCGCCCCAGAGGAGCAATCCTAGGTTCTCTGCACATATGGTCTGCCATTGCTCCACATAGCGGTGTGCGTAATGCATTTGAGGGGCACGACCATCGTCGTTTTCAAAGTTCCAGTCGAGCATTGCCGTATCCGAGAAGCCCCCTGCTTTCAACCGTCGGACAAGTTCGCTGTGCTTTTGCTGACGAATAGCGACTTCCTGTTGCTCTCGCTCCATCTTACGACACCGGAAATCTACGGGATGCCTGTTCTTTCCCATCAGGACAAGGTTATTTGCAAAGAACGCTTCTTTTGGCGTATGACATTTTCCGCAATAAAGCAGGCCGTCTTTGCCATAATAGCCCCCATTCGATTTGGAAACTGCGGGAATGACCGATTCTAAAACGGTCTTGCCGTTTGTCATAAGCTTTCTCCTTCCCGAAATTCATACAGTGGAACATTTCTTTGTTCTGTAGGGTGGTTAAAACTCAGTTTGTTCTTATTCAGGTAGTTAGGTGGGCATTTTTGCACAATCATATTGGTCATTTCTGCACAGTCTGATGAGCCAGAAATGCGCAGAGTGGCAGCGCATTTTTGCGCTGTATGCGGAATCTTGAGAAAAATTCTGCTGGGCTTTGAAAAACCGCTGCGAGTCCGCTCAATAAGGCCGGCATTCGTTAGTTCTGTAAGAGAACGCGTTATACTGGAAAAGCTGCATCCAAGGGCTTGTGCCAGCTTTGCATTCGGATAGATCACATAAATCCGGCCCTGTTCATCGGTCCAGTTATTTTTTCGGGAAAGTGTTGCCCGGTCGAGCAGAAGTGCGTACAGCAGCTTCGCTGTATGGCTTAATTGGGCGTCCAGCAAAAACTTTGGAAATGGCAGATACCGGGGTAGCGGAGTACAAACGGTCAAATCATCAAACAAGCCAATCACCCTCCCTGTCTCTGTGATTCCAGCATTTTCAGGTGCTTCGAGCGGATAAAGTCCAGATAGCGCTGCAGATTGTCAGAATACTTTTCAATTTGCTTCCAGTTTTCCGGCACTGTCAGAAGATCTGGGTACTCTCGAAACGTGAGTTCCCAATTCTCGATAAAGGCGTCATAAGCACCTTCAATCGCAGCGATATGGATGGAATGATCCGCAGATGCTTCAACAGATTTTTTCAGGGCTTTTTGATCACTTTCGGTCAGTGCCCTTTTGTGCCCTTGTACTTTTTTTGAAATGCCGATCAGAAATCGACTTCCGTCGTCATCAAAAGATTCGGCCTTCACGGAAGGGCTTTTTGTAGAGGAAGCAAGCTGCTTATCTCGCTCACTTTTCGGTTTGCGAAGTTCTGCAACGATTTCCGGCCGCTGTTCCTTCGGAGCCTTAGCGATAGCGCAGATCTCACGGTCAGCAGCTTTGATTTTCCCGTTTAGAATTTCCTCCCGGGCACCGGGTGCTGCTTCATCGGCAGCCTCCACGCCGTTCATGTACTTTTCGGCTCGCTGCACATAACCCTCGCTGGTGCCGGTCTCGTTTGCAATCCGCTGCCGCGTAATGTGGCTTCCGGATTTGTTTTGGCAGGGATCATTTTGATCCGTGGCATTTTTCTTGGCGGATGTGTACTGATTTACGCGGTTTTGAGAGACCTGTTTTTCCGCTTCATACCGCTTTCCAATCAGATACTTTCTACGCTCGGGTGTCAGGTTGCGCCGCCCAAGCTGATGATTGCAAATCCAGATTAAAGCTTCCTGACGGCTGGAAAACTCCATTTCTTTGATCTCATATTCGATAAACGAATGCTTCCGCAGGATGTTGTAGCGGTTATGCCCGTCCAGAATGGTTTTGTTCCACACAATGATCGGGTCTGTGAGCTTTCCGTCTCGAATCATGTTCATTTCAAGCTGCTGGAGCTCCTCAAAACTCAGCGGCAAAATTTGAGCGGAAAACTCGAGGTCTATTTTGAGATTGCTTAGTTTCAGCATATTGTTCGCCTCCTTTGACAACAGTGTACCGGTTTCCGCAGCAAAAGTTTATGGACTCGTAGTCCAAGTTACCCACCACCTTAGTCCATGCGTTGTATACAATGATGCAAAATAAAAAATCCGAGCCAATTCTACGATGCTATAGCATCATGTGAATCAGATCGGAAACTTGAAAGCGTTCGCAGAAAGATGCGAGGGAGTATGGAGTCAAAAATATGAAGCGTTTTGCGCCGGTGAGAACTGAAGAATATATAACCGGCAAACAGCACATCGTTCTCTCTGCACATCTCAATTGTAGCTTAGGTTTGGGCGTCTGTATAGCTCACTGGCTGTGAACCTTTCAGAACCAACACAATTGTAGCAAGCAGGGCAGACGTATATACATCTGCTATTTTTGCGTTGCAAAATGCTTGTTGGGAAATCCCAAACCCTTTCAAATCTGCACCGTCCCGGCGCAGGCTGCGCGATAGAATCGCTGAATAGCACAAAGGCATGTTGGAGTCCAGATGTAAAGAAAAAACGGCAAAGCAGATAAAATTCACTTTACCGTTTTATAGCAATTCAACATCTTCATGTAACAGCAACAGCGTTGAATTGCATATCGCAAATAGGCTGTTTGAATGTTTCACTACTTTCTTGCCTGCGATCAAGAAAGCACTTCCGCTAAACACTCTACGTTGAAAATGCAATCATACACTGCTATAATAAAATTGTGATATTATCACCAAAAATCCAAGATACAAAGTGTTTGCGATTGGCAAACATTCAGGAGGAACGCATGGTAACAGGAGCCATTAAAAATAAGGTAGACAAGATCTGGACGGACATCTGGGCAGGCGGCATCACCAATCCGCTGACCGTCATTGAACAGCTGACCTATCTCATGTTCATCCGGTCACTGGACGAGAAAGAGCTTGCCACCGAAGATTTTGAAAACATGGCGGGCGAAAAGATGGAGCACATCTTCCCGGCCAGCGAAGCAGGACAGTCTATGCGGTGGAGCCGCTTCAAGGATAAAGATTCCCGCGAAATTTTCCTGACCATGCAGCAGCGGGTGTTCCCTGCCATCAAAAAGATGAAGTATGGCCGTCTGCCGGACTTTGATGCGAACGGCGAACTGGTGGAGATCGAGGACGACCCCACCCGCCCGGACGAGGGCAACACCGCCTTTGCGCGGTATATGGACGATGCCATGTTCCTGATCCCCACGCCGCAGGTGCTGCAAAAGATCATCACCGGGCTGGAGGATCTATACACCCACGATATCGCCGACCTTGATATGCAGGGCGACCTGTATGAGTATATGCTGGGCAAACTGGCAACAGCAGGGCAGAACGGCCAGTTCCGCACGCCCAAGCACATCCGTGACATGATGGTGGAACTGGTGCAGCTCACGCCGGACGACTTTATCTGCGACCCCGCCTGCGGCACGGCGGGCTTTCTGGTGTCCAGCGCACAGTACCTCCGCACCCACTACGAGGACAGCATGACCCCGGAGCAGTGGCAGCATTTTGCCGGCCCGATGTTCACCGGCTTTGACACAGACCGCACCATGCTCCGCATTTCGGCCATGAACCTGATGCTCCACTCCATCACGAACCCGGAGATCGACTACAAGGACAGCGTGTCGAAGCAAAACTCCATTTGCAGCAAGTATACCGTTTGCCTTGCGAACCCGCCGTTCAAGGGCACTGTGGATGCCGAGAGCATCAACGATGACCTGAAGGCCGTCACCAACACCAAAAAGACGGAGCTTTTGTTCCTTGCGCTCTTCCTGCGAATGCTCAAAACCGGCGGACGCTGCGCCTGCATCGTACCGGACGGCGTTTTGTTCGGTTCCAGCAAGGCGCACCAGAGCATCCGAAAAGAACTGATTGAAAACCATCAGCTGCGGGCGGTCATCTCTATGCCCTCCGGCGTGTTCAAGCCCTACGCAGGCGTGTCCACAGCGGTGCTGGTGTTTACCAAGACCGGCGCAGGCGGCACCGATAAGGTGTGGTTCTACGATATGAAAGCCGACGGCCTCTCGCTGGACGACAAGCGCACCGAGGTGAAGGAAAACGACATCCCGGACATCATCGCCCGGTTTCAGAACCTTGATGCCGAAACTGACCGCAAGCGCACCGAGCAGAGTTTCTTTGTGCCCAAAGAAGAAATTGCCGCCAACGGCTACGATTTGTCCATCAATAAGTACAAGGAGACCGAGTATGTGCCGGTGGAATATCCCTCCACGCAGGAGATTCTGGCGGACCTGCATGAGCTGGAAATGGAGATCACCAAGGGACTGGCAGAGTTGGAGGAAATGGTGTGATAGAGGAAAATACGATGACAGAAAATGATAAACTGCAAATGTTTGAGGAACGTCCGATTCGTACCGCATGGGATGAAACGCAGGAAGAATGGTACTTCTCCATCGTTGATGTTGTGACGGTTTTAACAGAAAGCGGAGATTACAACACCGGGCGAAAATATTGGAATAAGTTGAAGCAACGCTTGAAAGCTGAGGGCAGTGAACTGGTGACAAATTGTCACCAGTTGAAAATGAAAGCGGCAGACGGAAAACGCCGTTTGACCGATGTTGCCAACACGGAACAGCTCCTGCGTATCATTCAGTCGGTGCCGTCCAAAAAGGCAGAACCATTCAAGATGTGGCTGGCAATGGTCGGCCGGGAGCGCATTGAAGAAATCATCGACCCGGAACTGACCATCGAGCGTGCACTCGACACCTATGCTCAAAAAGGCTATTCCCCGGAGTGGATCAATCAGCGTCTGCAAACCATCCGTGCCCGAAAAGAACTGACCGATGCATGGAAGGTGCACGGCGTGAAAGAGGGGCAGGAGTATGCCATTCTGACGGACGAAGTGACCAAAGCATGGTCTGGCATGAGCACGCGGCAGTATAAAAACTTCAAGGGGCTGAAAAAGGAAAATCTGCGTGATAACATGAGCACGCTGGAACTTGCCTTGAATATGCTGGCAGAAGCCACTACAACGGAGTTGACGAATGCCCAGAACCCGCAGGGGCTGGAAGAAAACCGTGTCGTTGCCAAGCAGGGCGGTGCGGTGGCCGGAAATGCCCGGAAAGAAATCGAATCCAAGACTGGCCGCCCGGTGGTCACTGCCGAGAATGCAAGTACCATGTTGTTGGGCCAGACAGTTGCCGGAATGATTGAGAGCGTGGCAACGGAAAAAGATGACGAAAAATCGGAGTGACCTGCGGGAACAGGAGGAGATGGTGTGATGGCGAAGTTGGGAGAAATTTGTGCGTTTCAGTCGGGTGGAACACCCAGCAAAAATAAGCCAGAATACTTTGGTGGGGAAATTCCTTGGATTTCAACAACAGCATTAAACGGTGATAAAATAAATGAAGCTGATGCTGTCACATGGATTACACCAAAAGCTATTCGAGAAAGTGCGGCAAAAATTGTTCCGGCCAATTCAATTATGGTTGGAACAAGAGTTGGTATCGGAAAAGTTGCAATCAACACTGTTGAAATGTCAACAAGTCAAGATGTAATATCGTTAATTGGCATTGATAAAGACAAGTGGTATAAACCTTATCTATGTAAATTGTTACTATCAAAAAAGGATTACTTTAATTCACAAGCACGGGGAGCGACAATTAAAGGAATCAAGATAGATGTTGTTGCAAATATTGATGTCCCCGAGATAGATTATGCAACTCAAAGAAAAGTGGCGGCCACGCTAAATAAAATTGATACATTGATTGTTCTTCGCAAACAGCAGCTTGAAAAGCTGGACGAGCTGGTAAAGGCACGGTTTGTGGAGATGTTTGGAGAACGTTCTTCAATCCGACCGCAGAAATTGAAAGAAGTAACGCGACGAGTTAAGGTTGGATTTGTTGGAACCTGTGAGAAATATTATACTGATAATACTGGGGTTCCTATGTTGCGAACAACGAATATTACATCTCATGGAATTGATTTGAAAGATTTAAAATATGTCACAAGAACGTTTCATGAAAAGAACTTGAAATCTCGGGTTCATAAAGGTGACTTGTTAATCGCACGACATGGGTCAAATGGGCAAGCTAATGTTTATTGTGGAGATGAAGCTCAATGCTTGAATGCAATTATCATCGAGCCGGATCACAATATTACAAATCCGATTTTTCTGGAAAATCTAATCAACTCAAGAAGTGTAAAAAGGCAAATTGAAAAAGAGCTTGTTGGTTCTACACAGCATGTCCTTAATACGACAACACTTGCTAATGTTGAAGTGAAGATTCCCGCAATAAAAGAACAACAAGTTTTTGCCGCCTTTGTGGAACGTGTAGACCAGCAGAAGCAGACTGTACAGCAGAGCCTTGAAAAGCTGGAACTGATGAAAAAGGCACTGATGCAGGAATATTTTGGGTGAGGTAAGAAAAATGAATAATTATCAAAAGTTAAAAGAACTTTCAGACAGGGTTGATGTTTTAATAGAAAATGGTGTCACGGACGATAGTCCGGATTTTGAAGGGTGGCACTTTGAGGTGGAGAGGTTTTTGAAGAAGGTTTATGGTGATTCAAGCGAAGAGCTTGGACGATTTACAAATATTCGGTTCTTCCCTACTTCATGGGGGATGGAATCCGAAGAGACCTGTAGAGCATTTTGCAAACAAGGATTACAAACAGCTAAAGCTTATTTTGCCGTGTACTTAAAAGAAATGCTGGAAGAGCACATTGAAAAAACTGGAATGTGGAGTGATTTGACGTTGCCAATACCAATCAATTCCGAAGTAGAGGTAAAAACAATGAATGTTCAGGATAATAATAAAATTTTTATAGTACATGGCCACAATGAAGCATTAAAGCAAGAAGTAGCTCGACTGGTTGAAAAGCAAGGTCTTGAAGCAATCATTTTAAGTGAACAAGCTAACAGAGGTAAAACTATTATCGAGAAATTTGAAGAGCATTCAGATGTTGGTGCTGCTATTTGCTTGTTTACTGGTGATGACTATGGCAAGGCAAAAGATGCAACCAGTGAAAATTTACGAGCGCGACAGAATGTTGTGTTTGAAGCGGGCTTTTTTATGGGAAAGCTTGGGCGAGAAAATGTTATTTTGATTGCTGATTCCAACATAGAAGTTCCCTCTGATTTGCAAGGCGTGGTATATACAAGTAAGACTATGTGGCAAACAGATGTTTTGCGAGAATTAAAAGCAATCGGGTACAATGTAGATTTTAACAAACTTTTTGCTTGAAAAATGGGGGAGAAAATTTAATAAAATGAGTGTCGGTCAGATTGTTGATATTGTTTTAAGCATTCTCTCTTTTTTGTTGGCTGCAATTTCTGTTGTGACGGTTATCATAACATTGAAGCAGAATAAGAAAATGATTGAAAACAATTCGCTGCAATTAAAGGAGATGCAGGAAGAATACCGCTTGTCCATTCAACCGCTTCTTGAATTTCAGAATGCGGAATTCTGTTTGGATCGTCCGCGTTTTTTCTATTCACCTCCAGAGGATGAATACGATTTTTTGTCGAGATATCGTTTTAAAACGGAGCTGAAAAACATATCTCAGGTTCCGGCTATCTGTATTGATGTGACAGCAATATTATATGTTTTTAGAGACAATGACAGAAAAGCTTTAAAAACAATTACCCGCAGAATATCGGCGATTTCGGGAAATGATGAAAAAGCCGCAGTTGAAATTATGTTTTCTGGGGATTCAATTCATCTTTTATATGAAGCACTCAGAGAAAATTCAACTAAATATCTTCCACAGATTACGGTGATGGCCACATATAAAAATGCGTGTGGCGGATGTTTTCTTTGCGAGAAAACATTTATACTTATGTTGTCAGAAGAGGACGAGGCGACGGCTCGTGCATGGCATACAGCAATGTCTAGTGAAAAGATTCGCGCAAAAGAAGTCATTCGGGAATTACAATTGACGCGCGAAACAGATGATACAAGGTGGGAATGTTTATTTGAAAGCGAAAAAAGTTCGTTTGATGAAGGACTTGGAAATCCAGAAGTGGCAGAATTAAACTTGAATTGCCGTGAAATCGCAGAAAAGTATAATTTCAAAGTGCTTTCAAAGGAAGAATATGAAAAATATAGCGAAGACCATCATTATGGTCATTTCATATACAAACAATCACATTGTCCTGTGAAAAAGCAAATTGAAAATAAGGCCGCTATTTAATTTGAAAGGAGCCCTCCCACCATGTCCAACTTCTCCTATCTCTCCACCCTCCCCGAATATTCCCTCTTCGCCAATTCTGCCATCGAGGCCGAGAAAGTGTTCTCCACCTCCCCGGCGATGTGCGCGGTGGGGTGCCGGAAGGCGTTGGAGCTGGCGGTGAAGTGGGTGTATGCGGCAGACAAAACCATCACCATGCCCTACAAGGACAACCTGCAATCCTTGCTGCACGAGCCGAGTTTCCGGTTCGCGGTGGACCGCAATGTGTGGAGCGTGCTGCCCAGCATCGTGAAGGCAGGCAATCTGGCGGTACATACGGGGCATAGTGTGTCGGCAGCGGATGCAGTGTTCAGCCTGCGGGGGCTGTTCGACTTCATCCAATGGGTGGATTACTGCTACGGCACGGACTATGTGGAGCGCTCCTTTGATGAAACAGCCATCCCCGGTGAAAAGGTAACACTGGACGAAAAGAAGATCCGGGAGCAGGAAAGTTTACTGTCCCAGAAGGATGCCGAACTGGAAGCCCTGCGCAAGCAGGTGGAGAGCCTTTCGGCGGCATACACAGCGGGCAAACAGCAGAATCAGCAGTGCCGCACGTTTACCGCCGCCGACCTGACCGAGGCCGAGACGCGGCGGAAGATCATCGACATCGACCTCAAGGCCATGGGCTGGAAATTCACCGGGCCGGCCGCTGATGTGCGCACCGAGTACGAAGTGGACAACATGAACGGCGTGCTGGGGCAGAAGGGCTATGCAGACTATGTGCTGATGGGCAAGGACGGCTTGCCGCTGGCGGTCATTGAAGCCAAGCGCAGCACCAAGGACCCCAACATCGGGCGCAAGCAGGCGCAGCTCTATGCGGACTGTCTGGAACAGAAATTCGGCCGCCGCCCGATGCTATTCACCACCAACGGCTACACCACCTATTTCTGGGATGAGCAGAGCGGCCCGCAGCGTGCCGTGAGCGGGGTGTTCTGCAAGGACGACTTGCAGAAGCTGATGAACCGCCGCACCGAGAAAAAGCCGCTGGACACCATCGAAATTGACGACAAAATCACCGACCGCTACTACCAGAAAAACGCCATCCGGGCAGTCTGCGCCCACATCGCGCAGGGCTTCCGGCGCAATCTGCTGGTCATGGCTACTGGCACGGGCAAGACCCGCACCGCATCCAGCCTGACCGATGTGCTGAGCCGGGGCGGTCATGTGACCAACGTGCTTTTTCTGGCCGACCGCACCGCGCTGGTCAAGCAGGCGAAGGACGACTTCAAAAAGTATCTGCCGGACCAGTCCCTGTGCAACCTGTGTTCTTCTAAGGATGACAAGGCCGCGCGTATCGTGTTCTCCACCTATCCCACTATGCTCAACGCCATCGACAACGCCAAGACGAAGGACGGCGTGCCGCTGTTTTCGCCCGCCCACTTTGACCTTATCATCGTGGACGAGAGCCACCGCAGCATTTTCAAGAAATACCGCGCTATTTTTGATTATTTCGATGCGATTCTGGTGGGTCTGACCGCCACCCCGAAAACCGATGTGGACCGCAACACCTACGACTTTTTCGAGATGGAGCACGGCATCCCCACCTATGCCTACGATTACGACACCGCCGTCTACACAGACCATGTTCTGGTGCCTTATTACAACTACGAGGTCAGGACCAAGTTTCTGGAAGAGGGCATCCACTACGATCAGCTTTCGCCGGAGGACAAGGCCCGCTACGAGGACGATTTTGCCGAGGACGACACCCTGCCCACCTTTATCCCATCCGAAAAGCTGAATAAGTTCATCTTCAACGCCAACACCGTGGACACGGTGCTGCAAGACCTGATGGAACGGGGCATCCAGACGGCGGGCGGTGACCGCATCGGCAAAACCATCATCTTTGCCCAGAACAAGCGCCATGCGGAGTTTATCCGGGAACGTTTTGGCAAGCTCTACCCGCAGCTGGAGACCCAGTACCCGGGATTCATCCAGCGGGTGGTCTGCGACGACGCCTATGCACAGTCCATCATTGACGACTTCAAGCAGCCGGACAAGCCGCCGTTCATTGCCGTTTCGGTAGACATGATGGACACCGGCATCGATGTGCCGGAGTGCGTCAACCTTGTCTTTTTCAAAAAGGTGCGCAGCAAAACGAAATTCTGGCAGATGATCGGCCGGGGCACCCGGCTCTGTCCGTCCCTTGCCTGCGTAGATGCCATCGACGGCGAATATACCGGTAAGCAGCGCTTTCTGATTTTCGACTATTGCGGTAACTTTGAGTTCTTCCGCCAAAAGCCCAACGGCTACGAGAGCACCGACACCAAGAGCCTGTCCGAAAGCATTTTCTGCAAACAGGTGCGCATTGCCGCCGCACTGCAGGATGGTGCATACACGGATGAAAAATACCAGAGCTGGCGCAACGTCCTCACCGAAACCTGTCGGGCTGATGTGGGCGCACTGAACCCGGAACTGGTCTCTGTGCGCCTGCACCGGAAGGCCGTGGAACACTACCAGAAACCGGAAGCCTTCACCGCCCTGTCCGAAACGGACAAGGGCACCTTAATGCGGGAAGTTGCACCGCTTATCTCGCTGGACGATAAGGACGAGGCTGCCAAGCGGTTCGATAATTTTGTATACGGTCTGCTGCTCTGTGAGCTGGAAGGTCTACCCGGCCTGACGCGGGCACAGCGGCAGCTGAAAAACACCGCCGCTCTGCTGGAACAGAAAGCCACCATCCCGCAGGTGCAGGCCAAGCTGCCGCTCATCCGAGAAGTGCAGACGGACGAGTTCCTGACCTCCCACGATTTGCTCCGCTTTGAGGAAATGCGGCAGGAGCTGCGGGAGCTGGTCAAGTTTCTGGTGGACGGTGTGGAAGGGCAAAAGCCAATCTACACCGCCCTTGCCGACCCGGTGTTGGAACAGACCGAGGGCAAGGCGCTGGACTCCGGTTATGACTTTGGGGAATACCGGGAGCGGGTGAATCGCTACATCATGGAGCACCGCAACGATACACTGGCCATCCACAAACTGACCCAGAACATCCCGCTCTCACAGGGCGATTACATTGAGCTGGAACACATCTTCACCAGCGAGCTGGGCAGCAAAGAGGACTATGCACGGGAGTTTCGGGATACGCCCTTTGGTCTGCTGGTGCGTAAAGTGGCAAAGCTGGACCACGATGCTGCCATGCAGGCATTTTCAAAATTTATCAACGACGAATCGCTGAATGCAAAGCAGATCGCATTCGTGCAGAAGGTCATTCATTACATCGAGCAGAACGGTTATGTGGAAAGCAAAGCTGTGTTGATGAAACCACCCTTTGACCAGCCCATTCTGTTTACCCGCCTGTTTGATGGCAAAACAGGCAGTGAGCTGATGGAGACAATCAATTTGGTGAAAGAGAATGCCACCCATGTGACTGCATAAAGTAGTGGAATGTACTGATAAAAACGGTATAATGGACAAGGAGCGGATAGACGGTTTCCGCAGCGCCTTTGCGCCGGGAGAAACTTTATTCTGGCAGGTCCCTGCTGCGGCAAGGGAGAGAATGGCGTTTTACAGTGAGAACCTTCCCCGCCTTTTTTGAAAAAATCACGGCGGTATTTGCGGTGTCCGACCACTATGCGCTGGAATTTATGCGATTTTTGCAGGGACAGGGCATCCGCGTCCCGGAGGATGTGCAGATCATTGGCTTTGATGATACACTGGCAAGCCGGGAAAGCACAAGGAGGCTGCCATGTCAGACTTTATGAGGACCCTTTGCAAAATCGCCATTCCGGTCACCTTACAGGGAATGCTGCAAGCCTCCTTTTCTATCGTGGATCAGATCATGATTGGGCAGCTGGGCGAAGCCGGTATTGCAGCCGTGGGACTTCCGCATCGTGACGTTCTCTTATCTGCCCATGGCGGTCAGCACCGTCCTGTCCGCATGGCTGCGCTG
>ERZ1673697.2059-NODE-2059-length-19574-cov-4.876633_pt1 | contig 19574 bp, 19 predicted proteins | sample MGYA00580227_ERZ1673697 | MGnify/ENA primary metagenome ERZ1673697 (study PRJEB41218, sample SAMN15661759) | gut metagenome | host: Homo sapiens | place: Canada: London | collected 2015-08-20/2019-03-30 | study: EMG produced TPA metagenomics assembly of...
CAGCCCCGCCTGCTGGAACATGATATGACCAGTCAGCATGATGGTACGAATACCGGTAATGCGACGCAGCAGCACGTAACAGATGTTCAGCGCCAGCGCTAACAACACCGCGTAACCTACCCAGCTATAGGCATCGCCCATGCGGTCGATGGTTGCCATCATCGACGCGTAAGTATCGGAAATTGCGCCGTTAATGCCGTAGACTTCGGACATTTTCGCCACCACCGGTTTGAAGGTGCTGGTGAGGATGCCGGACCCTGCCTGCAACAACATGAAACCAATTATGGTTTTAATCGTGCCTTTAATAATAACGCTGACACTTTTGCGCAGTAGGATGTAGCCCAGACAGGTCACAATACCCAGCAACAACGGGGCATTGGTCATGACCTGGTTAAAAAACACGGTAAAGATGTTGTAGAGGATCTCCATAACGATCTCCTGAAGAAGAGGTAACCGGGTATTCCACACACCCGGAATGTTGTGCACTCACTCTAATTTTCAAAAGTAATCACAACAAGATTATTTATGATTAAATGTGACGCGACCCGCAAATAATTCCTCATGGATAGAGTGGGATTCACACAACGAAATAATTATTCATTTAAATTCATTTAGTTAATTGAATTACACATTCCATTAAATCTTTCCACACTCAAAATCAACAACAACTTCCCTGGCAAAAAGTCAAAAAATGGTCATTGCCTTCCTGAAAAAATAGTGTCAGGATTAATCAAAACCAATCACATGTTGATTCGAATTGAACTATCATGAAGGTAAATGGCGATGAGTAAAGTGAAAAGTATCACCCGAGAATCCTGGATCCTGAGCACTTTCCCGGAGTGGGGTAGCTGGCTGAATGAAGAAATTGAACAAGAGCAGGTCGCCCCTGGCACATTTGCGATGTGGTGGCTAGGCTGCACCGGGATCTGGCTGAAATCAGAAGGTGGCACCAACGTTTGCGTTGATTTCTGGTGCGGCACTGGCAAACAAAGTCACGGTAACCCGTTAATGAAACAGGGTCACCAGATGCAGCGCATGGCTGGCGTGAAAAAACTGCAGCCAAACCTGCGCACCACCCCGTTTGTTCTTGATCCGTTTGCAATTCGCCAGATCGACGCGGTACTGGCGACTCACGATCACAACGATCATATCGACGTTAACGTCGCTGCTGCCGTGATGCAGAACTGTGCTGATGACGTACCATTCATTGGACCGAAAACCTGCGTTGATTTGTGGATTGGCTGGGGCGTACCGAAAGAGCGTTGCATCGTGGTCAAACCGGGCGATGTTGTAAAAGTGAAAGACATTGAAATTCATGCGCTTGACGCTTTCGACCGTACTGCACTGATCACCCTACCAGCGGATCAAAAAGCGGCTGGCGTACTGCCAGATGGCATGGACGATCGCGCAGTAAACTACCTGTTCAAAACCCCTGGCGGTTCCCTGTATCACAGTGGCGATTCCCACTACTCTAACTATTATGCGAAGCACGGTAACGAACATCAGATCGATGTGGCGTTAGGATCGTATGGTGAGAACCCGCGCGGTATTACCGACAAAATGACCAGCGCCGATATGCTGCGTATGGGTGAAGCCCTGAATGCGAAAGTGGTTATCCCGTTCCACCACGACATCTGGTCAAACTTCCAGGCCGATCCGCAAGAAATCCGCGTGCTGTGGGAGATGAAAAAAGATCGTCTGAAGTATGGCTTCAAGCCGTTTATCTGGCAGGTGGGCGGCAAATTTACCTGGCCGTTGGATAAAGACAACTTCGAGTACCACTATCCGCGTGGTTTCGATGATTGCTTCACTATTGAACCGGATCTGCCGTTCAAGTCATTCCTGTAATCTGTCGTTTATACCGGATAGCGTGGAGTAGTTCGCGCTATCCGGCGTAGTATTTCCTGGCTATTTCAAATATCATCTAAAAAAATCAAATTTTATCGGAATAGCTCATGACTGAAGCACAAAGACATCAAATCCTCCTGGAAATGCTCGCACAATTGGGCTTTGTGACCGTTGAGAAAGTCGTTGAGCGTCTGGGAATTTCGCCTGCCACTGCGCGACGCGATATCAATAAACTCGACGAAAGCGGCAAACTGAAGAAAGTGCGCAACGGCGCCGAAGCGATTACCCAGCAGCGCCCACGCTGGACGCCGATGAATCTGCATCAGGCGCAGAATCACGATGAAAAAGTACGTATTGCTAAAGCGGCCTCGCAGCTGGTTAATCCGGGCGAAAGCGTAGTCATCAACTGCGGCTCCACCGCGTTTCTGCTTGGGCGGGAAATGTGTGGCAAGCCAGTGCAAATCATCACTAATTATCTACCGCTGGCAAATTACCTGATCGATCAGGAGCATGACAGCGTGATCATTATGGGCGGACAATACAACAAAAGTCAGTCCATCACTTTAAGCCCGCAAGGCAGCGAAAACAGTCTCTATGCCGGGCACTGGATGTTTACCAGCGGCAAAGGGCTGACAGCAGAAGGGTTGTATAAAACCGATATGCTGACGGCAATGGCAGAGCAGAAGATGCTAAGCGTGGTAGGGAAACTGGTGGTACTGGTTGATAGCAGTAAGATTGGCGAACGCGCGGGAATGCTTTTTAGCCGTGCCGATCAAATCGATATGCTGATCACCGGCAAAAATGCTAACCCAGAAATCCTGCAACAACTGGAAGCGCAAGGGGTCAGCATTCTGCGTGTTTAAAGATGCTGGCGGAAAAATGTCACGGCAGCATCTAACGCCTCAGGCGTAATGCGGTGACGCACGCCTGGCTGCCATGAACAGGTTAGCAGTTTATCTCGTCCCGTCTCGCTTAAGGCCTGCTGCAAACGTAGTGATTCGTCGGCAGGCACGACGTCATCGTCAAGGCCATGCCACAGCAGTAGAGGTCTGTCACCAAGTTGTTCCAGGTGGTTTGTCGCTTCCCACTCTGCCAGCGGCGCGACAATGTTATTGAATTCATTCTGCTGTGCTGCCGTTTCAGGTATCAGCGGTGGAAACAGTGAACGGGCGAGCGATGTAAAATAGCCCGATCCCATCATGCTGGCGGTACATTTCACCGTGGGGTGGCGAGCGGTAATTCCCAGTGCCGTCATCGCGCCCATCGACGCGCCACCGACTGCCAGACGGTCATCACGCAGCCAGTTTTCTTCGGCTATTGCCGCACGTAAGGTAGTGAATTCCTGCATACTTTGTAGCAAGATTTGCCAGAATTGATTTAACCGCCGCGCTGCGTCGCCACTAAAACGACTACCGTGATCGGGCGCATCCGGCATGATCACCCGCAAACCAGCCTGCGCCAGCGCAACGGCAAAATAGCTATACACCAGACTGGACGAAGTAAAGCCGTGATAAAAAATCGCGCACGGTAACGGGGTATCTTTTTGCCCGACAGGATAAGCATGAAGAACGGGAATATCTGCCAGCTCGCGTGATTCTATTTCAATCATCTGTCTCTCCTTTTTGTCTGGTATGACATGAAGAAATCCTTAGCACAAGTTTCTGCTGGCGGTATTAGTTCATAATGTTGAGATGTGGGTTACGCTTTCATCACGTTTTCATTCGAAAATCGCGTACCAGGTAACAATTCGGGAACATTCCCCCAAAGTTAAATTAATAAGGCACTACACTATGGTTAGCAGGAAACGTAATAGCGTTATTTACCGGTTTGCCAGTTTATTATTGGTGTTGATGTTAAGTGCCTGTAGCGCACTGCAAGGTACGCCACAGTCAGCACCGCCAGTAACGGACCATCCGCAAGAGATTCGCCGCGACCAGACGCAAGGGTTACAGCGAATAGGTAGCGTAAGCACGATGGTTCGGGGTTCTCCGGATGACGCATTAGCAGAAATCAGAGCGAAAGCTGTCGCTGCAAAAGCTGATTATTACGTTGTCGTCATGGTGGACGAAACCATCGTGACAGGACAGTGGTATTCACAAGCCATTTTGTACCGTAAATAAATCAGACAACTTACATAGTCAGCTTTACATTGCTTTGCGTCCCTATGCGTTTACCTGTGCACAATAAATTACCGGCTGGAAGCTCGGGCGTTTATTACCGCGATGGAATGCCCTGCAACATGTGGGGAAACGAAAAATGGAGCTGACGATGAAACAATTACTTGCCTCACCCTCGCTGCAATTAGTGACTTATCCTGCGAGCGCCACGGCACAGTCTGCAGAATTCGCCAGTGCTGACTGCGTGACAGGCCTGAATGAAATAGGTCAGATCTCAGTTAGCAATATTTCAGGGGATCCGCAGGACGTGGAACGTATCGTGGCGTTAAAGGCCGATGAACAAGGTGCGTCATGGTACCGCATTATTACCATGTACGAAGACCAGCAGCCTGATAACTGGCGCGTACAGGCGATACTGTATGCATGAGTGTCATCTACAGCAAATGAACAATGCCGGATGCGGCGCGAGCGCCTTGTCCGGCCTATAATTTTCACATATTTCATTGAGTTAATTGAAACCAGCGTTGCATCAGTCGTATACGCTTACACACACACTCCCCCCGTCGCCCGCAGCAATAAATCATTCTGGATCTGCTCTGACAACCGTACGCCGCCGCGCGTATCTAACATCACCTGACACCACGCCTGCGCCATTGGCGGAGAGGCATATTTCAACATTTGCGCACCGCAGCCCAGCAGGAATAGCTGATGAGTAATCTCTCGCCCCAGTTCTTCAGCAGGCTTACGCAGCTGCTGCTGTAAACGACGTACCGCGCGATCAAAATAGCGATCCTGCCCTTTCACTTCCACAAATGCTTCCGACAATAAGTCGTATACACCCGCTTGCTTATTGAGCACGCGCAGTACATCCAGGCACATAATATTACCGGAACCTTCCCAAATACTGTTTACCGGCATCTCCCGGTAAAGCCGCGGCAGCTCGCTCTCCTCGCAATAACCAATGCCGCCCAGCACCTCCATCGCTTCGGCCACAAACGGCATACCTCGTTTGCAGATCACAAATTTCGCCGCAGGCGTAAATAAACGCGCCCACAGAGCTTCTTTGGCATCGGCACGCCGGTCCCACGCTCGCGCAAGACGAAACAGCAACGCCGTTTGCCCTTCAAGCTGAAGTGCCATGCGACTTAAGACATGACGCATAAGGGGCTGTTGGATCAATGGATTACCAAAAACATGGCGTTGATGTGCATGATAAATCGCTAGCGAAAATGCACGGCGCATCATGGCATGGCTACCCAGGGCGCAATCAAAACGCGTCATCCCACCCATTTTCAGGATCAGACGAATTCCTTCCCCTTCCTGCCCCAACAACCAGCCAATGGCATCCTGAAACTCCACTTCGCAGCTGGCGTTAGAGCGATTACCCAGCTTATCTTTCAGCCGCTCGAGGCGAATCGCGTTGCGTTGCCCGTCAGGCAAAAAGCGCGGCACAAAAAAGCAGGACAAACCGCCCGTAGTCTGCGCCAGCACCAGATGCGCATCGCTTTGCGGCACCGAGAAAAACCATTTATGCCCCACCAGCCGATAAGAGCCATCTTCCAGGCGCTCTGCGCGGGTGGTGTTGCTCATGACATCGGAACCGCCCTGCTTTTCCGTCATTCCCATGCCAATCAACAAACCGCGTTTTTGCCCACCTGGCAATAAGTGAGAATCGTAGCGATCGCTCAACAGCGGCGTGGTCCAGTCCTGAAACGGCGCGGGTAACATCTGTAACAGCAATGGCATGGCGGCAAAGGTCATCGTTATCGGACATAACGACCCTGCCTCAACCTGTGCGTGCAACATAAAACGCGCCGCGCGCGCCACAAATGCGCCGGAGCGAGCGTCTTCTTCCCAGGCAAGATTGTGCACCCGATTGGTACATAGCGCCTGCATCAGCAGGTGCCAGGCGGGGTGAAAACGCACATCGTCCAGACGCCGCCCCTGGGCATCGTAGCGCAATAATTCAGGCGGATTCACATTCGCCAGCCGCCCCAGTTCAAGGGATTCAGCCGTCCCTAACTGCTGACCAATACTGGCTAGAAAATCGCTATCCCAGCCAGCACCTTCACGCGTTACCGCTTCGCAGAGCGCGCCATCAGACAGGTATAAGTTGCTGTTATTTAATGGCATAGGTTGATTAAAAACGGTGTGAGTTTGCCAGTGCACTGTGTCTCCCTCCATCAATGGCAGTCACCATTAGTATGGTCACTGCCATGGATTCATGACAGAAAGAGATTGCTAAAACATTCTTATCCAGCAATGTAATGCGGAACGAAACGTGAGGTGTCTTTGGTGATCAGCGTGTTATCTTCACGGATCCCCATTCCGCACGCTTCATCATCGACAATCCAGCTACCGATGAGTGTGTAGCTATCGCCAAATCGCGGCAGAGGTTGAAACGCCTGGTAGATCATCGGTTCATCGGCGTAATCACCATCAGCGTGGTCAACGACGTTATTCTGACCGTCGAAAATGGTGACATTGCCGCCTTCGCGCGAGTAGATCGGTTTACGCACATAGCTTTCGCCAGCGGCAATCTGCGATTTTTCACCCTCAAACCAGGATGCAAGAAGGTTAGGATGACCAGGGAAGAAGCGCCAAAGCAGTGGCATTAGCCCTTTATTACTCAAGATACTTTTCCATAACGGCTCCACCCATTGCTCGCGACGCTTGCGCAGCAGCGGACCGTTATCGTCACGCATCATCCACTCTAGCGGATACAGCTTAAATGCACGCTGGATGACATTATCATCAAGATCGGTCAGTACGCCGCCGACGCCCAAACCGAGATCTTCAATGTAGATAAACCGCGACTCCTGCCCTGCCTGCTGGGCGCAGTCCTGCAAGTACAGCACGGTACTCCTGTCTTCATCGGTGTCCTGACAGCAGCAAAAATAAAACGGTTCCCGACTGTAAAGCTCGCTAAAGCGTGAAATCAGGCGTTCCTGAATGGCATTGTACTGATCGGCATCACGCGGAATAATGCCGCTGCGCCGGGCATCCTCCAGCCACAGCCACTGGAAATAAGCCGATTCATACAACGAGGTTGGCGTATCGGCGTTGTACTCCAGCAGCTTCACCGGCGCATTGCCACACCAGGCAAAATCCATCCGGCCATACAGCGAAGGATCGCGTGCGCGCCAGCTTTCAGCGATCACATCCCAGTACAACGGAGGGATCGCCAGTTGCGTCAGGATCTCTTCGTCTTTAACCGCGCGATCCACCACCTCAAGGCACATCTGATGCAGTTCCGCAGTCGGTTTTTCGATCTGCTCTTCAATCTGGCGCAGAGTAAAACGGTAAGCCCGACTCTCGTCCCAATAGATTTCATTGTCGATGATATGAAAGTCGAAACCGTTGTCAGCGGCGATCTGGTCCAGATCCCGCCGCACAGGAACGTTGTGCCTCAGCATGATTAGCCTCCCCAATGCCCACGGGCGCTGGAAGAACGACCATAGCCGCCGCGAGAAACGGTTGACGCTTTTTTGGTGGTAAAGCCGCCCGAAGAGTAAGACTCTTTTTTGCCAGAACCGGAGCGCCAGGAGTAATCACCAGAAGTGTTGCGCCAGACGGGGCGCGAAGCAAAAGAGGAACCGCCGCTGTTATAAACAAACTGCTCATCACGATCTTTACGTATAACCCGGCTTAACAAAAATCCAGAAACGACCGGGATCCAACTCTGTTCAACGTTGTCGTAGTAACAATTTTCATACTTAGACTGACAATTCTGCTGAGTCATATTCTTCGGAACATCGGCATAAAACGCCGCTTTGGCGTTGTTCCAGCCATGAGCACAGATATCTGAATTATTACCGTCATCAATACAATCCTGCACAGTCGAGTAAAACGTTCCGTCGCCGTCGTTATCGACATCGCCACTATCGCCACAACCTTTCAATACGAAAAAAGCGGCACCGCCCATTAGCGCCAACGTTAAGTATTTTTGTGCGTAACGATTGCGACGCGGTTCAAAAGGATTATTCGGTCTACCAATGCGACTGATCGCTCCGTGACCAATTTTACTGTTATTTCTTGATTTGCGTTTTCTGGCCATGATCGTCCATTACCATGTCATACAAGCTGCGTTAAAAATACCGCCAGCCAGTGCGGCGGTTCCCATAAACATTCCTGCTGCGGTATTGTGATTAATAATTTTTTCGCTTAATGCGGGCATATAAAGTCTGACGCCAGCAAAAACGAGTAACTGAATCACCAGTGCGATCCCGCCCCAGGCGAAATAGTCTGGAATACTCACCGCATTGATTGCCGCACTGGATAACGGGATCACGTAACCCAACAATGTACCGCTGAACGCCAGTGACGCCGCGGTATTATTGTTTTTGATTAACTGCCATTCGTTGTGCGGTGTAATTTTGGAGTAGATAAACAGAAAAATAATCACCATAGCCACGCCAATAAAAAAATAGGCACTAAAGGCAAGAAGTGAATCCAGTATATGCATTGTAAACGTCCTTGTAATTAACCAATAATATGAAGTGATGTCAGCGGGATATCGACACCCAACGCGCGCGAAAATAACCACTCTGGCTCGCCGAGATCGTTAAAAGATTCCTCACCATTTAGCAGCAAATATTCGTAAGTATCTTCGGTTACTTGCCGTTGGTAGCCTATGGTAAAATTATGGACCTCCCATTTGGCATGGTTTTGATTTTCTACTTTTTCCAGCATGTAGACGGGTTCGATATTTCCCGGCTCTTCACTGTTAAAAAATCGCTGCCAGCGTTTTTCCTGCCAGTTTAAGGTTATAGCCCCCATCGCTTTGGCGTTGATCGCCTCGCGCCAGTGGCTCTCTTTACTGATACCGTAGCTCTCTTCATAGACAAAGAGCTTAATATCATCAATGTCATCAATATCTTCACCGCCGGTGGTATTGATTTGCAGAAATTCATCGCCCGAAGTGTAGTAGCGGAAAATCTGGCTACCGCCGCCCAGATCGATGCGGCTGACGGCAGCTACCGTAAATTCCTCACCCGGCAGCGCAATCAGCAATTCATCTTCCAGCAAACGAAACGCTAACGTGTCGAGCGTAAAGCCACTATTGAGATGAAGTCCCAGAGGACCGCGAGCGATAGCAGGCTTATTATCCTTGCCAAACAGACGCTGGAAAAAACCAGACATATTTTATCCTTAAAATAGTTGCCAGCCTTGCAGTGAGGCTGGCAAAAAAATTACTCGCCCTGTTGGCGTTGCAGTCTTGCTAATACATCCTGGGCGCTACTTTTATTGCTACCGCCTATTCCGGCTTCCGCCAGCTTTTCATCAAGATCGCGACCGTCTGCGACTTTTTCCAACTGTGCAGCAGCATCCAGGCGAGCCTGACGTTCGGCCTGACGCGTTTGCAGGCGTTTTAAGGATTCTGCCGCTGTCGAAACGCTGGAAGATGCGCCAACGGTAGAGGTCGTTACAGCCTGTTGTGCACGCTGCATGGCTTCAGTAGCTTTAACGACTTCCATTTGCTGCTCAAACTGAGCGATACGCTGCGCTGTCGCTGTAACTGCTTTTTCCACGCCATCACGAGAGACTTCCAGATTCGACAACACTTGCTCTTCAGCGGTAATGAGATTCTCAAGGCGCGCGATTTCTTCAGCAACTTCGTTAATCAACGACGGATTAACGTTCTTGCTTAACGCTTCCAGCGCACGGGCTTCCAGACTGGCTTTGCGCTCACGTAAATCTTTCAGCTTATCGTGACTTAATTTCACCCGCGCCAGCAGATCAACGCGAGATTTTCCGGCTTTATCGAGTTCAGCTTTAGCGTCACGAATATGCTGTTCCAGCATGCGCACGCCCTGGGTTTCTTCAATGGATTCTTCCGCCTGAGAGATAAACGATTTCCCCAGCGTAAATAAACTTTTTAAAATTCCCATAAATACCCGTCCTTGTAATTAGTGTGAATATTCTTCTGTAATTTCAGCCAGATCCAATGCGTTATCTACCAGCGAGGTTATCTCAAGCAGGATATCTTTAAGAGAAGATTTAAGCGATAACGCACCGAAAACAATGTAATACTCTTCATGTTGCACGCTGGAGATCCCTACCGATGACAACGGCATCATCTTCTGATTTCTTAATAAGAAGGTATTAAATTCATCTGGATTGCTGATACTACTTACCGGACAAATAAAGGTTTCGATAATCATTTGGCAGGAAGTAAATAGAATATTGATTTGCAAATCGCCATAATCATTCATTTTAATAATTAATGCGTTCTCGCCATTTGTTACATCAATATTTTGTTCAGGTACAGTTTGCAGCGCCGTCGCCAGCGCCAACGGATTCCATGTCATATATTATTCCATATAAATTAAGTTTAAATATTAATAAAATGAATATTTGCAGTACGTAATTATCTTACCAGCTATAGACAAAAAAAAACCATCCAAATCTGGATGGCTTTTCATAATTCAGAGGAACTAGCTGCGCTGTCGCACCGCTTCAAATAAGCAAATCCCTGTCGCCACAGAAACGTTCAGGGAAGAAACGCTTCCTGCCATTGGGATGCTGATCAACTCGTCGCAATGTTCACGAGTCAGGCGACGCATACCTTCACCTTCCGCGCCCATCACCAGTGCCAGCCGTCCGGTCATTTTGCTCTGATAAAGTGTATGATCCGCCTCACCTGCCGTACCGACGATCCAGATATTCTCTTCCTGCAACATACGCATGGTGCGCGCAAGGTTAGTCACCCGAATCAGCGGAACACTTTCTGCCGCGCCGCAGGCTACTTTTTTCGCCGTGGCGTTGAGCTGTGCGGAGCGATCTTTCGGCACAATCACCGCATGAACACCAGCGGCGTCCGCGCTACGCAGGCACGCGCCGAGGTTGTGCGGATCGGTTACACCGTCGAGGATCAGCAGGAACGGTTGATCGAGCGAAGCGATCAGATCCGGCAGATCGTTTTCCTGATACTGCCGTCCTGGCTTCACACGGGCGATAATGCCCTGATGCACGGCACCGTCGCTTTTCTCGTCGAGATACTGACGGTTCGCCAACTGGATAACCACGCCCTGGGACTCAAGGGCGTGAATCAGCGGTAACAGACGTTTATCTTCACGGCCTTTTAAAATAAAGACTTCCTGAAAACGTTCAGGGGCGCGCTCCAGCAGGGCCTGCACTGCGTGGATGCCGTAAATCATTTCGCTCATTAATGTACTCGTTGTTTACGTTTTGCCGGGAGCGCCACGCTTGCCCGGCCTACGGATAATTCACCCTCTTCTGTTTGAAGAGGGTAATGATCACTCTGCCACTTTTTTCTTCGCCGCACGCTTCGCTTTGGTCGCTGCAGCTATTTTCTGCGTTTTCGCCGATGGCTTTTTCGCTTTTCTCGCGTCTTTCTTCGCCGCTTTCGGCTTCGTTTTTTTCTCACCGCTGAAGGCGCTGTCTGGCTCAAAGTTTACCTTTTTACCGACCTGACGACGCTTGCCGCCTTTTTTACCTGCATCGCCTTTTTTCGCTTTCTCGCGCGCCGTTTTACCGACGTTGCGCGGTGCGCGTTCGCTGGAGATCAGGCTAAAGTCGATTTTACGCTCGTCCATATTAACCGCTTCGACGCGAACTTCCACGCGATCGCCCAGGCGATAAGTCTGGCCGCTGGATTCACCCATCAGGCGTTGCCCTACCTGGTCAAAGCGATAGTAGTCATTGTCCAGCGAAGAGACATGGACCAGACCATCAATGAACAAGTCGTCCAGACGGACGAAGAAGCCAAAGCCAGTGACGCTGGAAATTACGCCTTTAAAGACGTTACCTACCTGGTCGAGCATGAAGTCACACTTCAGCCAGTCAGCTACATCGCGTGTTGCTTCGTCGGCACGACGTTCCGCCATCGAACAGTGCTGACCCAGTTGCAGCATCTCTTCCATCGAATAATGGTAACCGCCGGTTTCAGTAGTGTTGCCCTGATGCCCCTGCTCTTTCGCCAGCAGATATTTAATGGCGCGGTGCAGCGTCAGGTCAGGATAACGACGAATCGGCGAAGTGAAGTGCGCATAGGACTGCAATGCCAGACCGAAGTGACCACGGTTTTCTGGATCGTAAATCGCCTGTTTCATCGAGCGCAGCAGCATGGTTTGCAGCATTTCTGCGTCAGGACGATCGGCAACCGACTCCAGCAGCTCCGCGTAGTCACGCGGTTCCGGCTTGTTACCGCCCGGCAATTCCAGCCCCAGCTCCGCCAGCACTGAACGGAAAGAGGTAATCGCTTCGGTGCTCGGCTTATCGTGAATACGGAATAGTGCTGGTTCTTTGGCTTTCTCAACGAAACGCGCCGCCGAGATATTCGCCAGAATCATGCACTCTTCAATTAACTTGTGTGCGTCGTTACGCTGAGTCTGTTCGATACGCTCAATACGGCGTTCGGCGTTGAAAATGAACTTCGCTTCTTCGCTCTCAAATGAGATCCCACCGCGTTCTTCACGGGCTTTATCCAGCACTTTATAGAGGTTATGCAACTCTTCGAGATGCTTAACCAGCGGGGCGTACTGCTCGCGCAGATCCTGATCGCCCTGCAGAATATGCCAGACTTTGGTGTAGGTCAGACGTGCGTGAGAGCTCATTACCGCTTCATAGAATTTGTAGCCAGTCAGGCGGCCTTTCGACGAAACCGTCATCTCGCACACCATACACAGGCGGTCTACCTGCGGGTTAAGCGAACACAGACCGTTAGAGAGCACTTCCGGCAGCATCGGGATAACCTGCGAAGGGAAGTACACCGACGTACCACGGTTACGCGCTTCTCTGTCCAGCGGCGTTGGAGGGCGCACATAGTAGCTGACGTCGGCAATCGCGACCCATAAACGCCAGCCGCCGCCGCGTTTTTTCTCGCAGTAAACCGCATCGTCAAAGTCACGGGCGTCTTCGCCATCAATGGTGACCAGCGGTAAATCGCGCAGATCAACACGGCCCGCTTTTGCTTCTTCCGGCACTTCTTCTTTCAGCCCGGCAACCTGTTGCTCAACAGCCTGCGGCCAGATGTACGGAATTTCATGGGTACGCAGAGCAATATCAACCGCCATGCCGGTGCCCATATTGTCGCCAAGTACTTCGACGATTTTACCCACCGCTTTGGTACGGCGAGTCGGGCGTTGGGTCAGTTCAACCACCACCACAAAGCCCATCCGCGCGCCCATGATCTGATCGGGCGGGATTAAGATATCGAAGCTCAAACGACTGTCGTCAGGAACCACAAAGCCGACGCCCGCTTCGGTAAAGTAGCGACCAACAATCTGGCTGGTTTTTGGTACCAGTACGCGGACGATACGCGCTTCACGACGACCTTTACGGTCAGCGCCCAGCGGCTGCGCCAGCACCTGATCGCCATGAATGCAGGTTTTCATCTGCTCGCTGGAGAGATACAAATCATCTTTACGCCCTTCAACCCGCAGAAAGCCGTAGCCATCACGGTGGCCAATAACGGTACCTTTCACCAGGTCGAGGCGTTCCGGCAGCGCATAGCACTGACGACGAGTGAAGACCAGTTGACCATCGCGCTCCATCGCGCGCAGGCGGCGACGCAGGCCTTCAAGCTGCTCTTCGCCTTCAATGTGCAGTTCTACCGCCAGCTCATCACGGCTGGCCGGTTTTTCACGTTTGGTTAAATGTTCGAGGATAAATTCCCGACTAGGGATGGGATTCGCGTATTTTTCAGCTTCGCGTTCCTGGAATGGATCTTGTGACATCTCGGTTCCTCCGTTGCCATCTCTGATGAAGATTTTCGTCACTCCACCAGCAATAATTTATAAAGCGGTTGATTCTCTTCAACCAAATCGGCAAGCGTGTAGTTATCCAGTTCCGTAAGAAAACTTTGCACGGCCTTAGAAAGCGCCTGTTTCAACCGACAGGCAGGTGTAATGTGGCAAAACTCACTGCTGCAATTCACCAGCGATAAGGGCTCCAGCTCGCGCACCACATCACCAATACGTATCGCACTCGCCGGTTTACCCAGACGAATGCCGCCATTTTTTCCACGAACAGCAGTCACGTAGCCGGCACGACTAAGTTGATTGATTATTTTGACCATATGATTACGGGAGACGCCGTAGACGTCAGTCACTTCAGAAATACTGGTCATCCGCCCTTCTGGCAATGACGCCATGTAGATCAGCGCACGTAATCCGTAATCAGTGAAACTCGTTAACTGCACATCAACCTCAAAAGGGAAATCGGGAAAAAATACATTTATATTGATGATAAACCAGCCACAAGCTGTGTCGCTAATTTATTTCAGTTCGGGGAAGGAAAAAAGCGAGGATTTAACACTGTGTCGGATAGCGTAATGGCTTACCCGACACAGCAATGTATCACACTGTTAGCCCGGCAGGCAAAATATCTGCCAGGCGTACCAGAATTACGCGTCGAACGGGTCGCGCAGAATCATGGTTTCAGTACGATCCGGACCGGTAGAGATGATATCGATCGGCACACCGGTCAGCTCTTCAATACGCTTGATGTAGTTCAGCGCCGCCTGCGGCAGGCCGCTACGATCTTTCACGCCGAAGGTGGATTCAGACCAGCCCGGCATGGTTTCGTAAATCGGCTCTACACCTTTCCAGTCGTCAGCTGCCAGCGGAGTGGTAGTCACTTCACGACCATCCGGCATACGGTAAGCCACGCAGAGTTTCACCTCTTTCAGGCCATCCAGAACGTCCAGCTTGGTCAGGCAGAAGCCAGACAGGGAGTTCAGCTGTACCGCACGACGAACGGCAACGGTGTCCAGCCAGCCGGTACGACGACGACGACCCGTAGTTGCGCCGAATTCGTTACCCTGCTTGCAGAGGAACTCGCCAGTTTCATCAAACAGTTCAGTCGGGAACGGACCTGCACCCACACGAGTGGAGTAAGCTTTGAGGATACCCAGAACGTAATCAACATAACGCGGGCCCAGGCCGGAACCGGTCGCCACGCCACCAGCAGTGGTGTTGGAAGATGTTACGTACGGATAAGTACCGTGGTCGATATCCAGCAGCGTACCCTGAGCACCTTCGAACATGACGAAATCGCCACGCTGACGCGCCTGGTCGAGCAGGTCAGAAACGTCAACCACCATAGAAGTCAGGATGTCGGCAACAGCCATCGTATCATCCAGAACTTTCTGGTAATCAACCGCTTCAGCTTTGTAGTAGTTAACCAACTGGAAGTTGTGATATTCCATCACTTCTTTCAGTTTTTCAGCGAAGGTTTCTTTGTCGAAAAGGTCGCCAACACGCAGACCGCGACGTGCCACTTTATCTTCATAAGCAGGCCCGATACCACGACCGGTGGTGCCGATCGCTTTCGCGCCACGCGCTTTCTCACGCGCGTTATCCAGCGCAACGTGATAATCAAGGATCAGCGGACATGCTTCAGACAGCAGCAGACGCTCACGAACGGGGATGCCACGGTCTTCCAGTTCTTTCATCTCTTTCATCAGCGCGGCTGGAGACAGCACAACACCGTTACCGATGATGCTGGTTACATTCTCGCGGAGAATACCTGATGGAATAAGATGGAGAACGGTTTTTTCACCGTTGATTACGAGAGTATGGCCTGCGTTGTGACCGCCCTGGTAGCGTACAACATATTTAGCCCGTTCAGTCAGAAGATCGACGATCTTACCTTTACCTTCGTCACCCCATTGGGTGCCCAGTACGACGACGTTGTTACCCATTTTTCAAAATCACCGTTTGCTTAAAAATGGATTCTACCATCGCTTTTTCAGAGTTACAGCACTTTTTGCACTCAAAAATGACCTCGATCAGTCTGTTTTTTGTTCAGCCAATCGTTTTCCTCAACATGTAGTAGACCACAACGCCCGCAACCACAAGTCCACCGCCAAAACGACGTAAAATATTATCGGGCAAATTGGTCATCGCAGAGATCATCTTCTTCCATGCCTTCGGGTAAAGCATCGGCCCTAAACCTTCCAGTACCAAAACCAGGGCAAGCGCCAGCCAGATTGTCGAATTCATTCATTATCCTTATAGAAAAAGAAAACCACCGACATCCCTGAGGATGCGGTGGCTTTATTGACCTGTACCGCAGTCGTTATATTAACGCGTTGCGGAAGTCGGCGTCTTCATGTAGCGGAAGAAATCGCTGTCCGGGCTCATGACCATCACGTCCTGATTGCCAGAGAAGCTGTTCTCATAAGCACGCAGGCTACGGATGAATGCGTAGAAGTCCGGATCTTTACTGAATGCATCAGCAAACAGTTTGGCTGCTTCGGCATCGCCTTCACCACGCATGATGCGGCCCTGACGCTCAGCTTCTGCCAGCGTTCTGGTCACTTCATAGTCGGCAGTCGCGCGCAGTTTTTCAGCTTCTTCCTGACCTTGTGAACGGTGACGACGCGCTACCGCTTCACGCTCGGCGCGCATACGGTTGTAGATCGCTTCAGACACTTCGGTCGGCAGGTTGATCTGCTTGATACGCACATCGACAACTTCAATACCCAGCGCCGCCATACTGTTCGGGTTGATGACCGGAACTTTGCCCTTCGTCTCAGCCGTTACGCGCTCTGCCGCTTCGGCAATGGCGTTATCTGCCGCCGGGGTAGTAACTTCATCTTCTGTACCCGCAGAACCGGAGTTCAGCGCGTCACGTACTTCGAGGGTCAGACGACCACGGGAATCAGTGACGATATCTTTCACGTCCAGGCGACCAATTTCAGAACGCAGACGGTCAGAGAACTTACGTTTCAACAGCACTTCCGCTTGCGAAATGTCGCCACCACCCGTTGCCAGGTAGTAACGGCTGAAATCGCTGATGCGCCATTTGATGTAAGAGTCGACGATCAGGTCTTTCTTCTCTTTGGTCACAAAGCGGTCGGCCTGGTTGTCCATGGTCTGAATACGTGCGTCGAGCATTTTCACCGTTTCAATGAACGGTATCTTGAAATGCAGACCCGGCTCATAAACCAGAGGTTTGTTGTCATCGTCACGCAGTACCTTACCAAAACGCAGCGTAATACCGCGCTCACCTTCTTTGACGACAAAGACAGACATGTAAAGCACTACCAGCACGATGATGATAATCGCGATAACTGACTTACGCATCGTTATTCCCCCTGACGCTGGTAGTCGTTACGCTGCGCGTTGGCGCGGCGTTGGTCCATAATATCGCCCTGACTGGTGGACGACGTGTTGCTTGCTCCACTGGTTGTGGAGGAAGAGGCTGGCGGCAGACGCAGCAGATTGCTGGCACCGTTATCGCTCTTCGCCGCAGGGGCGTTACCACCTTTCAGCATCTGGTCTAACGGCAGAACCATCAGGTTGCCACCTTTATCGTTAACCAGCACTTTGCGGGTGTTACCCAACACTTTTTCCATCGTCTCGATATACAGACGCTCGCGAGTAATTTCCGGCGCAGCTTTATATTCCGGCAGAAGTTTAGCAAAGCGCGCCACTTCACCCTGAGCTTCCAGGATGGTCTGGGCCTTGTACGCACGTGCCTCTTCGAGGATACGTTGCGCCTGACCGTTCGCACGCGGCTGAACTTCGTTGGTATACGCTTCTGCTTCACGAATGTATTGCTGTTCGTTTTCACGCGCGGCAATCGCATCGTCAAACGCCGCTTTTACTTCTTCTGGCGGACGAGCTGCCTGGAAGTTGACGTCCAGCAGAGTGATACCCATGTCATACGGACGAATCGTCTCTTCCAGTTCGCGCTGAGTATCGCTACGAATCACGGTACGACCTTCCGTCAGAATGCGGTCCATGGTGTATTTACCGATAACCCCACGCAGGGCGCTGTCGGTAGCCTGACGCAGACTGTCATCCGGGCTGGTCACGCTATACAGATATTTTTCCGGATTGGTGACGCGGTACTGCACGTTCATCTCAACGCGCACTACGTTCTCGTCCGACGTCAGCATCACACCAGAAGCGGCCAGTTCACGCACGGCTTCCACGTTCACCGGTTTGACTTCGTCGATAAACGTCGGTTTCCAGTTCAGACCCGGCTCAACCAGATGGCTGAATTTACCAAAGCGTGTTACCACGCCACGTTCGGCTTCTTTAATGGTATAGAAACCACTGGCCGCCCAGATAATGACAATCGCTGCCGCTGCGATGGTAACGACACGACCGCCAAGCTGCGGGCGCGGGCCTTGCGATGAACTGCCACCGCCAGATCCGGTGCCTTTACCGCCGCCCAGACCACCAAGCTTTTTGCTCAGCTTGCGGAAGATATCATCTAAATCAGGTGGCCCTTGATCGCGACCGCCTTTGTTTCCATTTCCCTCAGAGTTGCCGCCAGGTTTGCTGCTTCCCCACGGGTCGCGGTCTTGTCCGTTATTACCGGGCTGATTCCACGCCATGTTTGTGCTCCATATTTGTTATGCGGTGATCCCTGTTGTCTTTCGACGCCAGAGGATATGACTCCACGCTTCAGACGCTACGCCGTTAGATCAGGTAATCGATCAACGCCGGTTCTTGTTTACAGAGGCGACGCCAGTCAACGATCGGCATACGAACTTGCAGACTTACGCTGCCGTCCTCCTCCATCCACTCTTTTTCTATTGCCTGAAGCTGATAAAAACGACTTCTCAGACGCCCTTCCTGCGGTGGCAGACGCAATGTATGCTGCGCCACCTCGCCGGAAAGCCGCTCCGTCAAAGCCTGAAAAAGCTGTGGTATCCCCGCTCCGGTCTGTGCGGAAAGCCAGACACGGATCGGTTTGTTCTCTTCATCCCGATCAATACGCGGTTCGAAATCTTCCAGCATATCGATCTTGTTCATCACCAGCAGGGTTGGGATCTCGTGAGCGTCGATCTCTTCAAGAACCGTATTCACCGCTTCGATGTTTTCTTGTACACGTACATCCGCCGCATCAATGACGTGCAGCAGCAATGTGGCTTGCCGCGTCTCTTGTAACGTGGCTTTAAATGCCGCCACCAGATCGTGCGGCAGGTGGCGAATAAACCCTACGGTATCTGCCAACACGGTTTCACCGACATCCGCGACGTCAATACGCCGCAACGTCGGGTCGAGGGTGGCAAACAACTGGTCTGCCGCGTAGACCCGCGCTTCGGTGATGCGATTGAAAAGGGTAGATTTACCGGCGTTGGTATATCCCACCAGCGAAACAGTAGGAACGTCGGCTTTGATACGCGATTGCCGCCCCTGCTCACGCTGCTTTTCAACTCTTTCCAGGCGCGACTGTATCTGCACGATGCGATTACGCAACAAACGACGGTCGGTTTCGAGCTGGGTTTCACCCGGACCACGCAAACCTATCCCGCCTTTCTGTCTTTCAAGGTGGGTCCAGCCACGCACCAGGCGCGTAGCCAGATGGCGCAGCTGCGCCAGCTCAACCTGCAACTTACCCTCATGGGTACGGGCACGTTGGGCGAAAATATCTAAAATAAGGCCGGTGCGGTCGATGACACGACACTCGCACAAACGCTCCAGGTTACGCTCTTGCGCCGGGCTCAGGGCATGGTCAAAAAGAACGACCGAAGCACCCGTCGCTTTGACAGCTTCCGCAATTTCAACTGCTTTACCTTCACCTACAAAATACTTTGGGTGCGGCGCTTTACGGCTACCGGTAATCACCTGCAATGCTTCGACACCGGCGGAAGAGACCAGAGATTCAAACTCCTGGAGGTCT
>ERZ1673697.2063-NODE-2063-length-19534-cov-9.375327_pt1 | contig 19534 bp, 20 predicted proteins | sample MGYA00580227_ERZ1673697 | MGnify/ENA primary metagenome ERZ1673697 (study PRJEB41218, sample SAMN15661759) | gut metagenome | host: Homo sapiens | place: Canada: London | collected 2015-08-20/2019-03-30 | study: EMG produced TPA metagenomics assembly of...
TCATATACGCGACTTCATTCGCGGCGGAAGCATCGTTCGCCGTGTTGTGCACGACGATATATTTCATGTCCTTTGCGCAGGACTCCACCGGGACTTTCAAATCATATTTGCTCTGGCTCAAAAGATTTTCGCGGATTGGTACCATTATTTTTCCTCCTCTAGTTAATCATGAAATATTTCATAATTTCCCTCGCATTGTATTTTGCAATCTTCTTTGCACCGTTTTCGTTTGTATGAATACCGTCAAGCAAATCAGTCTGAATTGGTGCAGCACCAGATTGTTCAGGATGGTCATAATCAATCGTTGTTTGGCTTTCGTAGATGTTTCGGATTCCGCATCTGCGAGTATCGATTGTTTCTGCTCCAAGCCTATCGGCAACAAAATTGATGAAATCACCTTTCTTGTAAATGCTATCGAAAGTTTCATAACATTCTTGCGTTGGTGTACACATAAATATCACGGCATTTGGATATGCTTCATGCAATTTCTGGAATCCATACCGCATAGCGCCTGCCAATGTCTGACGATTTACGTTATCAATAGGCACAACGGTAAAGTTGTTTTGAGCATAATTCGTGATAAACTGTGATTCCACGCTTTCTTTTGTCTGCACAGAGAAATCAACAGAATCATTTGTTCCAAACGAGAATGTAATCACGTCAAAGTCCTGATAATCTGCATCTCCGTTTGCTTTTGCATTTAGCACTTTCTGTACTTGATTTCCCATTACATTGCCATTTGTGGAAGGTTGTGGATTTCCGTCATAGGTTTGATTAGCAACTTTATCTTGCCATGTAGAACCCGCAACAGACACATTCACAACCTTATCAGCAAGGAGATACTGTTTTATCCAATACGTCCATCCGTTTACACCGCCCATAGCGGTAATACTGTCGCCGAGGGTAAGAATCTTTAATCCTTTCCACTTTGGAAGAATCGAACTCGGCAATGCAGATTCATTTACTGTAACATAAAGCTCTCCATAAGGAGTATACTTTGTAATGCCGTACTGCTCGATTTTCAAGGTGTTCAGGGTATCCCCAAGACCTCCATTTTTAGAGAATCTTAAATAATACGCACCATCGGGAACTGTCAATACGGTAGGTTCATTGTTTATGCCAGACAAATATTTTTTATCTGCATCAAAATATGCTCCGGTACTTGCTACGCCGATAGGGAGTTCATTATTACTGAAATAAAGAACCATTCCCGGTTTTACAGGAATGTAGCCACTTGTTTCCCATGATGAAAAGCTAGTATCAAAGTATCCGCTATCTGGAAGTACAGCCCCTTTTACAACAGCATCTTTGTTAAAAAGGTTTGTGTGGTCTTCCTGTATTTTTACAACTTCGGCTTTGACTTCGCTTACTTCGGCTTTTATATTGTCAGTGTCTTCCTTTACATTATCCACATCGGCTTTGATTTTAAGCTCACCATATGGAACATATGTGGTTCTTGACCCTTTTTCGATCTGCAATTTTTCTGGTGAAGTGCCAAACGAAAACCTTGCATACCCATCAGATGTAACTGTTATATTAATATTATTATTAGGGTTGCCAAATCCACTTATAAACTTCTTTTGAGCGTCATAAAAAGCGCCTGTGCTGTATGGCGTCGGCTCATTGTTTGCGCTAAAATAGAGTACATCATTTTGGGATACAGGAATATAGTCTGTAGCTTCCCATCCGCTAAATCCATTCATTTCGCTGCCATCACCAGAACTGATAGCCACATTTTCTTTTGCCGCTGCCGGATTAAAAAGATTAGGAGAAATGATGTTATCTAAATCTTCTTTTAGTTTGCCAACCTCTGCTGCATCCGCAGCTTCACCTGCATGGCTCAAGGTAGTATCAATTACAGCGTCTTTACCAGGGTCGCCTTTTTCACCACGCTCGCCTTTGGGGCCTTGCTCGCCTTTGGGGCCTGTGGGGCCAATATCGCCCTTATCGCCTTTCGCACCCGTAAACTTGCCCACATCGGCATCGTCACGCACGCTTTGGGCAAGCTTCTCGGCGGCGTTTGCGGCAAGCATGATCTGCTGTACCACGTCCGGCGCAGGCTCGGCGGGTTCTGTGCCGCTCGCACCAGAGGACGGCGCCACCTTGTACAGTACGTCGACCGCAATCTGTCGCACGCCCTCCTTGTAGCCCGCGAATACGATCTCGCCCATGCCCTTTTCCGCCGTGGCTTCGATCGGCACGCTGATTTGATTGTTCGCGCCGACGCGCACCTGCACCGCAGCCCCGACCGGCGGGTGAAACGCCGCTAAAATATCGTACTCCGCCCAAACACCCTCGCGAATGATCGTCAGCATCTCCATGCCGTAGCTGCCCGCCGTGCCAAGATATAAGGGTTGCTCCTTGCAGTACGCGGCGTATTGTTTGAGGATGATTTCATGATTATTTTTCATCTGCATTATCTCCTTTACTTACGGTATTCTTAAGACGTTCCAAAATTTTCTCCAGCCGCGGAAACCCCGGCACGCCGATGGCAGCGAGGTTTTCCAGAATCGAGATCAGCTCGTTGATGATGAGCCAGATTGCGACCCCCGCCCCAACGACTGCCGTTACAGATTTAAGTACAGTTGCTTTGTTCATTTATTTCCTCCTTATTTTAAATAAAAATTATAATCTACGGTGCCGAAAGCTATTTCGCCGCCGCCCAGTGCAAAATATTTGCCCGTCGCATACTCGGGCAGCCCGGCCGCATTTACTGCCGACGTATTGTAGATGTGGCAAAGCACAATGCCGCCGAATCAGGATGCTGCGTGCCGATACACAGTAGCCTATATTTATTCGGATAGGCTTTGCACACCCAAATAAGCCACTGCTTAAAGTATTCGGAGACGCTTGATCCAGTAAGTCCCAGTGTGCCATAGGTAACACGCGGCACAAACACGATTGGATTAGATGACACATCATCACGATTTACGGGAGTATAGCTGTCGGCTTGCACCGTACCCCGAATCCGCGTATTCCACGCCACGTCCAGCCAGTTTGCGAGCTCGGCCAAGATTATTTTAGTCACGTCTGATCTTCCTTTCATGCTTTTTCTCAAAGGTCGCTTTCGTCCCACTTGACTGCCCACCACACGCCTGCGTAGTCCGTTTTAAGGCTCGCTCTCTGGCAGAGCCGTATGTAATCATTTCGCTCCATTTTTGTTTTCCACCTCAAAACGGCAGGTCTTCCATCGCGAGCGGCGAGACGCTCTCTTTTTCCCAGCCATAGCGAAAATCGTTCCGTCCGGCGGCGCTGTACACGCGTTTGGACTTTTCGTCGTACCCCACCGCGATCGCGTTGTCGTTCAGCGCAAGCTTGCCGGTCATGCGGTTCTTGAGCACCAGAAGCTTTCCGCCTGCGGAAGCGTCTTCGCCGTTTTTCACGTAGCTGATGACCGTATCGACGCGGTTCGTGATGTCTGCCGAGCCGGAAACCGCATCATTCTCGCTCACGTCGCCCTGTGTCTTGCGCGGATGAGCGACGAGCAGCACCGCAATGTTGTGCTTTACGGCGAGCTGTTTTAACTGCCGCACGAAATGCGATTGTTTTAAATACTGCGTGTCGGTGGAAGCCGCGTCGATCGCCGTCATGAGGTTATCGATGCACACGAGGTTGATGCCGTAGCGGCATACTGCCTGTTCGATCGTATCGAGCAGCGCCGCATCCTCATCGTCCACCGCATTGTTGTCGTAAATGTACGCCCTGCCGCGGTACCATTCGCCGATCTGCTCCGTCACGTCCTCGGGCAGGCGGTACACGGCGTCGGAAAACTGGTTGTAGCTTGTCTCCACGTTCTGTGGGCCCGCAAGCTGCATATCGAGCCAGCGGCGGAAATGGTAATCCGGCAATTCGCCCGAATACGCCAGCACGCGCAGTCCCTGATTCAGTGCTTCGGCGGCGAGCTGCGACACCACGGTGCTTTTGCCTTCGCCGCGTTTGCCCGTCACGAGGATCACCTGCCCGTAGTACAGCCCGCCGATCACACGGTCGAGCATTGCAATGCCGGTGTTGATTTTCGGCAGCTTGGAGAGATCCACCGCCGCCACGTCCGCGAGCTCCTTGATGTGCGTCACCGGGATGATGCGCGCGTTTGCCACAGCCTGCCGCAGCGCTTCTGTGCCGTACTTGCGCAGAATGTCGTTCGCGTCCTTCTCGCCGAGGTAATCCTCCTGCCGCACGACCTTCACAGGCTTCGGCAAGCGGCGGGAAAGCGCATCGACCAACGTGATCTTGCCCTTTTCGCAGTCGCCGAAGACGATGACCTCCGCAAAGCCGTTGATCCACTCCCAGACGTTTTCGAGCCACGTAAAGCCCATTGCGCCGGTCGGCACGCTGACTGCGTTTTGTATGCCGGCTTCGGTGAGGCTCAGGCTGTCGATCTGCCCCTCCGTGATGACGAGCCGTTCTTTGCCCTCGCAGCGGTCCATCCCAAACAGAATCGGCATCGTGTCTTTTTCCGACCACTCTTTGTTTCGGTCGCGCCCTTTCACGAAATCCGTCTTGCGGTATTTCACGAACTGCATCACGCCGTCGCCGTCGTAGAACGGAAAAAACCAGAATGTTGTCGTGCCCGCGCTGCGTGGTGATGCGGTAGCGCTCCGTCACTGCCCGGCTGATGCCGCGGCTTTCGAGATACCGTACTGCGGGGTTTGTCACCTTTACGGGGCGCTGCGGCAGCGTGCGGTACTTTTTCTTTCGGCCATCATCAAACTCCAGCGGGTAACCGAAGTCCCGGGCGAGCTGCACCAGATGCCCCTGCGCCCCGCACCCGGCACGGAAGCACTTGAACGTTCCGTTTTCCAGATTGACCGAAAACGTGTTCTTGTCGTGTCCGCCGCCCTTGCAGTACGGGCACCAGCGGAAAAAAAGCTCCTCGCCGCGCTCATGTGTTTCCGCACCCAGCGCCGAAGCCAGACCGTAAACGTCCGACCGCTTGAATTCATACGGCATGTCAGATCCCCCTCTCCGCGTAGTAGGCGTCTGTCAGGTTGCCCTCGTCGTACGGGAACGCTTCGCCCGAAGGGCAATTTGCGGCGCAGCCGCCTTCTTCCTTTCTTTTAGAGTACGTAGTACTCTTCTTATATTCTTCTATTGTTGTTAGTTGCTTGTTAGGCTGTTTGTTACCCGTTTGTTTTTGGGTTGCCATCGGCTTTGTTACTTCTTGATATGTATTGTAATTATTCACAGTGATAATGCGGCATTTTTGCGTTGACACGTTTGTTATTTCGCCTGTTGCTTCAAGATGCTTCAAAGCTGTTCTGGTCTGTTGAATTGTGAGCCCCGTTTCTTCCGACAATTTTGCTAACGAAGTTACGAACTGTCCGCGCTTAATTTTCGTGCCATTTACACATCCGATTTTCCAATTTGCACGAAAAATGCAATGGATAAATAGCACTTTTGTCGGCACATCTCTGTACCACTCCCATTCGGTCATTTTGCGGTCGAATTTTACGAATCCGTTATTGCTTGCGGGCATTCCATCACTTCCAATCGTTCTTTCAGCTCACGGTAGAGAACCTCGCGGATCAATTTTCCGGTCGTAGCAGGCTCGCAGAAAATAATCTGGCAGTTATATCTTGCAAGCCATGCCGTAAGGCTCGCGACAAACGCCTTCGGCTGCATACGGCTGCGGTACTTGCCTGCATACGCAATGTCTGCTCTGTCACATTTAAACTGTCCGCCGGCTCTTTGCGGGTCATGCCCGCTCGCGCACGCTCGGCTTCTATGTTCTTTAGTGGGTGCATTCTCTCTCCTCCTCTCTCACTCTTTACCTCTGCTACCGCTCTCCGTCGCTGCCAGCTCCATGCCGGCGGCGAGGCCTGCGGCGTGGGTTTCCGCCAGCCTTGCGGCGATCTCTCGCTTATCCGCGGGCAGCTTGTCTATCAGCTTCGGCGCGGTGGTCGCGGCTTCTTTTGCTTTTTCGCCCATGCAATCACCTCCTGATGTGAATTAGCTGTTTAGCTTAGCTACATTATAACTTAGCACCGCTAAAATGTCAAGTACTTTTTTTTAGCTGAGCTAATTTTTGATATTGACAAGTAAATTTAGCCGTGCTAAAATATGGACAGTTAAGTTAGGAGGTGATCGAATGAACGAAAAGTTCAATACAAGGCTTTTACGCATCCTTGACGAAGCCAAATGCAGTAAAACTGTCGCCGCTAAAAAGATAGGCGTTTCATCTGCTTATTTATCTCAGCTTTGCTCGGGCGTGCGAAATCCCAGCGATCGCACTATATCTGATATATGCCGCGTATTTGGTGTTGACCCGATTTGGCTGCGTACAGGCGTTGGCGAAATGTTCAGCCCACAAAGCCGCGAAGAAGAACTTGCGGAGATTTTCGCTAAGGTGCAAATCGGCGACGACGACAAAAGTCGGCTCATTCGCGCAATGGCACGTATGCCGGACGAAGCTTTCCCGGCGTTCCTCAAATTTGTCGAGCAGCTCTATAAGGCTTTATCGGAAGAAAAATAAAAAAATCGGGAGCCGCATTTTCAGCAGTTCCCGATTAAAAGAAGGTTTCTTATTCTTTTTCCGCCCACACCAGCGCTGTTATGTAGAGCTTGCGCAGCCGATCCATAGATAGACAGCGCAGCAGGTCGATGATCGCGTTTATCAGTTTTTCTCGTTTTTCGTGTTCGTTTGGTTTCATCATTCGTCCTCCTCGCATCCTCTTTCAAACACACGTTCGGTTTGAGATAAGTCTATCACATTGTCAGCGCGCCGTCAATGGATTTTAAGAAAGATGTCCTACGATGTCCTCTAATGTCCTATGATGTCCGCTTAGGTGAGCAGAAATTCGACAGAAACTATCTGTGTCAATTTTATACCACATTCTGTGCAAAAGCCAATTAAAAATATTGGGTAATTTGACTATTATAAATATCAAAGCATGAACCCCGCACATCAAGTGCAAATCTATGACACCAAAGATGTTCCTGTTCGCGTGCTCGGCAAGGTGGTCGAATCTCGGCATAAATACTAAATTTAGGGGAGGATTTTTCAATGAAAGGTTCAAGAGAATTCAAGGGAAATAGTTTATTGGAAGATGTTTCCGACTACGTTGCTATCGATTTGGAAACAACAGGATTAGACCCAATGTATGACGATATTATAGAATTTGGCGCAGTAAAGGTCTCCAACGGGATAATTATTGATAAATTTCAATCTTTAATCAACCCGGGGTATGAAATTAGTCCTTTTATAGCTACTCTTACCGGCATATCAAATAAAATGTTAGCATCGGCACCTTCTCTTGTACCAACTCTTTCAAAGTTCATTGAATTCTTGGGCAATTATACTATTGTTGGGCACAATGTAAACTTCGACATTAATTTTATTTATGATGCTTGTGTTAACAATTTAGGTGTTGCTTTTTCCAACAATTTTATTGATACCATGCGACTTAGTCGTCGCATATTTCCGGAAGAAAAACATCATAGACTATCAGACGTATCTAAACGGTTTTCGATTGGAGAAAACGTGGAACATAGAGCTTTGTCTGATGCTATCAAAGCTCATGAGTGCTACGAAAGCATTAAAAAATTTCTTGCAGAAAGCAATATATCGTTTTCTTCTCTTTACCCACATACAACTTACAAGCATTCATCTATTCGTGCAAAAGATATTGTTCCTACAATAGATGTTCCTCGTGATACCAGCCCTTTTTTTAAAAAGATTTTTGTTTTCACAGGCACATTAGAGCATAAAACAAGAAAAGAGGCAATGCAAATGGTTGTAAATCTTGGAGGACTATGCGGTGACAGAGTAACTAAACAAACAGATTTTCTCGTTCTTGGAAATACTGATTATTGTAAGACAATAAAAGACGGTAAAAGTAGCAAACAAAAGCGCGCTGAACAGTTGAAATTGTCAGGTTCCAACATAGAAATATTGTCCGAAAACGCATTTTATGATATGATGGATTCTGAAATATTCAACCGAGTTGGAGGAAGTATATGACCGAAGAAGTTTTTCAAACAATAAAGGGCTCAATCAACAAACAGTATTTTGGCAACAGTAAGTTTTACTACAATAAAAGCGCAACAACCGGGCTATATTCGCTTATGGTCGAATCCACTCCAAGTTTATATCATTTGGACACAAGTGCTCATTTATTTGCTCGGGTAAAGCTTAGTGGAAAACTGCAGTATATATCTTTTAGTGGAACATTTGAAAAAGATTTTGCTGCACTGAATATTCCTTTTACGAAAATCGCATCAGATGATTTTGTTCGCATTGATATTGAATACTTCTTAAATATTGCACTCAATAATTCTGCTGTGCATAAACTACTTAATCGCATATATACAAGCTCGTTTAGTTTTCCGTCTTTTGGTTGTTGCGCAAAATACGTTGAATGCAGTAATGCAGGTCATTGCTTGCATACTGATATTCTATATGCGTCGGCTGCTTGTCAATACAAGCATAATTTAGATGCTGGACGTATATTTTACGCCACAAATAAAAGTTAAAGAAAAAGCCCCGCCGATGCTACCAACACCGACGAGGCTGCCCGGCGAACCGGGTGGACAATATAGTCCCGAACAAACTATATTGTACCACCTGACCCGGGCAAAAGCAATAGCCCGGGCATTTTTATGCCCAAAAATAGGAGGTACATATGAAAAAACGAGCAGATGGGCGCTACCAGCGCAAGATCACGCTGCCGGACGGCACGCAAAAGCACGTCTACGGCACAAGCCCGGCGGAGGTAAACCGCAAAGCCAAGGAAATCGAACGTGCCTTCGAGACCGGCATAGATCTCTCAGACCGCCCTGTGCCTGTGACCGCCCGAAAATCTGACTACTTTTTGACTACCTGACCCCTTTAAAAAGGCCTTAAAAAACCGATATTCAGAAAATAAAAAATCCAGTGTCGAAACCAAAAAACGGCTTAAACACTGGACTTTTCTTGGAGCTGCTAACCAGATTCGAACTGGTGACCTCGTCCTTACCAAGGACGTGCTCTGCCTACTGAGCCATAGCAGCATACGCAAAAGGCAAGATGAACTCGCCTTTTGTGGCGACCCGGAACGGGCTCGAACCGTCGACCTCTAGCGTGACAGGCTAGCGTTCTAACCAACTGAACTACCGGGCCATGGTGGCAGGGGCAGTAAGATTCGAACTCACGGCACGCGGTTTTGGAGACCGCTGCTCTACCAACTGAGCTATGCCCCTATTTATCTCGCGGCCTCTTTTCGACCGCTCGATTATTCTACCACGAACTACGGAAAATGTCAACCTATTTTCCCAAAAATAATTATTTTTTACCCCCGACAAGGTGCTTTATGCAAAAAATGCAGACACCGTGCCGAAAAACAGAAAACGCCCGTCCTTTTGGAACAGGCGTTTCGGTGACTAAACTTTAGCGGGAAAGATCCTGAGAAATCTTGTAGAGCTTCTCGTCGAAGACGCGCGGCATCTCGAGGGCTTCGGTAATGTCGAAGTCTACGATGCGTTCACCCTGCATGACGACAACGCGGTTGCTCTTGTCGTCGCGGAGCAGCTCAACTGCGTGGTAGCCCATCCGGCTTGCCACAACACGGTCACGGAGCGTCGGGGAACCGCCGCGCTGTACATGACCAAGGATGGTCGCACGGCTCTCGATGCCGGTCTCCTCTTGGATGCGCTTGCAGATATCTTCGGAGTGACCTACACCCTCTGCAACGACCACGATGAAGTGGCGCTTGCCGGTCTTCTGTGCGTAGCGGATGCGCTCGATGATGTCCTTTTCAAAGTCATACTTCACTTCCGGGACGAGCGTTGCGATTGCACCGACAGCGATGCCGGTGTTGAGTGCGATATCGCCGCAACGTCTGCCCATGACCTCTACAACGCTGCAGCGGTCGTGAGACTCTGTGGTATCGCGGATGCGGTCGATCATTTCCATAGCGGTGTTCATCGCCGTGTCATAACCGATGGTATATTCGGAGCTCGAAATATCGTTATCGATAGTGCCCGGAACGCCGATGCAAGGAATGCCTGCGCCGGTCAGGTCGCGTGCGCCGCGGAAAGAACCGTCGCCGCCGACGACGACCACGCCGTCGATGCCCAGTTCGCGACATTTAGCAGCCGCCTTCTGAACGCCCTCCGGGGTATTGAACTCGGGGCTGCGCGCCGTAAAGAGCGCCGTGCCGCCGTGCTGGATGATGTTGGAAACGCTGCGAAGCTCCATTTTCTGCACTTCGCCGGTCAGAAGACCGTTGTAGCCGTGACGTACGCCATATACCTCCATGCCGAAGGAGATCGCGGTGCGGACAACAGCACGAACCGCAGCATTCATGCCCGGTGCGTCACCGCCGCTCGTAAGTACTGCGATTTTCTTTGCACACATTGTAAATTCCTCCACTTTCTTATTGAAAATTGCAAAGTTAAAAATGCAATTCAGCAATTTATTCCATTCATTTTTGATTATACCCCTTTTCCCTGACGGTTTCAAGAGGTATTTTGCCTTTTTTGAATCGGTTTTTGTTTTTTTGAGAATTTCTTATTCTTTCAGCGCAACATTTCCCTCACCGAGAAGTTTTTTCAATGCGGAGACGAGTTCGTAGTTCACCGCAACGCGGTAACGGGCAGGCGCGCGGACCAGCTTTTTCGTGTCCGTATAATATAGATAGAGGTCGGTCACGCCGTCGAAAATCTCGATGTACTGCATCGCCTTTTTGCAGATCGGGTCTTCGGCGTTCGGCACACGCAGGTAAAGGCCCTTATAGGCTGTGTTATAGCCCTTAATCTGCACACCGGGCCGCTCTTCCCCGCGCGGCGGCGTGACGCTTTCCGGCACAGCGGCAGGCTTTTGCGAGTCCCTTTTCTTTTCCTCAGGCGCAGGCCTTCTGCGGCTCATCATTTCTTCCGGCGAAAACGGTGCCGAGGCATATTCGCAGATGAACTTCGGGTCTTTTTCTTCCGTAAAGCTGATGCGTCCGTGCGCCCAAACAGAGCCGCCCGGCGCAAAAAGGTCGCCGTATTTTTCCAAAACTTTCGGGAAAACAAGGGCCTCCATAGAGCCATACATGTCTTCCAGCGTAATGAACGCCATGGCAGAGCCGGAGCGCGTCACCTTCTTTTTCACGCTTTCCACAACGGCCAGAACGTCCACATACTGCTCGTCTTTATATTGGTCGGATTCCCCGGCGGCGCTGCGGGCAATCTCATCAAAGCGCGCGGCAATGCCGGCGTTATAGACCTCCGCATACGGCGACATGGGATGCCCGGAAAGGTACATGCCGGTGACTTCCTTTTCCATAGAAAGCAGTTCGGTTTTGGGGAACTCCTCGGCTTTTGGCATTTCAAACGTCTCGATTTTCTCCTCCCCGCCGAAGTCAAACAGGCCGATCTGTCCCTCTATGTTGCGGCGTTTGTCGTCCTCCAGCTGATCGAGCAGCGGGCCGACCGCCATCAGCATTTCGCGGCGGTTGTTGCCGAGACCGTCAAACGCACCGCAGCGGATAAGACTTTCCACGGCGCGGCGATTCAGGTCTCTGCCCTGCATGCGCTTGCAGAAATCGTAGAAGGTCGTGAACGGGCCGTTCATCGTGCGCTCGGACAAAATGCGCTGTATCAGGCCGCGCCCGAGGTTGCGGATGGCGAGCAAACCGAAACGAATGCTGTTTTCAAAAACGGAAAAGCCCTGCTCGCTCTCGTTCACGTGCGGCGGCAGCACGGCAATATTCAGCCTGCTGCATTCTTCCATATACGCCGCAATCTTGCCTGCGGATGCGAGCACACTTGTGAGCAACGCGGCCATGTATTCTTTCGGATAGTGATATTTGAGGTACGCCGTGCGGTACGCCACAACAGCATACGCGGCGGCATGAGACTTATTGAACGCGTAGGACGCGAAGCTTTTCATCTCATCGTAGATTGTCTCTGCGGTCTGCTCGTCCACGCCGCGGGCGATGCAGCCTTCAATCTCCACGGTGCCGTCCTCACGCTTTAAGCCGTGAATGAAATACTCGCGCTCCTGCTCCATGACATCGTGCTTTTTCTTGCTCATGGCGCGGCGCACAATGTCCGCGCGACCGAGCGAATACCCCGCAAGCTCGCGGAAAATGCGCATGACCTGCTCCTGATAAATGATGCACCCGTAGGTGACATCCAGTATTTTGGAAAGGCGCGGGTGACGGTACGTGATTTTATCCGGGTGCTTGCGATTTTCGACGTACATGGGGATGAACTTCATCGGGCCGGGGCGATACAAAGAGATAACGGCGATGAGATCTTCAATGCTTTTGGGGTCGGATTGCATGATGACACGGCGCATACCGGCAGATTCAAACTGGAACACGCCCTCTGTCGCACCGCTCGCGATCATTTTAAACACGTCCGGGTCGTTATCCGGCGCGTTTTCCACCTTAAAGCCCGGCGTGTGTTTCGCAATCATCTGCTCGGCGTGGTCGATAACCGAGAGGTTGCGCAGGCCAAGAAAGTCCATCTTGAGCAGACCGAGCTGCTCGATGGCCGTCATCGTGTACTGCGTGACGGGCGAATCGTCGTTCATGCTCAGCGGCACGTAATCGACGACCGGGCGGTCTGTGATGACAACACCGGCGGCGTGCGTGGACGTGTGGCGCGGCATGCCCTCAATTTTGCGCGCCATGTCGAGGAGCTCGTGCACCTGTTTGTCGCTTTCATATAAATCGCGCAGCTCGGAGACGCGTTCCAGCGCGGCATCAATCGTGATGTCAAGCTCCATCGGCACAAGCTTTGCGACGGTATCGCACGTCGTGTACGGAATCGCCATGGCGCGGCCAACGTCGCGTATCGCAAGGCGCGCCGCCATGGTGCCGAACGTGACGATCTGTGCCACGTGGTCGGCGCCGTATTTTTCCGTGACATACTCGATGATCTCCTGTCGGCGCTCGTCGCTGAAATCGACGTCGAAGTCCGGCATACTGACGCGCTCCGGATTCAAAAAGCGCTCGAACAGCAGGTCATACCGCAGCGGGTCAACGCCCGTGATGCCGATGCAGTATGCGGCGAGGCTGCCCACGCCGGAGCCTCTGCCCGGGCCGACCGGGATACCCATGCTTTTCGCCTGACGGATAAAATCGTACACGATGAGGTAGTAGTTTACATAACCCATCGTATCAATCGTCGAAATTTCATATTCAAGGCGGTCTACGATTTCTTTTTTCGGGTTTTCGCCGTAGTATTTGTGCAGACCCGCGTAACACATGCGGCGGAAATATTCGCGGTTGTCGCTGCCGTCCGGCGTATCAAAGCGCGGCAGCTTCGTTTTGCCGAACTCAAATTCCACATTGCAGCGGTCGGCGATTTTCTGCGTGTTGTCCGCTGCCTCGGGACAATCCGGGAACAATGCACGCATTTCGTCTTCGCTTTTAAAATAGAATTCATCGGAGCCGAATTCCAGCGTATCCTCATCCTCCACCGTGCGGTTCGTCTGGATGCAGACGAGGATGTGGTGCATTTTGGTGTCTTCTTTTTCGATATAGTGGCAGTCGTTCGTCACGACGAGCGGAATGCCCGTATCTTTTGACAATCGGATTATTTGCGGGTTGATATGTGCCTGTTCGCGCAGGCCGTGGTCTTGTAATTCGAGGTAAAAATTGTCCTCGCCGAAAATCTCACGGTAGCGCAGGGCGGCGGCTTTTGCTTCGTCATAGTCGCCGACGGAAAGCGCACGCGGGATCTCACCCGCAAGGCAGGCGGAAAGCGCGATGAGCCCCTCGCTGTGTTCACGCAGCAGCTCCATATCGGCACGGGGCTTGCTGTAAAAGCCCTCTGTCCACGCTTTAGAGACAATGGCGACAAGGTTGCGGTAGCCCGTTTCGTTTTTGCACAGCAGCACAAGATGCCGGTTTTCGTTATCGATGCCGTGAATTTTATCGAATCGGCTGCGCTTTGCAACGTAGATCTCGCAGCCGATGATCGGCTTGATGCCGCGCTTTTTCGCTGCCTTATAAAAGTCGATCACGCCGTACATCACGCCGTGATCCGTAATGGCAACGCTTTTCTGCCCCATCTCCTGCGCTTTATCGAGCAGCTTTTCAATGCGGCAAGCGCCGTCCAAAAGGCTGTATTCGGTGTGCACATGCAAATGTGTAAACGCCATTTTCGCCCTCCTTTTCCATTTGAGTTTACATAATTGAATTTACATAAACCTCTAATTGTCGTTTTCAATCACAAGGGTAAATCCGTGCTCGGTGGAAAAATAGTGGTTTTTATCCCCCCACGCGGTATCGATCACAACATAGTATGTGCCGTCGTTTTCAGGGTACGCAAACCGCTCGCTGCGGTAGTAAAGCTCGGAGAAATCCTCGTTATAGACCGTGTAATACATCGCGCCGTAGGGATCCTGCGAGGCTTCAAGCACGATGCCTTTATCCATGCGAATGACCGGGAATTCATCGGCAACCTCTTCAATTTCAAAATGCCCTCCGCACGCTTTTGAACCGTTCTTCCTTTGCTCGCCGGTCACGTTCTGCAGCGCGGTAATCTCTTCATTGCCGGAGCGCACTACGATATCGCCGGGCACAAGCTCGGCTTTCAGCGCATCGGCGATGAAATACGCGCCCACGCCGAGCACTGCAACAATCAAAATGCCCAACACAAGGTCTTTAAAGCTCTTCGGTCTTTGCATTTTCAGCATGCAGCTTTTCCTCCACTTCAAAAACGCTCTGCTCCGCAAGGGATTCCTCCGGCGAGCCGAGCTGTTCCGCAAACTCCAAAATGCGGCGCAGGCGGTGATTCACACCGGAACGGCTGATGGAAAGCCGCTCCCCCATTTCGCGCAGCGACATTTCGGGGTTTTCCAGCCGCAAAACGGCGGCCTCGCGCAGGTCGGCGGGCAGCTCGTCCAGCCCCACCTTGTCGCTGATGAGCGCAATGGCGGCAATCTGCTTTGTTGCAGCAGAGTACGTTTTATCAAGATTCGCGGTCTCGCAGTTCGAGACACGGTTTAAATTGTTGTAGGTCTCCTTGTACATTTTGATCTGCATCAGGTTCATGGCGGAGTTTACCGCGCCCGTCAGCGTGAGGAAATCCTCAATGGCGGCGCTTTCCTTTATGTAGACAATGTAGCTGTTTTTTCTGCGTGCAATGGACGGCGAAAGCTGCGCGGCCTTCACGCGGTGCAGAACGCCCACAAGGTCTTCCGCAAGGTGCAGGTACGGCGTGGAAAACTCAAGGTGATACTCCTTCTGCGGGTCTGTGACCGTGCCGCAGATGAGGAACACACCGCGCAAAAACGCCGAAATGCAGCAGTCCTTTTGCAAATTTTCCTCGTGAATATGCAGATTCACGTCATTCTCATCGTGCCCGAACGAACGGATCATCTGAATGCGTGCGGCTTCACCCGGAATGGTGATGGCATACGCGCCGATATTCTTGCGCCTTAACTGCGAGCGCACCTCGGCGTATACACCGGCCGAAACGGCGGCAGCCTCCGCCACACGGCGTGCAACGGCGGCATTTTCGCATACCATCTGCGATTCCCGCGCGGAAAAACACTTTGAAAAAAGCAGAAGGCCGTAGCATTCCGCTTTCAAACAGCACGCGCGCTTATTTTCAATCATACACAGCTCTTGCTTGCAATCCGCAGCAAATGACATGAAAACGGCTCCCTCCCGCTTTATTGTTTCGTGATATCCCGGTGCGAGACCGTGGCGTGAACGCCGTTTGCGACAAGGTGATCGTGCATATACTGCGCAAGCGCCACGGAGCGGTGATGCCCGCCGGTGCATCCGACCGCGATGACAAGCTGGCTTTTGCCCTCCTGAATGTAGAGCGGCAGCATGTAATCGATCATGTCCGTAAAGCGGGTTTTAAAGCCCTCGGTTTCCTTGCAGTTCATTACGTAGTCGCGCACGGGCGCTTCAAGGCCGGTATGTTCACGCAGCTCCTCCACGTAGAACGGGTTCGGCAGGCAGCGCACGTCAAACACAAGGTCGGATTCGAGCGGCAGACCGTATTTAAAGCCGAAGCTGATGCAATGCACCGTAATGGCGTCGTTGTCGTTCTGCAAAAACAGGTCGGAAATGCGCGCTTTCAGTCCCGCCGCCGGAATGTTCGACGTATCGATGACGTAATCGGAGACCTCTTTGACCGGGCGCAGCATCTCGCGCTCCAGACGCACGGCCTGTTCCAAAGAGCCCTGCATCGCTTCGGAAAGCGGGTGCTTACGGCGCGTCTCCTGAAAGCGGTTGACAAGCACGGGCTCGGACGCATCCATAAACAAAATTTTATACGGCTCGTTCTGCGCCTTCAGTGTTTCGAGCGCGCTGAAAAACGACTTAAAAAGCTCGCCGCCGCGGGTATCCGTGACGACCGCCACGCGGCGCTGAATACCCTCGGATTTATCGCAAAGATCGTAAAAGACCGGAATGAGCGCCGGGGGCAGATTATCGACACAATAAAATCCGATATCCTCCATGGCGTGCATGGCGCGCGTTTTGCCCGCGCCGGATAAGCCGGTCAAGATCACAAATTCCATTTTAAAAACCACCTTTTCGGCAGCCAAATGCCACCGTAAATCCCACAAATTTTACTCGTTGAGCGAAATGCGGCGAATTTCCGGCTCCAGCTCCACGCCGGTCGCCTGAAAAACTGTATCCTGAATGGCGCGGATGAGCGCTTCCACATCGGCACACGTCGCACCGCCTTTGTTCACAATGAAGCCTGCATGCTTTTCGCTGACGCACGCGCCGCCCACGGCAAAGCCCTTCAGGCCGCACTGTTCAATGAGCGCACCGGCAAAATAGCCCTCCGGGCGCTTGAATACGCTGCCTGCGCTCGGCAGCTCGAGCGGCTGCTTTTCGCGGCGACGGCGCATGAAATCTTCCATTTTCGCGGTGATCTCCGCTTCCGCACCGCTTTCAAGGCGCAGCTCCGCGCTTGTGATGATGCGCTTCGTGCCCATAAAGGCGCTTTTGCGGTAGCCGAACGCGAGGTCTTCCCCGCTCATTACGCCGGGCGTGCCGTCCGCTTCAAGGAAATGGACGCGTTCGACGACCTGCTTCATCTCGCCGCCGTAGGCGCCGGCGTTCATGTACACTGCGCCGCCGAGCTGCCCCGGAATGCCCCACGCAAATTCAAGGCCCGTGAGCCCCTGCCCACGTGCAAAGCTGCATACCGTCGCAAGCGATGCACCCGCGCCGCACAAAACATGACCGTTCGCAAGGCTCTGCACTTTTTTAAAATCGCCCTGCAGCGTCAGCACTGCGCCGCGTAAGCCCTCGTCCGGCACAAGCAGATTGGAACCATTGCCGAGGATGAAATACGGGACATTCTCGTCACATACAGCATTTAAAACCGCCTGCAATTCAGAGACGGTCTTCACTTCGACAAACCGATCCGCCGGGCCGCCGATCTTAAACGACGTGTGGGCGGACATGGGCTCATCGGTCTTATAGCATACGCCGGCACTTTGTAGTGCGGCGTCAAATTTACGGTAATCAGACATTCTCAAAGCTCCTTAAAATAGCATCGGCATCCTTGCGGTTTTCAAGGATGTTCGTGTGCGCGCGCAGATACTCGATGAGGCGGTTCGTGTTCGCGTTGAGAATCAGCTCCTCCGGAAACGCAATCTCGCGCAGCATCTCGAGCGCCGCAGTGTGATCCTTCACCTGCGTTTCAAAATGCGCGTCCGAGCTGACGATAATCGGCACACGGTGCTTTTTGCAGCACAGCGCAATCTCGCGGCAGTTCGGGATATTCGCTTTGCGCACCTCAAAGGAATGCGAGTTAATCTCCACAAGCTTGTGGTTTCGACCGAACTCCGGAATGACCGTTTCATAATCGTAGCGGAACTCCGGACTGCCGCTGTGGCCGATGACATTCACCTTCGGATCGTGTGCAATGTTGAGCCAAAGCTGCGTGCATTTTTCGACCGTGGGATTCTCAAGCCCCGGCAGCCCGAGGTTGTGAATGGACGCCACAAGCCAGTTGACGTCGCGGCGTTCGGTCTCATTGATGTCGAGCGTGCCGTTCAAATCGATGACATTCGCCTCCATGCCCGCAATGAGCAGAATGCCGCGGTATAAAAGCGGCAGTTCATGCATGGAATTAAAGAACCACGGGCCGGGCGCACCGGGCATGGTGCGGGCGTGGTCGGTGATGGCGATGGCTTTGAGGCCCTTTTCCGCAGCGGAATCGACCATTTCGCGAATGGTGCTGTACGCATGCGTAGACGCCAGCGAATGTGTATGCAAATCTGCAATGATGTTATACATGATGATATTTTCTCACTTTCAGCTAACCTTAAACGCGGTTAAAAGTCTTTGATGAAACTTTCTTCAGGAAGTTTACAGGCTCTTAGGGCAGCGCCCTAAGCCGCTTTCCGCAGAAAGCGAAACCCTTTTGCCTACCAAAAGATCAGGAAGGCTGTTAAATATCCAAATCTCTCTTAATCTCCTCGTGCGGCATCATGGAAGCATCCATGCCGAGCGCGGAGAGCAGCTCGTAAGCGGCGTTGTAGCCCATTTTCTTCTGGCGGTTGTTCATCGCCGCAACTTCAATGATGATGGCAAGGTTACGGCCGGGTTTTACCGGGATCGTCATCACCGGCACCTTGATGCCGAGAATTTCCGTGTATTCGCTGTCCATGCCCATGCGGTCGTAGACCTTCGTCGCATCCCAGATCTCCAGATTGATGCACATGTCGATTTTCTCCTGCAGCTTAACGGCGCCCATACCGAAAATGCGACGGGCGTTGATGATGCCGATGCCGCGCAGCTCGATGAAGTGACGGATGTTCTCCGGGGACTGACCGACGAGCGATTTGCTGGATACGCGGCGAATTTCCACCGCATCGTCCGCGATGAGACGGTGGCCGCGCTTGATGAGCTCAATGGCCGTCTCGCTCTTGCCGACGCCGCTGTCGCCGACAAGCAGAATACCTTCGCCGTAAACCTCCACCAAAACGCCGTGGCGTGTGATGCGCGGCGCAAGCTCGACATTCAAATACGCAACGAGCGACGCGACAACATTTGAGGTCGACTCCGTCGTGCGCAGCACCGGCACGTGGTACGTTTCGGCAATCTCCATGAAGTCCTTGCCGGGGTCAATACCGCGGGCAACAATCACTGCCGGCGGCTTCAGGGACAGGTAGCTATCCAGCGCCATGGCGCGGCGCTCCGGCTTTAAGCTCTCCAGCATGTACATTTCCGCACGACCTAAAACGGCGATACGATTCGGGTCAAAATATTCGTGGTAACCGTTCAGCTCCATGCCGGGGCGAACAACGTCTCTCGATTGAATCAAAATATCATCGGCGCTCTTCGGCAGAAAAGCGGTCTCAAGCTGTAACTCGTGAATGATCTTGGAAAGCGGTATGGTGTAAACTTCCGGCATCGTGATCTTCCTCCCTAAAGTTAAGACGGCTGCAAAAGCCTTTTTATGCTGTTTTAGCGGCTTTTGCTCCCTTGTTTTCGGCGTCCCGCACAAAGCACGCCTAAGGTTCCTGTTATCTTATATTATTATAGCGGATTTGCCGCCAAAAATCAACTTAAACTCCGCTTACCCATGCAGCGCATAAAATCTTCTTGAAAAGTCCGTTTTTGTGCGCTATACTGGT
>ERZ1673697.2073-NODE-2073-length-19475-cov-4.313646_pt1 | contig 19475 bp, 15 predicted proteins | sample MGYA00580227_ERZ1673697 | MGnify/ENA primary metagenome ERZ1673697 (study PRJEB41218, sample SAMN15661759) | gut metagenome | host: Homo sapiens | place: Canada: London | collected 2015-08-20/2019-03-30 | study: EMG produced TPA metagenomics assembly of...
CGTACCTGGTGTACCGCAAACAGCGTCCACACCTGCATGATAAGTCGATCTACAAGATGCCGCTCGGCAAGCTGATGTGCTGGGTATGTATGGCATTCTTTGTGTTCGTGGTCGTGCTGCTGACACTGGAAGATGATACCCGCCAGGCGCTGCTGGTTACCCCGCTGTGGTTTATCGCTCTGGGGCTGGGCTGGTTGTTTATTGGTAAAAAACGCATGGCGAAGTAATGCTGCGTTTATAGCTCTGAAAGGCACCTGCGGGTGCCTTTGTCTTTATATATTCTTAAAAATATCTACCATCATAGACAGCCCTCAGGCGCGAGCTTACCGTGAATCTTTGCCACTCGTTGCAGAGTTCACTATGGTTAAGCGCAGTTGGTTATTAATCGCCGCATTACCTCTCTCCATTTCACCTTCCTGGGGCGCGGATTTTTATTACCGCCAGCATGAAAAAGGCACGGTTTACGTTGCCGAACAGAAGGGAAAAGAAGATGAGATCCTCTCCGAATTACCAGACGTTAATTTTTCCCGCCTCTGGCGCATTGCCAATTTAGCCAATAAACAAGAAACCCGGCTGCTCTCCGATTTTAATCCCGATAAGTTCGACTGTGATGACGAGGGGGATTGCCAGCATACCTGGCTCACCGATGGACGTTCTGTCCTTTGGGCAGGCAAAGTCCTGAAAAATCCATCCGGTGAACCTAATGTCGATGCCGCCAGTTTTAAGGCATTCGGCGCTTTCGCTGCTGATAAACGCAGTATCTATTTTGACGGCCAGCGTACCGATGATAATAGCGGTGATAAGCAGGTGGATATGTCAACGCTTGAAGAGACGGACATCTGGAATTTACTGCGTGATAAAAATAGTCTTTGGCATAAGGGGCACTGGTTGGGCAGCGCTGACGGGTTTCAAATCCTGCGGCATGATTCATCCCTGCAATTTGTTGTAATGACAAATTCGCAGGTGATTGTTAATGGCAAGCCGCTGCCCGCCGATCGCAAAACCTTTCAGATAATCCGCTGGATGCCTGGCGAACGGTTAGTTTATCGCGATAAAAGCGGCGAGCATGACTATACGTTGGAAGATATTGGTCACAGTTGTGCGTTATTTAATATCGGTTTGAAGAATGTGTCCAGGCTCAAACAAGAAGCGACGCCTGCGGGCAGTGATTGTGTTTATGAAACGCTTAAAGGAGTTGATCCGGAATATTTTACCTTACTTACCGGGTCGGTAGGCTATTACAAAGATCAATTCTATAAGGTTAAAACCAATGCATTAGGTGAAGGTGAACTGATAACACCCAAGCCAGAGGATGTTTTTGAATTATTAGATAGGGAAAGCATGGTAACTGGCTACATGTATATCACTACAGACGGGCAACTCTACAGTCACGAACTTAGTGGATTAACCACAATCGACGGAAAACACTACGAGCAAACTGAATGGCTGCGTTACAACCCCATTTCAGCAGAATGGTCTACGGTGAAGCAACCCCCGAGCGGTCTGAAACCCTTATTTAAATAACCTCTTACACGCTAACAGCTTCAGGATGATGCTATGTTGCCAATTAAACCCGTTTGTCTCGCACTGGCTTTATTTTCAACCGCTTCGATAGCCTGCTCCGGCGTGCCTTATGCTGCGTTTTACTACCAGCCGTGGGGGCAAGGCACAAAATATATCGTTTAAGATAGTGACGGTTACGGTATCGATTTTCCGGATATTCATTTGCCGCAGGTAAAGTTCAAACAACTTCGCCGCGTACCCAACGGCACTGATGGTGAATACGATTCACCTGATGATATCAATAATGATTTTGTGCGGGTGGCTCCCTTCTCTGGCTATCGGTCAAATGGCGGCTGGCGTTTCGACTGGTTAACCGATGGCCGCCATATTTTATGGGCAGGGAAAATAGTCCAGAACCCGCCGGGAACACCGAAAGTTGATGTTGCAACATTCCGCGCGTGGGGGCGTTTTGCCGCCGATAAAGATAGTCTCTATTTTGATGGTGAACGCACGGATGATAATCGCGACGAAAAGCAGGTCGATATGGATTCGTTGCAACAAGTCGGCGGTTCAGGTGATTCCGCGGATGTGCTGAAAGATCGTCACAATATTTACTTTCAGGGGCACTGGTTGGGCAGTGCGCAAGGGTATTCTATTCTTGGCGTTAAATCCTGGGACCGACGAATTATTTTATTTTCCCCCAATAGCTGCCAAAGCAAAAGTAATCCGGGACCCTGGGATACAATCTGGCGGACTAAATCACAGGTCTTTGTGAATGGAGATGCCATCAACGCCGATCCGGATACCTTTCATATTGTGCGCTGGATAGCCGGTTCACTGCTAATTTATCGCGATAAAGACGGGGAGAAACGTTATGCGTTCGGTAAAAATTGTCGGAGTACGTTTGACCTGCAGCGGGATAAAGTAACATGGTTGACGCGTGATGCTTCCAGGCGTGCTAATGACTGCCGGGTTGCGACTATTCCTGATGTTGATCCGGAATATTTTCGCCCGCTGACGGAGAATGTGGCGCAATATAAAGATTCGCTCTATCTGGTGAAGTATGTTTCTGCGGTCGAAAAAACGCTGTCGGTCATTCATTTACCAGACCCGCAACAAGAATTACAGGAAGGTGTTAATATTGTAGGGGATAAAGTTTATTTCATTGCGAGCGATGATGTGACTATTTTTGATATTAATGGGCAATGGCAGTGGTATAAAAGCCCCGATGGCACACCATTAAATTATTTAGCACATGACGATCGCTATACGTATTTTATTGATGAAGACACGGTTGAGCATTTTGAACTGAAAGGCCAATGGACGTGGTTTAAATACGCCAATGGTCAATTATCAGATACCTTTGCTCATGATGACCACTATATTTATTACGTAGGCGATGGACTGGTACGTGATGCGAAGCGGCGTAATGAGACTCGACAACTCGATGCGGCGCATCTTGATAAAAACGGCAGTTTGCTTACCGTTGAAGGTGAGTACACCAGTTACAACAATGAATTATTTCCACTGAATGACTGAATAATCAACGATCCTGCCCATGTCAGGATCGTTGATCGAACAAATCACTCACCCGCCAGCGCGCGTGGGAACAGCACATTATTTTCCAGGCTGATGTGCTCCATCAGGTCATCAATCAGTTCATTAATGCCGTTATACATCGCTTTCCAGGTGGTGCAGGCTTCTGGCGGCGGTGTGACGTTATTGGTAGTGTGTTTGATTACTTCCAGCAGTTCACCCGCTTCATCGTGCTCGCTTTCCATTACGCTGATTGGCCCCATTGCCTGGCTGCCCATGCCTTGTTTGATCATCGGGAAGAGGATCTGCTCTTCTTTCATCATGTGGCTGGAAAGCTCTTCATGCAGCATAGTCAGGTATTTTGTCAGCCCTTTTGGCACGCTCGGTTTGTCGGCGTGAACGCGTTCGACTTTAGTCGCTTGCAGGATCAGCTCCGGCAGTTGCTCGCGGTGACGATCGTGGTAGCGCACGATGATATGGTCGATGATTTCTGCCAGCGGGGCGCTACGCCAGTCTTTCTCAATCGGTTGTTCAGCAAGCTTTGCCAGCTCAGCTTCAATGACCTCAACATCCAGTTCTTTACGTGCCGCCGCACGCGCCAGCGTTTGCTTACCGCCGCAGCAGTAATCCATATCATATTTACGAAACAGAGCCGAAGCGCGAGGGATAGAGAGCGCCAGTTCACCTAAAGGTTGGTCGCGATAAGCCATAGCTGATACCTCATTCTTAATAAGATAAGATGTATTTTAAATGCATCTTTAAGGTGAATGCTATAACCCTTACGTAGCAGAGGCTTATTTAACTCACTGCCAGCGTGTCAACTTTCAGAGACAGGTTCAATTAAGGGTTTTTCCGGTTTTGCTCTGACCGCAATGACCACGCCAACCACTAACAGCGCGATACCGCTTAGCGTCATTAGCGGCGGCATTTGCTGGCGGAGTAAAAAGGTGTACAGCAAACCTGCCAGCGTTTCGAAAACAATCAGCGGCCCGAGAATCACGGTCGGTAATCGCTGGCTGGCGACGTTCCAGCAGAGTGCACCGACCCATGAGCAAAGCACGGCTATCGCAATCATCAGACTAATAAATAAAAGCGGACGGGGGCCAAAGGGTAGGGAGAAGTCCGGCGTTTGCGTATTCAGCCAGTAACAGGCGACGAGATAGCCGATGAGAGAAACCGGCAGCGTGACCAGCGCCTGCGCCGCTGCCCACATCATCGGATGTTTGTCGGGATTTTCCCGCAGCCAGCGGGCGTTGCGCAGGGCATACCATGCCCAGCAGACCACGGAAACTAACGCCAGCACGATGCCAGAGGTATAACGTGCCCAGTCAAAATCGGGGAGTCCGTGGTTTAACTCAGCAATATTCACACACGCCAGGCCGATGCCAATACAAACCAGTGCCGGGGCGAGTTTTCCCCACGCGAGTTTGCCGTCGCGCTGGCTATAAAGCAGATTGGCAAAAACGGGAATCACCACCGGCAGGGTGCCGATAATCATCGTGGAAACAGGCGCACCAGTACGTTGAATGGCACTGGCAAGGCAGAAGTAATAGATGAGGTTGCCCATCATAGTGAGCATCAAGGCGGTAAGCCAGTCGCGACGCGCCAACTGACGCAGACGCACGCGTCCCAGCCAGGCAATGGGCAGCGCAATTAACCCTAACGCCAGATAACGCCCCATCGACTGCAACATCGCCGGGTATTCCGGTACGATCAACGGCCCGACAAAAATAAGCCCCCACATCAACCCTGCTAACAGGGCGTACAGCACGCCGCTAATCATTACTGGCATCCATTGATCTGTCAGAAGAAACGTTCAGGAAGCAGATATGATTGCTCCCGGCATCCCGTCATTATCAGAGAGGATGCGGGAGGATGCCACTTTAATTAACTAGTTATTAACATTAAAAAGATGGCTTACGCTTTCGGCTAACGTTGTCGTTGGGCGGCCAATCAATTTGCTAAGCGTTTTGCTGTTATCAAACAGACCACCTTTCGATGCGCCAACGTCAGAATCCGCCAGCATATCCGCCAGTCCGTCAGGCAGTCCGACGCTTTTCAGTGCCGCGGCGAAATCAGCTTCACTCAGATTTTGATAGGTAACCTGTTTGCCGCTCTGTTTGGTCAGCTCTGCCGCTAACTGTGTCAACGTCCAGGCACTATCGCCCGCCAGTTCGTAAACCTTGCCTTCGTGACCGGCTTCGCTAATCACGCGTGCCGCAGCTGCCGCATAATCTGCCCGCGTTGCTGAGGCGATTTTGCCATCGCCCGCCGCACCGATAAATACGCCGTGTTCCAGTGCTGCCGGGGCGCTGGCGAGGTAGTTTTCGCTGTACCAGCCGTTGCGCAGCAGGGTGTAAACGATGCCAGAATCAGCCAACATTTTCTCCGTCTCAATGTGCTCATCGGCGAGGCCGAGCGGAGATTTATCCGCGTGAAGCAGACTGGTATAAGCGATAAATTTCACACCAGCCGCCTTTGCGGCATTAATAACATTACGATGCTGCGGGGCACGTTGACCCACTTCGCTGGAAGAGATCAGCAGTAGTTTTTCCACTCCCTGAAGTGCAGATGTCAGTGCGGCTTCATCGCCGTAGTCAGCCTGACGCACGGTAATGCCTTGTGCTGTCAGTGCCTGGGCTTTTGCCGGATTACGAACGATAGCCACTATTTGGCTGGCAGGAACCGTTTTCATCAAGGATTCAATAACATAGTGACCAAGTTGGCCAGTGGCACCAGTAATTGCGATCATAGGAAGTCTCCATCGTTTGTCTTGTGTTTAAATACGCTAACACCTAAACTTACTTTTAGTAAGTACGTACAAAAAGGTAAGTATGAGATGAGTCAGGTTAGCCTGTCGCAACAACTGAAAGAGGGAAATCTCTTCGCCGAACAGTGCCCGTCGCGCGAGGTGTTGAAACACGTCACCAGTCGTTGGGGGGTATTGATTCTGGTCGCGCTTCGCGAAGGTACGCACCGTTTTAGCGACCTGCGCCGCAAGATGGGTGGGGTGAGTGAAAAGATGCTTGCGCAGTCGTTACAGGCATTAGAACAGGATGGGTTTCTTAACCGTATCTCTTATCCGGTGGTGCCGCCGCATGTGGAATACAGCCTCACGCCGCTGGGCGAGCAGGTGAGCGAAAAGGTTGCTGCACTGGCGGACTGGATTGAGTTGAATTTGCCTGAGGTGCTGGCAGTGCGGGATGAACGTGCGGCATAACAGCCGGATGCGCTGCGCTTATCCGGCCTACGGTTCATGACTTGTAGGGCGGATAAGATGCGACAGCATCGCATCCGCCAATAAATGCCGGATGCGGTTGATGATTTGTAGGCCGAAAAAGAAGTGTTTTACTTACTCAAATCCACCTGATAAATCGCAAAGCCGATATCATCGGTCGCGACTTTCTTCATCGGATATTGTCCTTTCTCTTTAATAAACGCCGCGGCTTTATCTGACGGAGAGGTTTCGAAACGGATATCCAGTTTCTTATCGCCAGCTATCGGTGCTAAACGCCAGTTGTTATCTGCCGCCGGGTGAATTTCCCCCGCACGCTTCGACTCATCAGCAATCCACGCTGCCAGTACCGAGCGGTTCTCATCCGGTGAAGCAAAAGCGATATGGCTGTCGCCCGTACCGGCAAATTTGCCACCGTAAGCGCGATAGTTATTGGTGGCAACGAGGAACATGGCGTTCGGATCAATCGGCTTGCCATTAAAGGTCAGGTTCTTAATCCTTTCCGCATTGGCATTAACCATCTGGCACTCGCCGTCATAACGGGCAGGCTGGGTAACATCAATCTGATAATTCACACCATCAATCACATCAAAGTTATAGGTGCGGAAACCATCCCAGTTGATGAGTGACTGTGGTTTCGTGCTGTTAGGATCAATCTGGTTAAACTGTCCGGCGGAGCACTCCAGCCACTCTTTCACCTCTTTACCGCTGGCTTTCACCACAATCAGCGTATTGGGATAGAGATAAAGATCGGCGGCATTACGGAAGGTCAACTGACCTTTTTCCACCTCCACATAGCTTGCCGGGTCATTTTTGCGACCACCAACTTTAAACGGTGCGGCAGCTGAAAGCACTGGCAGTTTTGCCAGATCCGGATCGCCCTGAATGTAATGCTCGACATACGCTTTTTGCGCGTTGTTCACCACCTGCACGGTCGGATCGTCCTGCACCAGTGCCAGATAGCTATACATATTGTCGGCAGATTTACCGATTGGCTTGCTGACGAACTGGCGTGTGGCATCGTGATCGGCTTTGAGTGTTTCTACCAGCTTGCTGTCTTCCGCCGCGAGGGATTTTTTATTAGCGATGTCGTAAATCGGTCGTGCTTCCGCTTTCGCCTGTGTTACCTGCCATTTACCGCTGTCATTACTGAGTTGTAAGTCGACCACACCAAGATGATCGCCCCACATGCCTGGCATTACCGCCGGAACACCATTCAGCGTGCCTTTCGCGATATCAGCTCCTTCGATATCAGCAAAATCTTTACCTGGGAAAACGGCGTGAGCATGGCCAAACATAATGGCGTTAACGCCCGGAATTTCACTGAGGTAATAAACTGAGTTTTCCGCCATCACTTTATACGGATCGGCAGACAGCCCGGAATGCGCCAGAACGACAACAACATCGGCACCTTTCTCGCGCATTTCAGGCACGTATTTGCGCACGGTTTCGGTAATATCATTCACCGTCACTTTCCCGGATAAATTAGCTTTATCCCAGCCCATGATTTGCGGCGGTACGACGCCAATATAGCCAATCTTCAGCGTCTGTTTTTTTCCGTCTTTATCGACCACTTCGGTATCTTTAATTAAATACGGTGTAAACATTGGCTGTTTGGTTCTGGCGTCAATGACGTTGGCATTTACATAAGGGAATTTCGCTCCCGCCAGCGCATTTTTCAGGTAATCCAGACCGTAGTTAAACTCATGGTTGCCAAGCGTGCCGACGGTATAGTCCAGCGTATTTAATGCCTTATACACTGGGTGAATATCACCTGCTTTTAATCCTTTCGCCGACATGTAATCTGCAAGCGGACTCCCCTGAATCAAATCGCCGTTATCGACCAGTACGCTGTTTTTCACTTCATTGCGGGCATCGTTAATCAGGCTTGCCGTACGTACCAGTCCGAATTTTTCCGTGGCGGTGTCTTTGTAATAATCGAAATCCATCATGTTGCTATGCAGATCAGTGGTTTCCATGATACGCAGATCGACCGTCGCTGCATTCACACTGGCGGCAATCAGCGTGGCCAGGAGCGTTGCGCTAAACTTAATCATCAGGGACATCCTTTTATCATCGGGAATACGAAAGAAAAGAGAGAATAAACGTCTTACTTATAGAACAGTGAAGAATGCCACAATTTTACGCTTTGAAAATGATGACACTATCACAGTTGGCGCATTCATTAACGATAGGGTATAAGTAAAACAATAAGTTAACACCGCTCACAGAGACGAGGTGGAGAAATGTTAGATCAAGTATGCCAGCTTGCACGGAATGCAGGCGATGCCATTATGCAGGTCTACGACGGGACGAAACCGATGGACGTCGTCAGCAAAGCGGACAATTCTCCGGTAACGGCAGCGGATATTGCCGCTCACACCGTTATCATGGACGGTTTACGTACGCTGACACCGGATATTCCGGTCCTTTCTGAAGAAGATCCTCCCGGTTGGGAAGTCCGTCAGCACTGGCAGCGTTACTGGCTGGTAGACCCGCTGGATGGTACTAAAGAGTTTATTAAACGTAATGGCGAATTTACCGTTAACATTGCGCTCATCGACCACGGCAAACCGATTTTAGGTGTGGTGTATGCGCCGGTAATGAACGTAATGTACAGCGCGGCAGAAGGCAAAGCGTGGAAAGAAGAGTGCGGTGTGCGCAAGCAGATTCAGGTCCGCGATGCGCGCCCGCCGCTGGTGGTGATCAGCCGTTCCCATGCAGATGCGGAGCTGAAAGAGTATCTGCAACAGCTTGGCGAACATCAGACCACGTCCATCGGCTCTTCGCTGAAATTCTGCCTGGTGGCGGAAGGACAGGCGCAGCTGTACCCGCGTTTCGGGCCAACGAATATTTGGGATACCGCCGCTGGTCATGCTGTGGCTGCGGCTGCCGGAGCGCACGTTCACGACTGGCAGGGTAAACCGCTGGATTACACTCCGCGCGAGTCGTTCCTGAATACGGGGTTCAGAGTGTATATTTATTAATTAATTTATGCAGCAGGTCCATCACTTGCTGCACCTCTTCCTGAGTAAGCGCCCCGTCTTTGGCCCATTGCACGCGACCGTCTTTATCCAGCACCACTACAGCGGAACTTTTTTCATCCAGCTGCCAGGCACCGCGTGCGACGCCATTGCTATCAACAATAAACTGCGACCAGGGATAAAGCTTTTTATTACTCTCCAGACTGCTGCGCACAAACATGCCGGAACCCGGAATTGCGTCGTCGGTGTTAACAATGGTGGTGGTCTGGTAACGATCGTGCGGTAACTTCGCTGATTTAATCGCTTCAATCAGCGTCGCATTTTTCTCTTTTGCAGAGGTGCGACCAGCAATATGTTGCAGTACTCGCACTTTTCCCACTAACTGCGCGCTGTTCCAGGTTTTGTAGCTAAACTGATCTTTATCAAGCACCAACTCGCCACGATCGGTGATGCCAATCGGCGGCACTCGCTGACCGGTTTCGAACTGATGTGCGGAAGCCATCATCGGCAACAGCAGGCAGGTGAGTGCCAGAATCTTGCGTAGGGTCATGGTGTTTCCTTCTTATGATATGCAGGTGATCCGACCACTTGGGTCTGAGTTTTAATCATATGTGCTATTTATCGAATTTCCCGCAAGTGTGATGCCAGTTTGCGGTCAAGCGCACAAATCATATGAAAAATGAATGCTTATACTGAAGACCGCGCTTCGGTAAAAAGATAATTCTGAATAATTGTAACCTTTAGGTAAAAAAAGTTATACGCGGTGGAAACATTGCCCGGATAGTCTATAGTCACTAGGCATTAAAATTTGCGCCTCATAATCGTTGGGCCGATTGTGGCACCGCACAGGCGTAATACTCAGCAGGAGATAACAATGAAAATTTTCCAACGGTACAACCCACTTCAGGTGGCGAAGTACGTAAAGATCCTGTTCCGTGGACGGTTATACATCAAGGACGTTGGCGCTTTTGAATTTGATAAGGGTAAGATTCTTATCCCAAAAGTGAAGGATAAGCTGCATTTGTCAGTGATGTCCGAAGTTAACCGTCAGGTTATGCGTCTGCAAACAGAGATGGCTTAACCAAAGTGCTATGCAGTAATAAGACGGCTCCTGATTCGGGAGCCGTTGATGTTTCTGGGGTTACGCGACGCTTTCTTCTTTATCTTTAGCGTCAGGCAGTTTTGGCGAAAGGGCGGTGGCCTTGCTGTCGATTCGGGTCACCAGCAGCTGGTCGATGCGGTAGTTATCGATATCCACCACTTCAAATTTGTAGCCGGCGAATTTCACCGAATCGGTGCGTTTCGGGATCTTACGCAGCATAAACATCATAAAGCCGCCGATGGTTTCGTAGTTGCCCGACTGCGGGAACTCGTCAATATCCAGCACGCGCATGACGTCGTCAATCGGGGTGCCGCCGTCAATCAGCCATGAGTTCTCATCACGGGCGACAATCTGCTCTTCCAGCCCCTGACCGACCAGATCGCCCATCAGCGTGGTCATCACGTCGTTGAGGGTGATGATCCCCACTACCAGCGCGTACTCGTTCATGATCACCGCGAAGTCTTCACCTGCGGTTTTAAAACTTTCCAACGCTTCTGAAAGGGTTAACGTATCCGGCACAATCAGCGTGTTGCGAATTTGTACGCCGCTGTTCAGTGCCAGGCTTTGGTTAGCCAGCACGCGGTTCAGCAGGTCTTTAGAATCGACATATCCGATGATGTGGTCAATATCTTCATTACAGACGAGAAACTTAGAGTGCGGATGTTCCGCCACCTTATTCTTCAGACTTTGCTCATCTTCGTGGAGATCAAACCAAATCACGTTTTCACGCGGTGTCATTGAAGACGGAACGGTACGGGATTCCAGCTCAAAGACGTTTTCAATCAGCTCGTGTTCCTGTTTACGTAACACGCCCGCCAGCGCACCGGCTTCCACTACCGCGTAGATGTCATCAGAAGTGATGTCATCTTTACGTACCATTGGCAGTTTGAAAATACGGAAGATTATGTTCGCCAGTCCGTTGAAGAACCACACCAGCGGGGTGCAAACGTACAGGCAGAAGCGCATCGGGTTGATGATACGCAAAGCCACAGCTTCTGGCGCAATCATACCGATGCGTTTCGGGGTTAAATCCGCAAACAGGATAAACATGCCAGTCACTAACGAGAAAGAGAGAATAAAGCTCAGTTGCTCAGAGAGTTCTGCCGACATATAGCGGGAGAACAGGCTGTGAAAAGCTGGAGAAAATGCCGCATCACCGACGATACCGCCGAGAATCGCCACTGCGTTCAGACCGATTTGGACCACGGTAAAGAACATGCCGGGATTTTCCTGCATATTCAGAACGCGTTGGGCATTTATATTGCCTTCATCAGCCAGCAGTTTAAGTTTGATTTTGCGTGAGGCGGCAAGCGAGATCTCGGACATCGAGAAGAACGCACTTACAGCGATCAAACAGAGTATGACTAAAATACTGTTTAACATATCTTATCCGACCTTTCAGGCCAGATCCTCGGAAGGGGAAGTTGATTAATTTGTGTGAAATACACATTGAAAGCCGATTCGAAGAAAGTGAACCGGCATTTTCAGTGGCTAGTATAGCGTAAGGTACTGTAAAGCCGCCAGAGGGTTAAAATTCAGACAGCTGAAAAATGAAAAACTGCCTGATGCGCTATACCGAACAGGCCTACGCAGTCCCCGCAATATATTGAATTTGGACGATTTTGTAGGCCTGGCAAGGCGTTTACGCCGTATCCGACATAAACAAAATGCACTTTATCAACAATCTACATTTGTACCCGTAACGCTATGCTTCCGGCGGCAGACAGACGCCAATTCCGCCAATTCCACAGTAACCATACGGGTTTTTATGCAGATATTGCTGGTGGTCATCTTCGGCATAATAAAACGGTGTGGCGTTAGCGATTTCCGTGGTGATGCGACGATCGTCATCGGCGGCAAGCATCGCCGCCTGAAAACGTTCCAGACTGGCGCGAGCGGCGGCATCCTGTTCTGGGGTCAGAGGATAAATCGCTGAACGATACTGCGTACCGTGGTCATTGCCCTGACGCATTCCCTGGGCGGGATCGTGATTCTCCCAAAATACTTGTAGCAACTGCTCATAGCTGATGACGGATGGATCGTAAACAATGCGCACCGCTTCGGCATGGCCAGTATCGCCGGAGCACACTTCCCGATAAGTCGGATTTGGCGTATAGCCGCCGGTATAGCCTGCGGCGGTGCTGTAAACGCCGGGTAACTGCCAGAACAGACGCTCCACACCCCAGAAACAACCCATCGCAAAAATGGCAATCTCCATTCCGTCAGGTACATTGGTCATTGAGTGACCGTTGACCGCATGCAGCGTGGCTACGGGCATCGGGGTGTTACGTCCAGGCAGGGCATCGGCGGGGGAAACCAGATGCTTTTTATCAAATAAACTCATGGTGTCGCTCTCCCGAAAATCGGTCATTGGGGTTAAGGTTGTAACAAGAGGCGTATTTGCACACAATAACCGCTGTGAATAGGTCTAAAGTAAAACATAAGAAATATTTGGGGTTTAGTCTGCTTTTTAATCCATATTACTGGATTTTTGTTAAGCCGTTTAACGGCGTTCCAGGGGCAGGAAAAAAGGATATTCAGGAGAAAATGTGCGCTATATCCGACAGTTATGCTGTGTAAGCTTACTCTGCTTAAGCGGATCTGCCGTCGCCGCGAACGTCCGTCTACAGGTCGAGGGGTTATCGGGACAGCTGGAAAAGAACGTTCGTGCGCAGCTTTCTACGATTGAAAGTGATGAAGTGACGCCAGACCGTCGCTTTCGCGCACGCGTCGATGATGCCATCCGCGAAGGTCTGAAAGCGCTGGGTTATTACCAGCCGACCATTGAATTTGATCTCCGTCCACCGCCAAAGAAAGGGCGGCAGGTATTGATCGCCAAAGTCACGCCAGGCGTGCCGGTGTTAATTGGCGGCACCGATGTGGTATTGCGCGGCGGCGCGCGGACCGATAAAGACTATTTGAAATTGCTCGATACTCGCCCGGCTATTGGTACGGTACTGAACCAGGGCGATTATGAAAATTTCAAAAAGTCCTTAACCAGCATTGCGTTGCGTAAAGGTTATTTCGATAGCGAATTTACCAAAGCGCAGCTGGGCATTGCGCTCGGCCTGCATAAAGCCTTCTGGGATATTGATTATAACAGTGGCGAACGTTACCGCTTTGGGCATGTGACCTTTGAAGGATCACAAATCCGCGATGAATACCTGCAAAATCTGGTGCCGTTTAAAGAGGGCGATGAGTACGAATCGAAAGATCTGGCAGAGCTGAACCGTCGACTTTCTGCTACCGGCTGGTTTAACTCGGTCGTAGTGGCTCCACAATTTGATAAATCGCGCGAAACGAAAGTATTACCATTGACGGGCGTGGTTTCGCCGCGAACTGAAAACACCATCGAAACCGGGGTCGGTTACTCTACGGACGTGGGACCGCGCGTGAAAGCGACGTGGAAAAAGCCGTGGATGAACTCTTATGGTCACAGTCTGACCACCAGTACCAGTATTTCCGCGCCGGAACAGATCCTCGACTTCAGCTATAAAATGCCGCTGTTGAAGAATCCACTGGAACAATATTATCTGGTGCAGGGCGGTTTTAAGCGCACTGACCTGAACGATACCGAGTCTGACTCCACTACGCTGGTGGCTTCTCGCTACTGGGATCTCTCCAGCGGCTGGCAGCGTGCCATTAACCTGCGCTGGAGTCTCGACCACTTTACCCAGGGTGAAATTACCAACACCACGATGCTGTTTTATCCTGGGGTGATGATTAGCCGCACGCGTTCTCGCGGTGGCCTGATGCCAACCTGGGGCGACTCGCAACGCTACTCTATCGACTACTCCAACACGGCCTGGGGCTCAGATGTCGATTTCTCCGTTTTCCAGGCGCAGAACGTCTGGATCCGCACACTGTACGATCGCCATCGTTTTGTGACACGCGGCACGCTGGGCTGGATTGAAACGGGTGATTTCGACAAAGTACCGCCGGATCTGCGTTTCTTCGCCGGGGGCGATCGCAGTATTCGCGGCTACAAATACAAATCAATCGCTCCGAAATACGCCAACGGTGACCTGAAAGGGGCCTCGAAGTTGATAACCGGATCGCTGGAGTACCAGTACAACGTGACCGGAAAATGGTGGGGCGCGGTGTTTGTCGATAGCGGCGAAGCGGTAAGCGATATTCGCCGCAGCGACTTTAAAACCGGTACCGGGGTCGGCGTGCGCTGGGAATCGCCGGTCGGGCCAATCAAACTCGATTTTGCCGTACCGGTCGCGGATAAAGACGAACACGGGTTACAGTTTTACATCGGTCTGGGGCCAGAATTATGAGTTTATGGAAAAAAATCAGCCTCGGCGTGGTTATCGTTATCTTACTGTTGCTGGGATCGGTGGCGTTTCTGGTGGGCACCACCAGCGGCCTGCATCTGGTATTTAAAGCGGCGGATCGCTGGGTGCCAGGACTGGATATTGGCAAGGTCACCGGCGGCTGGCGTGATCTCACCTTGTCTGACGTTCGTTATGAGCAGCCAGGCGTAGCGGTAAAAGCGGGCAATCTGCATCTGGCGGTCGGGCTTGAGTGCCTGTGGAACAGTAGCGTTTGTATTACTGACCTGGCGCTGAAAGACATTCAGGTCAACATCGACAGTAAAAAAATGCCTCCTTCTGAACAGGTTGAAGAAGAGGAAGATAGCGGCCCGCTGGATCTCTCCACGCCGTATCCCATCACCCTGACACGGGTGGCGCTGGACAACGTCAACATCAAGATTGATGACACCACGGTGTCGGTGATGGACTTCACCTCCGGCCTGAACTGGCAGGAGAAAACCCTGACCCTGAAACCGACGTCGCTGAAAGGCCTGTTGATTGCTTTGCCGAAAGTGGCGGAAGTGGCGCAGGAAGAAGTTGTCGAACCGAAAATTGAAAATCCGCAGCCGGATGAAAAACCGCTCGGCGAAACGCTGAAAGATCTCTTTTCTCGCCCGGTATTGCCGGAAATGACCGACGTGCATTTGCCGCTTAACCTGAACATTGAAGAGTTTAAGGGCGAGCAGCTGCGCGTGACGGGTGACACGGACATCACCGTGAGCACCATGCTGCTGAAAGTGAGCAGCATCGACGGTAATACTAAACTGGACGCCCTGGATATCGACTCCAGTCAAGGGATCGTCAACGCCAGCGGCACGGCGCAGCTGTCAGACAACTGGCCGGTGGATATTACCCTCAACAGCACACTGAACGTGGAGCCGTTGAAAGGTGAAAAAGTGAAGCTGAAAGTGGGCGGCGCGCTGCGCGAACAGCTGGAGATAGGCGTTAACCTTTCTGGTCCGGTGGATATGGATTTACGCGCCCAGACGCGACTGGCGGAAGCCGGATTGCCGCTCAACGTGGAAGTGAACAGCAAACAGCTTTACTGGCCGTTCACTGGAGAGAAGCAGTATCAGGCGGATGATCTGAAACTGAAACTTACCGGTAAAATGACCGATTACACGCTCTCTATGCGTACGGCAGTGAAGGGACAGGAGATCCCGCCAGCCACCATTACCCTTGATGCCAAAGGTAATGAACAGCAGGTCAATCTCGACAAACTCACCGTCGCGGCGCTGGAAGGGAAAACTGAACTCAAAGCGTTGCTCGACTGGCAGCAGGCAATTAGCTGGCGCGGTGAGCTAACGCTTAACGGCATTAACACCGCCAAAGAGTTCCCGGAGTGGCCGTCGAAACTCAATGGCTTGATTAAAACCCGCGGTAGCCTGTACGGCGGCACCTGGCAGATGGAAGTGCCAGAACTGAAGCTGACCGGTAACGTCAAACAGAACAAAGTGAACGTTGACGGCACGCTGAAAGGCAACAGTTATATGCAGTGGATGATCCCAGGGCTGCATCTGGAACTGGGGCCAAACAGTGCCGAAGTGAAAGGCGAGCTGGGGGTAAAAGATCTCAATCTTGATGCCACCATCAACGCGCCGGGGCTGGATAACGCGCTGCCGGGGCTTGGCGGTACAGCGAAAGGGCTGGTGAAAGTACGCGGCACGGTGGAAGCGCCACAACTACTGGCAGATATCACCGCGCGCGGCCTGCGCTGGCAGGAACTTTCCGTGGCGCAGGTTCGCGTGGAAGGCGATATCAAATCCACCGATCAGATTGCGGGTAAACTTGACGTACGCGTTGAGCAAATCTCGCAGCCCGATGTGAGTATCAACCTCGTCACCCTGAATGCCAAAGGCAGCGAACAACAGCACGAGTTACAGTTGCGGATTCAGGGCGAGCCGGTTTCCGGGCAGCTTAATCTGGCAGGAAGTTTTGATCGCAAAGAAGAACGCTGGAAGGGAACTCTTAGCAATACCCGCTTCCAGACGCCGGTCGGCCCGTGGTCGCTGACCCGCGATATTGCGCTGGATTACCGCAATAAGGAGCAAAAAATCAGCATCGGGCCACACTGTTGGCTTAACCCGAATGCGGAATTGTGCGTGCCGCAAACTATCGATGCGGGGGCCGAAGGGCGTGCGGTGGTGAATCTCAACCGCTTCGACCTCGCCATGCTGAAACCGTTTATGCCAGAAACCACTCAGGCCAGCGGTATCTTCACGGGTAAAGCGGATGTTGCCTGGGACACCACGAAAGAGGGGCTGCCGCAGGGCAGTATCACCCTTTCGGGGCGTAACGTGCAGGTAACGCAAACCGTCAACGATGCGGCGCTGCCGGTGGCGTTTCAGACACTGAATCTGACGGCGGAATTGCGTAACAACCGTGCCGAATTGGGCTGGACCATCCGCCTGACCAATAACGGCCAGTTTGATGGACAGGTGCAGGTGACCGATCCGCAAGGCCGCCGTAATCTTGGTGGCAACGTCAATATCCGTAACTTCAACCTTGCGATGATAAACCCCATCTTTACCCGTGGGGAAAAAGCAGCGGGGATGGTGAGTGCCAACTTGCGTCTGGGTGGTGATGTGCAAAGCCCGCAGTTGTTTGGTCAGCTTCAGGTTACGGGTGTGGATATCGACGGCAACTTTATGCCGTTTGATATGCAACCGAGCCAGCTTGCGGTCAACTTTAACGGTATGCGCTCGACGCTTGCCGGTACAGTACGGACCCAGCAGGGTGAAATCTACCTGAACGGTGATGCCGACTGGAGCCAAATTGAAAACTGGCGGGCGCGGGTAACGGCGAAAGGCAGTAAAGTGCGGATCACCGTGCCGCCGATGGTACGAATGGATGTATCGCCAGATGTTGTATTCGAGGCTACACCAAACCTGTTTACCCTCGATGGTCGCGTGGATGTCCCTTGGGCGCGCATCGTGGTGCACGATCTGCCGGAAAGCGCAGTAGGCGTCTCCAGCGATGTGGTGATGCTTAACGATAACCTGCAACCGGAAGAGCCGAAAACGGCGTCGATTCCGATTAACAGTAACCTGATTGTCCACGTTGGCAATAATGTGCGCATTGACGCCTTTGGCCTGAAAGCGCGGCTGACGGGCGATCTTAACGTCGTACAGGACAAACAAGGGCTGGGCCTGAACGGGCAGATCAACATCCCTGAAGGGCGCTTCCATGCCTATGGTCAGGATCTGATTGTGCGTAAGGGTGAGTTACTGTTCTCTGGTCCGCCAGATCAACCGTATCTTAATATTGAAGCTATTCGTAACCCGGATGCTACAGAAGACGACGTAATCGCCGGAGTTCGCGTCACTGGTCTGGCGGACGAACCGAAAGCGGAGATCTTCTCTGACCCGGCGATGTCGCAACAAGCTGCATTGTCTTATTTGCTACGTGGACAAGGGCTGGAGAGCGATCAGAGCGACAGTGCGGCAATGACCTCGATGCTGATTGGTCTGGGGGTTGCGCAAAGTGGCCAGATTGTGGGTAAAATCGGCGAGACGTTTGGCGTAAGCAATTTAGCGCTCGACACCCAGGGAGTAGGCGACTCCTCCCAGGTAGTGGTCAGCGGCTATGTATTGCCAGGTCTGCAAGTGAAATACGGCGTGGGTATATTTGACTCTATAGCAACACTCACGTTACGTTATCGCCTGATGCCTAAGCTATATCTGGAAGCCGTGTCTGGTGTAGACCAGGCACTGGATTTGCTCTATCAGTTCGAGTTTTAGCAATGCGAATATTTGTCTACGGCAGTTTACGCCACAAACAAGGCAACAGTCACTGGATGACCAATGCCCAGTTACTGGGCGATTTCAGTATCGATAACTACCAGTTGTATAGCCTGGGCCACTATCCAGGCGCAGTTCCGGGGAACGGAACAGTACACGGTGAAGTTTATCGTATTGACAACGCCACGCTGGCCGAACTTGATGCCTTGCGCACCAGGGGCGGTGAATACGCGCGCCAGTTGATTCAGACGCCGTACGGGAGTGCATGGATGTACGTTTATCAACGACCCGTCGATGGATTAAAGCTAATTGAAAGCGGCGACTGGTTAGACAGGGATAAGTAATAATAAAAGCACGCCACCTTCGGGTGGCGTTGTTTTATGCGATGTATCTCGCGATTTTTTTTTGTAACTTTTCCATCTTTTGCTTTTCTCTCCGAGCCGCTTTCCATATCTGCAATCGCATAAAAAACTCTGCTGGCGTTCACAAATGTGCAGGGGTAAAACGGGGGCACGCTTTGAACGGTGAGTATGAGTGAGGTCGGCTAACTTCCAGCAAGTGGCTATGAACAGCAAAATGGTGGTCGGGTTTGCTTGTTCTTACCGTTCAAGCCTTGCAACCGCTGAGAATAATGATGGTGGAATAGAGAGTTTATTTATCGCGGGCATAAAAAAACCCTTACTAACCGAAGCCCGGCGTTCAGGGTTATTGCGCTAGAAGAACTTATTTATTCTTTGCGCGCTCGAAGGAAGCAACGATTTCAGCTTTAGCGGCTTCTGCGTTTTCCCAACCTTCAACTTTCACCCACTTGCCTTTTTCGAGGTCTTTGTAGTGCTCGAAGAAGTGAGCGATCTGCGCTTTCAGCAGCTCTGGCAGATCGTTAACGTCTTTAATGTGATCGTATTCTTTGCTCAGCTTTGTGTGCGGAACAGCAATCAGTTTCGCATCTTCACCGGCTTCGTCGGTCATTTTCAGAACGCCAACCGGACGGCAACGGATCACAGAACCCGGCTGCAGCGGGTACGGAGTCGGGACCAGTACGTCAACCGGGTCACC
>ERZ1673697.2082-NODE-2082-length-19398-cov-4.326165_pt1 | contig 19398 bp, 40 predicted proteins | sample MGYA00580227_ERZ1673697 | MGnify/ENA primary metagenome ERZ1673697 (study PRJEB41218, sample SAMN15661759) | gut metagenome | host: Homo sapiens | place: Canada: London | collected 2015-08-20/2019-03-30 | study: EMG produced TPA metagenomics assembly of...
GCTATCAAGCTTTACCGAACCTATATCTTCACTTTCTATAATTTTAAGCATAGCATCTACTACTTTTTCATTTAATATGGCCGCTTCCTCCATAGATTTAGCGTAAGACTGCACGGCAAAGCTTGCTCGATTGATTCTATCAACTCTTGCTGAGCCAAGCTTTTCTATCACTACATATCTCCCTACTTTTTCTTTCTGCTCTTCCATATACACAGGCACTTCTAATTTTTTAATTAAATAATTTAAAATAATCTTTTCAATCATCTTTATTGTCCCTTTAGTGCTTTTAAAAGCGTATTGCTTTTTAGGTTGTGGTAGTAAGCTTTGTAACCATCTGCTCTTATATTTGCGTGTAGTCTCTTCTTACCAGCTCCCACGTCAAGCTTGTAGTCATATCCCTCATCACATCTATTTAAAGCAGCGTTCCCGTACTCTTCAAGTATCTCTTTCATCTCTTCGCAGAGTAAAAGCTCGCTTACTCCTTTTTTGTTGAGTACAAATTTTACCTTACTCATAGCGCTCCACCAAGACTTTCTTGTGCCACCTAAGTGGTACCATCTCTTCTATGCCCTCTGTGACATTTCCAAAAGTTCTATATTTTTTGCCAAATATAATCACTTCTCTGTCTTCCCACTCGTGCGTGTCGCCTTTAGGTATGCCAAGAGTGTACACAGCTTTTTTTCCATATAGATCAAGATTATTTGTGACAGCTTCGGTATCAGTAGGAGATACTAAGACGTCATCAACTTCAATTTCCTTGTCCTCATATATAGGACTGTTAAAGCCGTCTACACCGACCTTTACCTTATCAATCAAAGTGATCTTTATGCCTTTAATCTTTCCCATAAAAGTCAATCACCCCGTATTTTTGCGTCTTTAGACCTAATCTCTTAAGCTCATCTTTTTTAATAAAAAGACCGCCACCAGGTACTAAGTAAGTACCACTAAATGAGTAGCCCAGAGCGGACTCTGCAGATTGTATCATAGGCTCTTGATCTGTTGATGTCATTAAGTTTCTTGCAACCACATCACAGACTATAGACTTGTATAGATCTAAATAATCTTTATCCTTTACAAGCTCATCGATGTCCTTATTTGCTCTTTTAGCTTCAACCTTTAAGTTAGCTTCAACCTTATCAATCAGAGCCCTTGCCCTTTCCATTTCGTCTTGCTTAAGAGGCCTCCACAAAGTCATAAGTTCATCTATGCTTAAGTAAGCCATACTACTCACCCTTTTTATTATTTCTCTTCTTAGGTTTTTCTTCCTTTGCTTCTTCTGCTTTTTCAGCTACTTCTTCGACTGCTTCGCTTATTAACTCCCAGTCTTCACCAGATAATAAACAAGGGCTATCAATCGTAGCCCCTGTTTTTTTATTTATATATATCATATTGACCACCTACTCAGCTTTGATAGTTGCAAAGCTCTTAGCATCAAAGATTCCCCAGCCTAAGTAAGCTTCTGCTCTTAAGTAGACTTGGTTGTAGTTTTTCAAGTCTTGCTTCTTTCCGTCTGGATCACCATATTCAATTATTTCTAGTGGTATTTCTTTTGCGTATCCCCATTTAAACATATTTTCAAAGTCACCTACTATTGATTTAAGCTTGTTATTAGTGCCAACTGTTGTGTTGACATCTGCAGTTAAGCCGTTTATCTCACCAGGGTTAGCTCCCCAAGCAAGCTCAGGATATACTCTAGCTCCATTTGCTTTAAGTTTCGCAAGAGCTGATGCAAAGCTTGTATCTAAAGCCATACCTGTAACTATACCTTCTGAGCCTTGTACTAAGGCTATAGCTGCTTCCGCATTTTCATCTGGCTTAGTCTCATCAAATAAAACATTTTGTGTAACCTTCTTTATAAAGCAGTTATCGCCTATTACAGTTGATGCAGTCTTGCTTCTAGGATTGATTCCGTGTATCGCCATAAGGTCTAAACCTCTTGCTAGTTTTTTCGCGAAGCCGTCATTGAAACTTCTTAACATATCAAGTTGTGTTTCTTCAGCTGCATACATAAATTCGTCTGAGACTCTTGCTCCATACTCTACTTTGATTGGCATTACTTTGATTGGCTCAATAGTAACCCCGCCTTCTCCTTTTTGTCCATTTTCAGCTACTATGTCTATATCTGAATCCATAGTAAATGTGAATAACTTTTCACCTAGAAACGGTATAGGTGTTTGGTGTGATAACACCGCTAGTGATGATCTACCTTGTACTTTGTTTATAAGGTCAGATACTAATTCTTCATTAAATAAAGTTCCTTTTGATAATACTGGCATGATTATTCTCCTTTCAAACCATCTAATAATTTTTTGTACGCGTCATCCTTCTTTGGTGTAGTTTCAGTATTCTTTAAGGGTGGCGCTTCTTTCTTAAAGTAAGCTTGCAAGCTTTTTGCATCCTCGGCCATAGACTCTTCGTCGTCGCCTTGTATTCTGTCGGCTAGGTCATAAGGTATCTTATACTCCATGGCAACCTTCCTTTTCATTTCAGCTTTTTCATATGCTTGAAGCTTCTTTTGCAAAGTTTCTAGCTCTGCTGAGCTTTCCTTAGCCTTACTTAGCTCTGCTCTCAAAGAGTCATAGTCCTTGTACTTTTCTTGCACTTCCTTGCTTAGCTTATCTCGTTCTCTTTTAAGTCTGTCCTTGATAACTTCATCAAGTTCTTCTTGCGTTGTTATAGCTTTAAATTCTTCAGCCATCTTATTCGCTCCTTTCCGTTTGCCCTCGTCAGGTATTTATATTAAAAAAAGACAAGTAAAACTTGCCTTTGCTTAATAACTAATATATAATCTTTTGTTTCTTAGGCTCTACATAATTCTTGCAAGCCCAGTGCGCTAGTAGTGCGCTATCCATTAAGGATATGTCCATCTCTTCAAATTGTGCTCTATATCCAAAGCCGCCTTGACTTCCTATGCTTCTTTTCTCGCAGTTTGTGGCGACTTGCGATAGAGACGCTTGATCCATGTGTGATATGGTCTTTTCATATATTGCCTGCTCCCATAAAGAGTTAGCATTTATAATCTCTTTTACAGTCGGTAGGCAAATATTCTTAATCTTAGCTGCTCTTAACTCTTCACTAAAGATGCTTTGTCTACTTGCTCCATCTATAACTATAAGCGCAGGCTTAGCGTGCTTCATAAAGTCTATAAGCCAGTCGTCGCCATTCTTAACTGATTGACAGTCGATAGACTCAATAAAGACATCATCATCTATGGTCTTAACAGCTATGCTTAGAGCAGCGTTCCTGCCATCTTGGCCAAACTTAACTCCACAAAATAAGCTTCCCTTAAGTTCAGGAAGCTTATCTACCTTACAAGCGAGCCAGTCGACTTCGCTTATAGCTGATTTTTGATTATATTTAATCCATAGGCCTAGCCTTTGTATATTAAAGTCTACTATGTCATTACCTATCTCATCTTCTACACTTCTTTCAGTAAATATAGTGCCTAAAGATGGATTTGTTTTGTACCATAATTTTTTATCGTGTGGATCAGATTGCTCTTCAACTCCCCACTCGCACCAAGCGCCATTCTTACTTGCTCCTTCGATGACATCATTCTTAAAGTCTACAAAGACAGTACCAGCGCTCACTACTGTTGGCGGAGTACCACACATCAAAGTCTGAGGATTTTGTGAGTCAGTAACAACATACTTAAGAGCCGATTCTTGATCAGCAGTGTACTCTTGAGCCTCATCAATGATAAGTAAGTCAAAGCCTTCACCAAGACCCCCTGTAGTAGTTCTTGTTCTAAACTCCACCCTGCCGCCCGTCTCTGGTATCTCAACCCTTTCTCTTCCAGTTGCTCTTAGCGATTCATATGTGATCCCTATCTTATCGAGCACCCTACATAGCTTTTCCCACGATGCGTGCGACGTTGTTGTCCTGTGCGCCGTATGATTTATCTGTTCACCTTCCATGATGCCATATAGCTCGCGCATAAGTAGTATCTCACTCTTGCCATTGCGTCTAGGCAGAGAGTAACCAAACTTAGTATGCACCCATAAGTGATTCTTATTGTACGCTAAGATGTGCTTTAGAATCGTTTCTTGCCATTTTTGAGCCTTATTTCCAGATTTTTCGTATAGATCTATAGCTTTTTTGTAGTCGCTCTTAGTATATCTCTTAAGCTTAGCAAGAGTTGGCGTCTGACTACCTATCTTCTTCCTAGCCAAGGCTAAGCTCCTAGTAGAGCTTGTATAATAATTTCCTCAGCAACTTTTTTGATAATATCAAAACTTACAGATTTGAATTTATTAAAAATCTTCTTCTTAGTCTCAGCCCATACATTATCATTAACTATTGCGTCTAATAAGTCATTACCTTGCCAAGTCAAGCTTTTTATATAAGCATCAATATATACACCATTCATAGCCTTATTTATATTTGCGTTTATAAGGCCAGCTTCCTTCATGATCTCAACATTATAAATAACCTTTTGTAAATCATTTGCGTCGTTTATAAAGCTTTGGCAGTTTAAATCGCCCATAGATTTGGAAGCTTCAATAAGTATAGATCTTACAAGTTCCATATCCCTTTTCACTCTATCACTCCTTTAATATTCGTCCTTTAAGTCAGCAATAATCACTAGGATATAAACTATAATTCCAGCTAAAAGCAATGGCGCCCATATAGGAGCAAGTACCCACAGCCATGGCCATGTAATATTGCCAGTAAGCTTAAGCGTTATAAATACAATAGCAAGTAGCGTCATAAATCCTGCACCCCTTGATTTCCTTTCATTTTTCTTCATCTTTACCTCCTAAATTTTGCAATAAAAAATCGTGCGTTATAAAACACACGATTGATTCCTCTATATTTACACATTTTCTTTATATCTTCACACGATTAGCTCGCGATTGCTCACGATTAAACGAACGGCACTATAGCCTTAACATTTTTAATAAATCGTTATATGCTTGTTCTATTTCTTTTCTAAAGTTTGTACCTTCTAGTCCAGGTTCTGTTTGCTCACAAATATCAATTACATCATCATTTAAGAAAATAGCTACTTCATGATTTTCTTTTTCGATGTCCCAGAAGTTGTCGTGAATATAATCCTCTATATTTGTTGAAAAGTCATGTTCTTTAACTAGTTTGTTTTTTAAGCCATTGTTTATTATGCTTAATAATTCATTTATTTTATCCATTGATCTCAATCCAATCCTTTCTTGGTAAATCTCTTTCAAGTATAGAAACAAAGTCTCCTGTCTCCATATCTCTAACTAGATATATATTTTTTGAGCAATAAATCAATCTTCCACTACCCTGAGTATATTTCGGTTTTGATTTTGCTATATTTATTAAGTCTTCTTCGGTCAATCCAGCCTTATTTATTGCCCTATCCAAACCTCTAGCTATAGCGTGGCTAGAAAATTCAACCTTCTTTTTGTGAGCATCTCTATATAGTTTTATCGCCTTCGCTTTAAACTCGGGATTCCAATTTTTTTCTTCAATCTCTTTTATTGTTTGCTTGTTGATGTTTCTCTTTGTTTTATCTAATTTATCAACTTTTTTATATAATTCTCTACGTCTTTTCTTTTTATGCTTTTCTTCGTTCCAATCATTGTTAATTCTCTTTATGCCCTTTTTTGTTATATGCTCAAGCTTACATCTACAAGACCTATGCCTCTTCCAAACATCAGGTTTTGCTTCAGTATCCTCTGGATACTTATATGTCCCTACAAGGTCAGCACAGTATGGACAGCAATTGCCAGCTTCCATTCTAACTATTCTAGACTCAAGACCTGCATTGCTATTAAACTCTGCATTTACTTTTATCGTATCATCTACTATGGATTGACTTGTATTAACAATTGGTTCATCTAAAAGCCATTTAGTATCTTGAAAGTCTTTTTCTGCTAGCTTCTCACAAAGATTATCTGCTCTCTCTTCATTAAACTTTGCTCTTTGGCTTTTTATATTTATACCCGCTTTTTTGTTTAAACTATCTTGAACATCTTTAGTATATCCCGATACAATCTCGTAGTTCCTTTCAATGCTCGGCTTTATAACACCTTTAGCAAACTCTTCACTCATCTTACCATTTTCAAATAATTCTTCACTTATTTTCTCTGTAAGCGTTTGTGAAAGTAACTTGCCTGACTCTATAGAGATCTCATTAGCATCTATATAGCTTGCAAGTTTTTTACTAAGTTTCACTGCCTTTTCTTGTACGATTTTACTGTTCACGAGCTTGTCATTAAAAGTTTCAGCTATTTCTTTTTTAAGCTTTTCTATTAAGTCTCTCTCATCCATCTAAAACACCTTTACTACTTCCCACTTAACTTTAGCATTTTTATACTTTTTCACCAAGTCTAAATTAGATTCAAATACATTTGCCAAGTTCATCATATCCCTTTGCCTATTCCTAATTATTACGTTAGTTTTAGCTTGCCTAAGCCCAGTATCAATCAAGACAAACCTCTTATTATATCCTCTAAAGGCTCTTGCTTCTTCCTCTGTCGGGTAGCAAGTTATGTGACAAACCTCATCATGTGTTTTGAGTAAGCTTTGCGTAAGTCTTATCTGATCAGCCTTTTTTGAATACATTGGCATGTAGTCTAAATCAGTAAAAGGCTTGAAGTGCTTTTGAGCGTACGTTGTTTTGCCTGCTCCAATTAAACCACATAAGAATATAACTGTCTTCATTACGCATCAAGTCCAGTAAAATCAGATAAATTGTCCTTGTTAAAGTAATCAGGCACAGCTTGATTAATCTTTATTGCCGCATCGCCCACACCAGAAAGTGCTGCCATATCAGGCTCGAATACAGGATACCACTTAGGCTTAGTTAAATAAAATTGATTGCGCACATAATTATAGTCATCTGCTAAACAGCGAGCCACGTAGCCTACATTTAAAAAACCGCTTCCAAAGCATCTTTGAGCCTTGCGAGCTGTTACCCTCAAAGTCTCGTGGCTTGCCTTAATCGCTTCAGCGCTCGATGGATTGTCAGTCACGAAGCCTAAGTCGTCAAGAGTAAGGCCAGTCTCACCTGCAAAGCTCGACGCTATAGTCTTTAGCTGCTCTGTAAATGGCGACATCGACGTAGATGTAAACTGTCCAAGCTTTGGAGCGTCTCCGTCTTCGTCCTTTGTAAATTGCAGCATACTTGATATAGTCGCCTTCCACTTGTCCATAGGCTCAGCCGTTTGAGACAAGCCTACAATGTACTTTTGAGGAAAGCTATAAAACTCAGCAGTTATATCTGCGCGCTCTAAAGTTCTCTTTGCGTGTCCTTGATAATACATACATGCCCTTGTAATTCTGCTTCTTCCGAAAGGTCTCACAGCGTCAGGCCTGTGAATTATAGGTACAAGTAGTGGCACGTCAGCAGGATTGCTTCTAGTATCAACGAGATCACTGCCATTATAAAAATCAGTTCTGTCGCGTAAAAAGTGCGCTTCCAAGGTCGGCTTGCCCTTGTCATCACGATCGAGCACAGCATAACCCTCTTTTAAAAGTCCTGTAATAGGATCTAATATACCAGTAGCGTTGCTTGCTTCAATAACCTGTAATCTTGGATAACCCTCATCACCCATTGAGATGTACACAAAGGCGCAAGACGCAATCAAAGCAGATAATATCGCTGAGTCAAAAAATATATCAGGGTTATTTAAATTAAAGATCTCGTTCAGTTCAAAATTATCTTCAGCGAACTCTTTAAATACAAGCCTATCAGCAAGAGCGTCAACAGCCTTAGTGCACCAGCCTAAGCACGAGCGATACCTCTGCTTTATGTCTGGAGGAATAACCAGCCCTAAATCCCTTTCTTGGTACTTACTGTCGTAGTAAGTGTACCTGGTATCAACCCTTCTTTTGTGATAATTAAGTTTGCGTCTTAAGTAATCTAAACCTTGTTCCATAAAAACCTCCTAGATCAAGCTTATTTTATGTAAAAACATTAACTGTCCATAAGAAAATTAAAATTGACTCATTTTTTACACTTTGGTACATAATTTTGTAAAAAAGTGCACATTTTGAAGTCACTTTTTCATAATTTTTCTAAAGTTTCAAAATCTTGATGCAATTTTCTTAAAAAAACTCATCCATTATACTTTGATAAATTATATATATAAATTAGACATCTATTGCCCACCTTCTCCCATCAATCCTGCGCGCGAAAATTTGTACAATAACGAGCGGAAGGTATTTAGCCGATATGGGTGGGGTGGTATGCCCCCTCTAATGTCTAATCTTTTGCCTTGTAGTTCTTCCAATCACAACTTTGTGGCAAATTCCTGTTCGTTGGTATCTTCTTCTCTTGCATCACAAAGAGCTTGTCTGACTTTTGTCTGTTGCAACACCAATGAGCAAGCTGCAGATTCTCCAGTGCGCTCGGGTGTCCCCCTTTGGCGATTGGAATGATGTGATCCACACACCCAGCCATCGGGTCAGGGTACTTCAGACTCTTATCAACAGGTCTGCCACATATCCCACATACAGACTCCATCTTTAATATCTTCTTCTTGTTTATCTCATACTGAGCCCTGTGTGGCCCAGCCTTGTCAGCCCTTAGCTCCTTCGCCATATACATAGCCTCCCCTAAAATAATATAGCACCCCCCTACAAAATATAGCCTCGGCTATTAAAAGCCATCGCCATGTAAAGCCACCCGTGGTTTATATAAACCATAAGCTAATAAAGCAAAGAGCCCTCGTACCAACTACGAGAGCTCCGCTAAATTAATTCAAGGAGGTGATAATGAACCGTTATCCATCTATGCACACTATCATTATATCACGACCTGAACTATCATTTACTATCATTCTCTCGTACAGATAAATTATTCAGTTTTACTCAGCCTCTTCAGAGCCTCCCCATGGATCCTTAAGACATGACTCTCCGAGTAGTGCATCTCAACCGCAATGTCATGCCAAACCTTGCCTTGCAAATACCTCTTACTCATCACCTCATAGTACACACCATCGAGCCCATCAATAGCATCCTTAGCCTTAGCCTTAAGACCAATCAGCACATCAATCTCATCAATAACCCTTTGCCGCAAATCACAAATCTTAGCAATCAAGCCATCAAAACTAGATGGACTAGAGCCTCTTATACTAGATCGATAGTCTACGTTTCTTGCATAACGTAAATCATTCTCAAGCCTAGTGATCTCACCACATAGACAGTTAATCTTCTTATCCAAGTCAACAATCTTTCTTAGCTCCTTCTTAGTCATAGGCATCATAAATCCTTCCTCGTAGCCCACTCGCTTCTAAACATGGCAGAGCAGCCAGAACACTTGCGACCCCTACTGCCATACCCTCTAGCCTGCGCCCTAGTCTTCGCACCACAAAACGGACAAGTAATCACATAGTAGTTGTTCGCGTCCTTGCTAGGTAGATACTCCCTTTCAGTAATCTTCCTTGCACTGCGCATCACGCCCTCATCCTTCACTTCGCTTTGAAAATAGTCCTCGCCATACATACACATCACTCCTTTAGCCTTCTGAGCTTCAGATACACACTCCACCCAGTAAACTCATTGTAAATAGCCTTAAAGCCATAGTTTTTGTCTAAAATCGCATATCCAGGATAAAGCTTTTTAATCAAATCAAAGCTAGCGCCCTCGGTCGCAATAGAGTTTAAAACCCTTCTCGAGTACCTGTGATCATTATTCCTTATCCATGGCCTTGCTAGATTTTGAGAGCAAGACCACCTTCTCTTCTGCTTCGGATTTCCCGATAGGTACGAACACAGCCTTTGAATCCCACTGTTATAATCAGCACGTATCCTGTCGCAATTTACAAAACCAATAGCACGCTTGCCCTTACCCTTGCCCATAGACTTTCTCCACAAGCCTTCAATCACATCACGATCTAAACCGTCATTCATAAGGACGTGGTGATGCACACGAACAGGCTCTTCATCATCATCACACCTAGAAGAAGTAACCACGATGTACTTTAAGTCATCAAGACCCTCCTTCTTTCTTCTTCTTGCCACACGCCTTAAGTAGTTTCTAAGCTCCCTTTCAGCACTCTCAAGACTATCAGGCAGAAACTCATCACTGTAAGTCAAAGTCACAGAGTAACTATCCTTTGCGAAGTTCGCCTCACAAATCCATAGAAACCTTCTTCTCGCATTCTTATCATTGAGATTTTTCTGCGTGTTAAGAGATACCCTCTCCTTCTTCGCACGTTTGCCCTTCTTAGATATTTGATTTTTACTTAAAGAAAATAAATCCACCTCCATATAGTCATCACCACAGTGAATTTTTTTCTCCCTAATAAACGTCCTCATACTACACCTACAAATTGGTCACAAAGTTAATACCTAGTACAAGCTCATCAAAGGCTTGCACATTAAGCCAATAAATGGTATAATATATATAAGAAGAGACATTATACCATTAGACAACCTAAGGGGGGCTTATAAAAAAGCACCCCTTTTTCTTTTTCTATAAATCATCAAAAACACCCATCGCGCCCTCAAGTCTCATCAAGTGCCTTAAGAGATTATTAATCTTACTTTGAGCCTGATCATACTTCCTACTATATATAAAGGAAGAAAGTTCACCCATCAAATCCTTACACTTGTTATACATAGAGATCACCCTATCATTATCAATAGAAAAGTCACCGTCAATATCTTTTGTGTTCACCTCGTCAAGCCACTTAAGAGGACAGACCACAACAGAGTTAGTATTTCTATCAAGCACCTCAGCGTATGGATCAACCAGACCCTCACCCATACGAAAGACCAAAGCACTAATCTTTTTATACATAATGCCGTCCCTCATCACAGGCGCACCACTTATAAGCAGTTCCTTCGCCCTTTCATTACTAATCGCCAAATATGCCACCCTCTTTCTTTTTAATCTTACTAAGTTTTAATTCTTCAGTATCCCTTTGGATAAAATAATAAGCCTTTTCAATAGCCCCCTCTAGATTTATATAGTAGTGCGCAGCACATTCAATTATAGCTCCTATAGCCTCTTCTAGCGCCCTCTCACTGTAACCCTCATCAAGAATCATGTTTGTAGCCTTAGTAAAGTTCTTTATCAATCTATCCTTTTTGCAAGCCATGACACTTTCCTTGCAAATCGGGTCTCGCATCTTTATCATCTTCTTATTATATATATCTAATATATTTACATCCTTTTCCAGCCAGCCATCAATGTAGTTACCAGTAACTAAACACGCATAAGTGCATCCTAAGCTAGCTTTTATGCCATCCTCATTGCCAAAACAAATACCATTTATTGCCATCGTCATGGATCCAATCGTGTCAAGCTTTTGGTTGTTAAGCTCCATTTTTTCATAAAGCTGCCTGTTTATAGTAACTATCCTTAGCCTAATACTAAGCTCTTCAATGTTCATTATCCCTTACCTCCTTATTATTTAGATCATGGCGCTTTCGCCTCTCCATTTCAGCTTTGTATATATAAAGACTTGCGATGCCGCGTAATTGCTTTTCTAACTCATCAGCTTCCTTTACTCTTTTAGCTTCCTTATAAACTTCAAACGCTTTTAAGCTAGATGTGGCCAAGCAAAATACAAGTATCATTATCGCCAGTAAAAGTATAAACTCCAAAATTCCCTGCTTGCTAGAGTAAGATAAGAGCGCTGCGATGCATATAAATACAGCTAATACAATTAAGTTCGGCTTGTTCTTTATAAACAGAAAATACAAATAATTATCCTTCTTCATTTTCCCCTCCTAGTTTATCTTAACAGCCCATCATCGCCCACATAAGTATATATCCCATGAAAAATAAAGCAGTTATAACGATCGCGCCTAATAATATACCAGCAATATATTTCACTTTTCTAGCCATCCTCCAAAACGGCGCATTATAATTGATCTTTCTTAGCCTTCTCATCACAAACATCCTTTCCTCTCAACTTCTCAAGCTCATCCTTATACATAGACAGCATCTCTTTAGTAAATTCAAACTTTTCCTCAATGTCCTTAATATATTCACACATAACCCTTACAGTAGTATCATTCATAGTGAGCTTATCACAAAGCTCATCCTCAAGCGCCCTTATCCTTTCCTTAAGCTCAGATGCATCCATATTTTCAAGCTCATAAGAGCTTAGCTTTTTCTTGTAAATCCCCTTACTCATATTCAACCCCCGTAAGCTCAGTAATCTCCCTTATAACATTTCTTAATCTTTTTATGACCTCATCATTTCTGCCATTCCTGTTGCTAAAACGGCACCTGTTAATCTCTTCCCTGATGATGTCTATGCAGTCCATAACCCCACAAGTATATTCCATTATACAAACCTCCATTTTTAATAAGCATATTTGTCGCCGACAATAATGTCGGTCGCAAACTTTCCCTAATCATTAAACCTAGCCTCAATACCAGCTTGAGACTTAACACTTATAAAAGGTATCTCACCCTTTTTAAACTTCTCCCACAAAATCGGATGCACATACACAACCCTCTTCTTACCAGACGCAGCATTTGCGCATACGCCAAACGGAAATAGCCCTTGCTCCAGAAAAGCCCTCACAGTCGGCTGAGCCAAACCCGTAAACTCACTAATCTCATCAATACTAACCTTCCTTAAACCAGCCTTGTAGTTGGTATTATTTTCCATTATTCCACCTTCCTTATTTATAAATAAATAGTTTTGCGTCCCTTTTACTAATTAAAGCTTCTTACTCTTCAATCCCCTCAATCTCAACAGCTTCAACACATCTAGTGTTTACCAATATCTTTCTGTCCTCATCATCAAATACTATAGTTATGGGTCTGTTCTCATCAAGAGCCTTGAATATATTCTTAAGCTCATTGTCATCCTTAACCTCATGATCTATAATTGTGCCACTAAAATAATAAGTAACCTTATGCTTTTTATTTTCATTCATTGTAAATTCCCCCTTCAATAATCTCATTTACATCAAGGCCCTTGATAAACCTCTCAAGGTGCCTTACCTGATCAGCCATAGGTACACAGTAGCCAAGAACCTTTAAAAGCTTTCTTCCATAGTCCATAGCCTTTTCTTTGGATACCTCACGCCAATCACTTCTTCTTGATCTAATCATTATCATCTTATTAATATAAAACCACCTCTTTTATCTCCCCTTAGTGATATAATAATCACAAGGAGGTGAATAATTTGATTTTCTACCATGTCGATAGAACAGATACTATCAAAAATTTGAAAACCATCGAGCTAATACATCCACACGTACTACCAGCAGAGTTAAACGAAACACTTCTCGAACTCTTCCCAGGCGGCCTATCCTTCCATGGCGACCAGTATGCCATAGAATCATTCAAAGACTTCCATAAAGAAACATCTACCGAACAAATCTTCGAACTATATAGGCGAATGTACTTCCCAGATAAGCCGTCACGCTTTCAAAGCTTCTTTGCTTTTACATCATTAGAAGACGCTATAAACTTTGCGCTAAAATATCCTTTCTTCAAAATCTATGAAGTAAGCATAGATCATGAAAACTATCACATAGGCGATATGAATCTCGTTAAGGGCGAGACGATCATACAGTGCCACAAGCTTGCTTTAGATTATTGGTCTGGACGTCTTAGCAATGAGCCGTTAAAAGAAGCGCTACTCATCCCACCTATTCATATAGATCGTCTTCTAATTCTTTCATAGCATCTTCTTGGTATAAGTAGTGCCTATACCTAGCACCAGGCACAGTGTAGTGGTATACCTCAGGATTGAAACCTATAGAGCTTAAGATTAAAGTTAAGTCATTAGTCTTGAGCTCCTTTTCTTTTACTAATTTTCTAAACGCGTCCCTTCTAGACTTGCTTTGAGTAATGTAGCGTATCCTTCCAAAGTGAATCTTGCTTATGTCCTCATCTTGAATATGAGACTTAACAGGCCTATGAGGAATCCACTTTAGTTGTTCTAGAGGAATCCACTTAAGGTATCCTATTTGTCCTTCAAACTTTTCTTGTCCTTTGTTTTCTTCATTCATAAATAATTTCCTCCTTTTTAATCATTTCGTTCTATTTTATAATCGACTTTATAATCGACCCCTGTGACTTCCACAATCTTTTTCTCAATACTTCTTAGTATACTCATGATCTCATCATTGCAGCCATCAACGTTTCTATCGTGGTATCTTCCAATTTCCTCGCCAATTGCGTATAAAGAGTCAAGAACACCATTAGTGTATGCTATGCTAAGTTTTTTATTCATATTCAACCCCCGTGATATTAACAATCTCTTCTATGGCCTTTTGTAATCTGTATATGATCTCATCATTTCTACCATCACTATTCTTAAGTTTGTATTTTTTAATTTCGTCCCTAACGATATTCATACAATCTCTAGCTCCACTTGCGTATTTCGGATTATGAATTTCCTCTTGATTAAATTCTTCTAAATTGCCACAAAACTTTCCTGCATGTGTTATCATCATCTCTGACGGACTCACTATTCCAAAGATTTTAAGTATTTTTTTAATCATTTCGTTCCACATAATTTATCGTCTGCCTTATCACATCACACGTGCAAGCCTCAATACTGTCCATGTGTATGTTTATAACTAAATCCTTTCTACATAGATTCATAAACTTAACCACAATTAGCTCCCTGGACTCAAGATAATCAATACTTGCAATATCGTAGCCAGTCATGTCATAGATGAGAGTTTTGAAAAAAGGTAACTTCTTCCTTCTTTCAGCGTCGTCAATAGCCTTTAAAGCTTTTACATATTCCTCATCACTAGACTTAAAAAATGTTTCAGTCATTTCTTCATTCATAAATAATCACACTCTCAACTGGTATTTGCTTAAATTCTGATAGGTCTGTATGTTGCACTTCTTTAATCTTGTCAATCTCATTTTGTGTAAATTGTGTTTTAAGTTCAGTACTATGCGCTTTGCTAGATAGATAAAAAGTATTTTCCTCTACGTCAAAATTTAAATACGCAAATTCTTCGTCATAGTCTACATCATAAAAATCTTCTATTTTTTGCAAATAAAACTTTTCCTCTTTTTCTCTTTCATTGATCGGTGTTTCCACATATTCCTCATCACTAGACTTAAAAAATGTTTCACTCATTGCTTCATTCATAATTTCCTCCTAACAATCCACGTACCTTAAGTAATCTTGCGTCTGCCTTATCACATCACACGTGCAAGCCTCAATACTGTCCATGTGCATGTTGATAAATAAAACCTCCCTGCATGCATCCTTAAACCTAACAATAATTTGCTTTCTAGGTTCAAAATAATCAATACTTTCAATATCATATCCAGTCACAAGATAGATAAGAGTTCTGAAATAAAATAACTTCTTCCTTCTTTCAGCGTTGTCAATAAGTGCTAAGGCCTTCACATACTCCTCATCACTCCAAGCAGCAACTGCTTCATTCATAAATAATCACACTCCTTTGTTTGAATTGTAACTTATTGTGTTACTTTTTAGATAAAAAAATATCTGCTGGATCTGTGATTTCTAATATCTCTGATAGTTTTATTGCTTCGTCACATCCAAATTTAGCATTATTTAATTTTTTGTTAAATGTGTTTTTGCTCATGTTAAGCTTTTTAGCCATTTGTTCTTGTGTATAGCCTTTTCTTGTCATGTATGCTTTTAACTCATTTACTTTCATAATCTTTTTCGACCCCCTTTTTCGTAACTTTTTATGTTACTCATATAATATCACTTAAAAAGATACTTGTCAAGCTTTTTTTGTAAATTTGTTTAATATTTTTATATATTTTTCAATTTTCAGTTGACTTTATACCATTTTATTGGTATTATATTTATATAAGGATGGTGAAAAAAATGACAATCGGAGAAAAAATTAAAAAATTAAGGCTAGATAATAATATGACCTTAGAAGAGCTAGGTGGCAAAGTTGGTGTTTCAAAACAATCACTATTTAAATATGAAAATGGAATTGTAACAAACATACCATTAGATAGAATAGAAAAATTAGGAAAAGTTTTAGGTGTAGACCCATCGGAGCTAGTTGGCTGGAGCAATGTTAAAGAGGTTAAGCTAGATATACAGCCACGCAAAATACCTATCCTTGGTAAAATCGCAGCAGGCACACCCATCTTAGCCGTAGAAAATCACGAAGACTACTTCGACACGTCCGAATTTATAAACGCAGACTTCGCCCTGCAAATTCAAGGCGACTCCATGATAGGCTCAAGAATCTACGACGGCGACATCGTCTTTTTAAAAAAGCAGTCCTTTATTGACAACGGACAGATAGGCGCCTTCCTAATAGATGGTGAGGCTACCTTAAAAATCTTTAACAAGCAAAATAATACCGTTATGCTCCTTTCTTCAAATCCAAATTATTCACCCATAATATTAAACCCAGAGAAAGAAAATATAATACTCGGCAAACTAATCGGTGTTTATTCAAGAAGGTAAAAATAATATATAAAAGGAGTGATATCTATGAAAGAAAGAAAACAAAATATCGCACTAGGTAAAAGGTTTAAATCACTAAGAGTAAATTGTGGTCTAACCCAAAAACAGCTCGCAGAAAAAGTTGGAATAACACCTACAACTCTATCAAGGTATGAACAAGGCTACATAGACCATATAAACACATCTATGATAAGTAAGTTCGCTGAAATCTTTGGTGTAAGTCCTGTATATCTATTAGGAGTAGATTTTGACAAAGAAGATTATGTTTTAAGCAGAGATGAGCTAGACGAACTTACATCAATGCTACAAAATCTTACAAAAAGTCAAATAGATATAATAAGATTGATACTTAAAGAATTTGACGAAAACAACAAAAAATTTTAAAAAAACACTAAAAAATTATATAAAAACTTAAAAAAATTAATAAAAAACTTGACAAAACACCAAGAAGTATATTATAATATAGTTGTCGATAAAGCATCGACAAAAAATGTATTGTATTCCTTGGAAGTAGGACTCTCCCCATACGAGATGTGCCAAAACCAAGGAATTTTTGTTTTTAGGAGGTATTTATGAAGACCGCAATATTAGTAGACGGTGGTTATTACAGAAAAGTAGCCTTAAAAGCTTTTGGACTTAAATCACCAAAAGAATCAGCGCATGAACTTTACACATACTGCTTTAATCATTTGAATGAAAAATATGCAAAGAAAAATCACGCAAAACATGAATTATATAGAATATTTTACTATGACTGTCCTCCACTTGATTCAAATATATATAACCCAATTACAAAAAAACAAGAATTTTTCGGAAAAAGTGAAACTGGCAAGTGGATGAATGAATTCTTAAAAGAACTAACTAAGAAAAGAAAGGTAGCACTTAGACTTGGCGAACTTTTAAGCTATGAAACAAAGTACCTATTAAAGCCTCAATCTCTTAACAAGCTTATGAATAAAGAAATAACAATTGATGATTTAACATATGATGATATTTATTTATCAACAAGACAAAAAGGTGTTGACATGAAAATCGGTGTTGACATTGCAACGCTATCCCTAAAAAAGCAAGTTAATCAAATAGTTCTGATAGCTGGAGACTCTGACTTTGTTCCTGCCGCAAAATTGGCAAGAAGAGAGGGCATAGATTTTATCTTAGACCCATTAGGTAGAGAAGTAAAAGATAATCTATTTGAACATATTGATGGTCTTAGAAGTTGTGATAAAAAACTTTATAAGAATAAAAATTTTGAAGAAAATTAAAAAAATTATAAAAAAAGACTTGACAAGTCGTGTCGACTATGATATAATATAATCACAGTCGAAGTACGAGTCGAGCGAGAGAAAGGAGAAAGAAATGCAAGAAGAAATGACAGATAAGCAACTAACAACAATATTAAAAATGGTAATACAAATTATCAAAGACAGCGAAAACAAAGAAGACGCAGTCAAAAAAATAGAAGAGCTGATTAAATAGCTCTTCTACAAAACACCCAAAATAGATTGAGGGTTCTCGTTCTCCCTCTTTCTATACATATTATATAACAGCAAAAGAACGAAGTCAAGGAGGAAAACATGGAAGAAAGAAAAGCAAATCTTATCTTTGCAAAAAACGGTAACGGCTACGTAACAAACAGAATAACACTCCCAGTTCCTTGGGTGAAACAGCTTGGCATTACCGAAGAAGAAAGAGAAGTTAAAATCATACTTGATGATGACAAGATAATCATAGAGAAATTATAAAAAAAAGACCGTGCATCCCACCACGAACGCCACGGTCTAATGAAAAAGAATAACAATAGGCTTTTTCATGCCTATTATACCATTTTTTCGATGATTTTACAAGAGAAAGGAGAAAATAATGAGAAGAGCAAACGGATCAGGATCCATAATAAAGCTAAGCGGCACAAGAAGACGTCCATATCAAGCAAAAGCACCAGGCTCATATGATCCAGTTACAGGCATTTACAGCCAAAAAACCATAGGCACATACAAGACAAGACTAGAAGCAGAGGAAGCACTCATAGCTTACATCAAAAACCCTATATCCCTAGACAGCATAACAATCAAGCAGCTTTATACTCGCTGGAGCAGTTGGCACTTTGACAACATCGCAGAGAGATCAAAAAAGACATATAAAAACATGTTTACCTACCTTAAGCCAATTGAAAATGTAAAGCTTAAGAATTTAAACCTATTTATCTTGCAAGATTTGCTAAACAGCTACAAAGATAAATCTCAAAGCACAATCAAACGTATTAGAAGCATGATGAGTATGTTATGCAAAGAAGCACTTAGGCTAGAGTACATCCCAACAAACTACGCAGAACTACTTGTAACACCAAAAGGAACAGCGCCTAAAGAGAAAAAGATATTTACAGATATAGAAGTGCAAAAGATGTGGTCAAGCCTTGGCAAAGTTAAAAACATCGAGATCCCTATCATACTTATCTATACAGGAATGAGAATCGGCGAGCTTGCCACTTGTAAGATAGAGTACATTAACCTCGAAGAGCACTTTATAGTCCACGGTAGTAAGACAGAATCAGGCAAGAATCGTATCATACCAATACCCAATAGACTATTGCCATTAATAAAGCAATTATGTACAGAAAACCAAACATACTTGATAGAGAAAAGTCCAGGAGTCGCCTACCGAGATGTGTATCTAGGTCAAACAATATATTATAAAGCACTAGAACAAGCAGGAGTGAGTAAACTAACTTCCCACGCTTGCAGAAGAACATACGCAACCATGATCAATACAAGCGTTTTGAATAAGCAGTATATAACAAGAATACTTGGCCATACAGACTTCGATACAACCGACAAGTACTATATAATAAACAGAGCCAAAGACCTCGTAGACGCAGTAAGTAATTTATAACTAATTACAAACAAGCACGAAACAAGCCTCAAAGCAAGTAATATGCACAAGGCGCTATTATTTCTTAATTATCCCTTAAGAATTTCTTAAGAATTCACTTTTGCATTCGATTTGCGATCTTGACTAGTTTCGAATTCTTTTAGTGAGAAAAGTGATTTTCACGAGCGCAGCCTTCGGA